>OBLU010003532.1_pt1 | contig 14159 bp, 14 predicted proteins | sample 1518681 | NCBI WGS metagenome assembly OBLU01 (sample SAMEA3539304, study PRJEB22396) | soil metagenome | biome: tundra; feature: field; material: soil | place: USA | collected 2010-05 | depth 0.15 m
CTTGATCGCCCCCCGAGCCATAATAGACCCAACTCCATACGCCGCTCTCGAGAAACCCGAGGCACACAATGAGCACTAGGTACGCCAGTAGTCCCGAAAACGCAAGCCCCAAAATGCGCAGCGGCGCGGCGCGCAGATCGCGCCAAAGATGGGAGGACGCGGTCCGCAACACGCTGGACCAGAACCAGAAAACGCCCCTCGCGGAGGCTTCTTCCAGCAAATCACCGACCGTGGAGGCCGCGCGGTCCGGCGTAGTAGCCAGCGAGAGAATCCACTCTGCGGCGGTTGCGTTACGCATGGGCGCCTCCCAGGAGTCTCAGACCCTTCAGCAGCCGTTGATAGGAGCGTTGTGCACGGGTGACAGCCTCCACGCCGGAGACGGTGACGGTGAAGTAACGCTTGGCGCGCCCGCCGCGCTGGGGAGTCGGATCCCCTAGCCGGGATGTCACGAGTCCCTTCTCTTGCAGGCGATCCAGCGTCGTGTAGAGGGCCCCGGGTGCGGGTTCCCGATCCGTGCAGGCCGCGATCTCCGCCCGGATCGTTACGCCGTAGGCGTTCTCGTCCAAACGCAGGATTGCCAGCAACACAATCTGCTCGAACTCCCCTAATGGAGCCGCGGGCGACATTTAAACTACATCGTAGCTCAAATCTGTCGCCCGTTCAACGCTTTTCGCTACTGAACACGAAGCCGGGCGAACGGGGTGGCCGGCTTGCCGGAAGTGCTATGCTTTTTCAAAAGGGCGCCATCCATGCGCATGTTCAATCTCCGCTGGCCGATTGTAGGGACCTTTGCCTTTCTGGGCGTCCTCTACGCCTTCCAGCGCCCCTTTCGCGAGTATCCGGGCGTCGAGTACAACAATTTTCCTTTGGCGGCGGACTGGAACGAGAAGACCGAGTGGGCCTTCGCGCGCCTGATGTACCCTCCCATGCCCGGGGTCCATGGCCGCGGATTTGGCGGCCGCGGCCGCGGCGGGTTCGGGCGGTTTGGAATGATGGATTGGACGCAGGGGATGTCCAGTTGGACCACGGACTATCCGCGTTCCGATCGCCACTTTTCCGAGGCTTTACGCCGGCTCACTCGCATCCACGCCCGCTCGGCCGAACAACCGGTGAACCTCGATGAAGGCGACCAGTACGATTGGCCGTGGCTTTATGCGGTCGAAGTCGGGCATTGGAACCTCACCGACGCTCAGGCTCAGTCGATGCGCGAATATCTGCTGCGTGGCGGCTTCTTCATGTGCGACGACTTCCATGGGACGGAGGAGTGGGACGTCTTCATCAACAGCATGAGCCGGGTCTTTCCCGAACGGCCGATTGTGGAGATCCCGAATCCCGATCCGATCTTCCACACCATATACGACCTCGACGAGCGTTTCCAGGTGCCGGGCGAGCAATACGTGCGCTCCGGGCGCACCTACGAATACGACGGATACGATCCCCACTGGCGCGGCATCTACGACGACAAAGGCCGGCTGATGGTGGCCATCTGCTTCGATATGGACTTGGGCGATTCCTGGGAGCACGCCGACAACCCGCAGTACCCGCAGAAGTTTTCCGGCATGGGCATTCGCATCGGCGTCAACTACGTTACCTACGCCATGACGCACTAGGCGGACCCCGCCAGCGCTGGTGTAAGATAAGAGCTTATGAAGGGTGTTGTGCTCGCCGGCGGCACGGGTAGCAGACTGTTTCCGCTGACCAAAATCACGAACAAGCATTTGCTGCCCATCTACGACCGGCCGATGATTTATTACCCGATTCAGACGCTGGTGGACGCCGGCATTCGGGACATCCTGGTGGTCACGGGCGGCCGGAATTCGGGCGATTTCCTGCGGCTTCTGGCCAATGGCAAGGGATTCGGTCTCAAGCACATCAACTACACCTACCAGGAGGGTGAAGGCGGCATCGCCGACGCGCTGGCGCTGGCCGAGCACTTCGCCGACGGCAAGAAGGTCTGCGTCATTCTGGGCGATAATATTATCGAGGGCTGCATCCGCGAGGCCGCGGAACAATTCCGGCGGCAGTCGCATGGCGCGCACATCCTCCTCAAGGAAGTGCAGGACGCGGAGCGATTCGGCGTGGCCGAAGTGGCCGGCGGCAAGATCGTCGGAATCGAGGAAAAGCCGCCGCACCCGAAAACCAACTACGCCGTCACGGGCATCTACATGTTCGACCCGACCGTGTTCGAAAAGATCAGGACCCTGGTTCCCTCCAACCGCGGCGAACTGGAGATCACCGACGTAAACAACGCCTACATCCAGGAAGGCTCCATGACCTTTTCGTTCCTCGATGGTTGGTGGACGGACGCCGGCACGTTCGAGTCGCTACTCCGCGCGGCCAATCTGGTGGCGCGGCCGGTGGAGAATAAGATGTCCCCGGAGGGAGGGGCGGTCCTGGTCTGATGGCGAGCGACGCGGCGGCGAAAAAGGCGGGGCGGCGGCTGGCTTCCTTCCAGGGCCTCGAACTGTCGGTCCCGGAGTGTTCCAAAGGTGTGGGCGCGTTGATCGGCGCGCCGGATTCGGCGGACCTCATCGAAGGCGTGCGCGTGCAGCCGTTTTCGATCCACCCGGACGACCGCGGGTACTTCCTCGAGGTGCAGCGGTTCGGCCGCGGGCTCGCCGCGGCCTTTCCGCCCGAAAGCACGCAGATTTCCGCGGCCCTGAGCTTTCCGGGGACCGTCAAGGCTTTCCACTACCACCTTCGCCAGACGGATTTCTGGGCGCCGGTTAAGGGAATGCTGCAAGTGGCGCTGGTGGACCTGCGGCTGGGGTCGCGCACCTTCGGCTGCCGCAACACCATGTACGCCGGCGCGTTGCGTCCCTGGCAGGTCCTGATTCCACCGGGCGTCGGGCACGGATACAAAGCGATCGGGAACGAAGACGCGATGCTCGTCTATCTGACGGACCGGTTTTACGATCCGCAAGACGAGGGCCGCATCCCATACGACGATGCCTCGATCAACTACGATTGGGAAACCCAGCGCAAGTAGCGGCCGGGCACCGGCCGGCGCACTCCGGGGGCCGGCCCTCCAACTCCTATGAAGCTCCTAGTCACTGGCGGCGCCGGGTTCATCGGCTCCGCGTTCGTTCGCATGGCCGTCGCGGAGACGGACTGGCGCGTGGTCAACTTCGACAAGCTGACCTACGCGGGGAATCTCGAGAACCTGGCGCCCGTGGAAGGCAACGCGCGCTACCGGTTCGTGCTCGCCGACATCTGCGACGAGCGCGCCGTGGACTCGGCGCTGGCGGAAGAGAAGCCCGACGCCATCGTACACTTCGCGGCCGAATCGCACGTGGACCGCAGCATTCTCTCGCCGGAGCCGGTGATTCACACGAACCTCCTCGGCTCTTTCACGCTGCTCGAAGCGGCGCGGCGGCGCGGCATCGGACGTTTCCTGCACGTGTCCACGGATGAAGTGTATGGCAGTCTGGAGGCGCCGCTTTCGGCCACCGAGGATTTCCCGCTCAATCCCAGCAGCCCCTATTCGGCGTCGAAGGCCGGCTCCGACTTGCTGGCGCGGTCGTACTTCGTCACCTTCGGCCTCCCGGTCGTGATCACCAGGGCGTCCAACAACTACGGCCCTTACCAGTTTCCCGAGAAGCTGATCCCGCTAACGATCGCCAACGCCATGGAAGACCGCCCGCTGCCCGTGTACGGAGACGGCATGCAAGTGCGCGACTGGCTGTACATGGACGATCATTGCCGCGGGATTCTGGCCGCGCTGCGGAAAGGGAGGGACGGCGAAATCTACAACATCGGGGGGAACCGTTCGCTTCCGAACCTGGACGTCGTGCGCCAGGTCCTGGCCTTGACGGGCAAGCCGGAGACGCTGATCCAATACGTCACCGACCGGCTGGGCCACGACCGGCGGTACGCGCTGACCAGCGATAAGCTGACGCGGGAAACCGGCTGGCGGCCCGAGATGGATTTCGAAACCGGCCTGGCGGGCGCCATCGAGTGGTATCGCGCCAACGCCGCCTGGGTAGCGCGCGTGCGCAGCGGAGCCTACCGGGCCTATTACGAAGAGAACTATGGCAGCCGCACCGTGGCTGGCTGATGTCTGCCACAAGCCGCCGCCTATGCGCGTAGCCATTGAAGCCGCGACGCTTTCGCTTTCGAGCGGCGGTCTGGCGCGCTACACCACCGAGCTCAGCCTGGCGCTGGCCCGCGGTTTCCCGGACGACGAGTTCTTCCTGGTATCCGACCGGCCGTTCCCGATGCCACCCGCTGCTCCGCCGAACCTCAGGCGGGGAGGCGGGCCGCGCAATGCGGTGGAACGCCGCTGGTGGTTGTGGGGCATCGCCCGTGAGCTCGACCGCCTGGGCGCGGACTTGATCCACGGTCCCGATTTCGCCGTGCCTTACATCCCACGCCGGCCCAGCGTGCTCACCCTGCACGACCTCTCTCCGTGGATGGATCCCCGCTGGCACTCCACCGCGCGGCGAGTGGCGCGCCGCACGCCCGTATTATTGGAGATGGGGATCGCCACCATGGTCGTCACTCCCAGCGAGGCGGTGCGAAAACAGGCCATCGAGCGTTTCCGGCTGCGGCCGGAGCGGGTGGCAGCCGTGCCGGAAGCCGCCGCGCCGTGGCTGCGCCCGGTGGAGACTACGCCGGAGACGCCCTACTTCCTGTTCCTCGGCACGCTGGAACCGCGTAAGAACCTACCCGCGCTGGTGGAGGCATGGCAAGGGCTTCGCCGGCGCCACAAGATCGATCTGCTGCTGGCCGGGCGCCGGCGCACCGACTGCCCGCCCATTCCCGAGGAGCCTGGCCTGCGCCTCCTCGGCGAGATTCCAGACGAGGAGCTCCGCAAGCTGTACAGCGGCGCGCTGGCTTTCGTCTATCCGTCGCTCTATGAAGGATTCGGGCTGCCCGTGCTGGAGGCCATGCAGTGCGGCTCGTGCGTGATCGCTTCGCGCGCAGTGGCGGAAACCGGCGGCCCGGCGGCGGTCTACGCCGATAGCGTCGAGGATCTGACGCGCGCCATGCTGCGGGCGGCGGAAGATCCCGAATGGAGGGCCGATCGCCGCGCGCAATCCCTGGCGCGCGCGCGGGACTTCTCCTGGGAGCGCACGGCTCGCCTCACGCGCCAGGTCTACGAGGAGGCGCGCAAGCGTTTTGACGGCTGAGCCGAGACCGTTGGCGCTGTTCCTGGCCGCCGAGACGCCCTACCCGCTCGCGGGCGGCGGCGCTTTGCGCAGCGCCTCGCTGCTGAACTACCTGGCGCGAACGCGCGACGTCGATATGATCGTGTTCCGCCAGCCCGGCTCGCCGGACCCCGCATCCCAGACGCCGCCGGGGCTAACCCGACGCATCGTCTCGATCGATCTTCCCGAAACCGGCCGTGGGACCGCCGCCCGTGCCCTCAGAAACGCGGTTCGCCTGGCGCGGGAAACTCCGCCGCTGGTGGATCGCTTCGCGGGCTTCGGGCGCCAGATTGCGGAGGCGATCGCCGGCCGGCGGTACGAAATCGGCGTTGTGGAACATTTCTGGTGCGCGCCGTACTGGGAGCAGGTATCCCGGCTATGTGGCCGCACGGCGCTCGACCTGCACAACATCGAATCCGTCCTGCACGGGCGTTGCGCGCAGGTGGAGCGCGGCGCAACCGCCTTCGCCCACCGCGTTTTCCGCCAAGCCGCTCTGGAACTCGAGCGCCTATGGCTGCCGCGGTATTCCTGCGTCCTGACGGCCTCGGAGCACGACGCCGGGTTGGCGCGCGCCATTGCGCCCGGGGCCCAAGTCGCGGTCTACCCGAACGCCATTCCGCTCGCCCCGCCGCCCCCGAGGATGGACGAGGAAGCCATCGTTTTTTCGGGCAACATGGAATATCATCCGAACATCGCGGCAGTACGGTTTTTTCGCGCCGAGGTCTGGCCGCGTCTGCGCGAACGCTGGCCAGCGCTGGTCTGGCGTCTGGTGGGGAAAAACCCGGATGCGGTGAAGCAATACACCTCTGGCGACCCGCGCATCCAAGTTGCCGGTCCCGTGGACGATGCCGTGCGCGAGTTGGCGCGCGCCAGGGCGGCGGTGGTCCCCGTACTGGCCGGCAGCGGCACTCGATTCAAGATCCTCGAGGCGTGGGCGGCGGGGATTCCGGTGGTTTCCACCAGTGTGGGCGCCGAGGGACTGCCCGCGCGGGATGGCGAGAACATACTCCTCGCGGACACGGGCCCCGCATTTGCCGAAACGGTTTCCCGGCTGCTCGCGTCCCCTCCTCTTCGGGGGCGCCTGGGTGTGGCTGGCAGGCGATTGCTGGAACGGGAGTTTACCTGGGAGACCGCCTGGACAAAGTTGAATCTGTGATAGTACCGGGAGTCCTGTTGTCCGCTATACTGGTAACAATTCATGCGCTTCGCCGTTGATGCCCATGCTATCGGGCGCCACCAGACAGGGAACGAGGTCTACATTCGCAGCCTGCTGAACGCGTTTGCGTCGCAAGCACGGGATTGCGAGTTCGTGGCGTATGTTTCGACCGACACCGCGCGAGACGTCCTTCCGGCCGGCATTCGGACCAGCCGCGTAGCCGCCAACCCCTTTCGTAGGTTGGGACTCGACTTGGCGATGCGGCTTCGCCAGGACCGGCCGGACCTGTTGCATGTGCAGTACACCGCGCCGGTGGGGTGCCCGACGCCGGTGGTGGTCAGCGTTCACGACGTCAGTTTTCTGGAACACCCCGAGTATTTCACCCGCGACCGCGCCTTACAATTGCGCTGGACCGTACGGCGGACGGTTCGCCGCGCCGCCAAAGTCCTTACCGGCTGCGAGTTTTCCAAACAGTCGATTCTCAGGGCCTACAGCGAGCTGGACGAGAAGAAAGTGGTGGTGGTACCCTATGCGGCCGCCCCTGAATTCCGCCCTCTTCCGCGGGAGGCCGCGCAAGCTGCCGTGCTGGATCGCTTTTCGGTCTCCGGACCGTTCATCCTGACCGTCGGCGATCTTCAACCGCGCAAGAATCAGATCGGCCTGATCCGGGCGTTCGCGCGGCTTGTGCGCGCCTACCCGCAGATCAAGCACAAACTGGCGCTGGCCGGAAAAGATACCTGGTTCGCCGGGCGCGTGCGGGAGGCCGCGCGCCAGTCGGGCGTGGCGGACCGCATCCACTTCTTCGGCTTTGTCTCCGACGACGACCTTCTGCGGCTTTACAACGCCTGCGACCTGTTCGCGTTCCCGTCCTTTTACGAGGGTTTCGGACTTCCCGCGCTGGAGGCGATGGCGTGCGGCCGCGCGGTAGTCTGCTCCAGCACCTCGGCGTTGCCGGAGGTGGTCGACGGCGCGGCCATCCTGACCGACCCTTACTCGGTGGACGAGATAGCGCGCGCGATGGCCGACCTTCTGCTCGATTCCGAGCTGCGGATTCGGATGGAACGCCTGGGGCTAAGGCGGGCGGCGCTTTTCAACTGGCAGAACACCGCGAAGAGGACTCTGGAAGTTTTCCACGAGGTTGCCGAGCGGCCCGCGCTCGCGGTGGAGACCGTGGGATCTTCTTCCATGGCCCGCCGGTGAGCCCGCTCCCGGCGTCCTGACTATGCGCCTGGCGTTCTTCTCCCCGCTGCCGCCGGCGCGTAGCGGAATCGCGGATTATTCCGCTGCGCTGATCGAAGCCCTGAGTCCCCTGACCGAACTGGAGACGTTCTCCGGCGGCGACGCCCCGTTCGATCCGGCCCGGTTCGACGTCGCGCTGTACCAGATCGGCAACAACGGGCATCACGGATTCGTCTACGAAGCGGCCCTCCGGCATCCCGGCGTGGTGGTGATGCACGAGTTTAACCTGCACCACCTGCTAGCGGACCTCACCATCAAGCGCGGCGATTGGGATGCCTACGTGGACGAATGCGCGTACAACGGGGGCGCTGCAGCGCGCGCCTTCGCCGAGCGCGTGCGCAGCCTCCAAACCGGACCCGATTACGAAGGCCTGAAAATGACCCGGCGGCTGTTGGAGAACGCTCGCGGGGTGGTGGTGCATAGCCGTTTCATGGAGGAAGAAGTGCGCGCCGCCGGATTCGCCGGACCTCTGGCGGTGATTCCGCACGGCGCCTGGATTCCGGAGGCGGACCGCAACGCCTGGCGGCACAAGCTGGGGATCGACGAGGTCACGCCGCTGGCTGGCATCTTCGGCTTCCTGAAGCCCTACAAGCGCATTCCGGAATCCCTGCGCGCCTTCCGGCGGCTGGCGCGTTTGATCCCCGACGCGAAGATGATCCTGGTGGGTGAGCCGCATGCGGACCTTCCGCTGGAGCCGATGATCCGGTCCATGGGCCTCTCAGCCAACGTGCGCGTGCTGGGATTCGCGCCGGCTCGGGATTTTGTGGGCTACCTCGCCGCTTGCGACACCGTGCTCAACCTGCGGTACCCCACCGTGGGAGAGAGTTCCGGCACGCTGCTCCGGGCGCTGGGGTTGGGCAAGGCGACGCTGGTTTCGGAGGTGGGTTCGTTTCGGGAATTCCCGGACGACGTGTGCCTGAAAGTGCCCGTCGGCCCCGGAGAGGAGGACACGGTCTTCGAATACCTGAACCTGCTGACGTCGCGCCCCGACATAGCCCGGGAGTTGGGAGCCCGCGCCCGGGATTACGTGATTCGTGAGTGCAACTGGCCCGCCGTAGCCCGGCGCTATGTGCAGTTCCTGGACAGCGTAGTGAGGTTGGCAGGCGAAAGCGCCTGCCCCACGCGTCTGGACGTCCTTCGGCAGCAACGTGGGACAGACGCTTTCGTCTGTCAGGCCGGCCCGGCCCCCGGTCCCCGGCCCCCGGCCCCTGATTCCGATCCCATCCCCTACCTCCGAACCTGGGCCACCAACGAAGAATCCCTTCGGTACCTGGACGCACACCAATCGCGCCTGGCGAAGACGCTCGAGATGATCCCGCCCGGCGCGCCATCCGACCGCATTCTGGAGATGGGCGCCTACCTCCAAATCACGCCCGCTTTGCGGTCCAGACTCGGTTACGGCGAAATCCGCGGCTGCTACTACGGGAAGCTCGGGAACGTCGACCACCGCGTGGAGACCTCCAGTGAAGGCGAGCCCTTTGTCTGCGACATCGATCATTTCGACGCCGAGAAGGACGTCTTCCCCTACCCTGACGGACATTTCTCGACCGTACTGTGCTGCGAACTGATCGAGCACCTGTTCGAAGACCCGATGCACCTGATGCTCGAAGCGAACCGCATTCTCAAGCCCGGCGGACACTTGCTGCTCACCACTCCGAACGTGGTTGCCCTTCGCGCCATCGCCGCGGTTCTACAGGGATATCACCCCGGTTTCTATCACGCCTACATCCGGCCCGCGCGGCCGGGCGAAGAGACGGGGGCCAGGCACAATCGCGAGTACACGCCAAGGGAGATCCGCAAGCTGCTGGCGGACTCCGGTTTCGAAGTCGTCCGCCTCGAGACAGGCGAGTTCCGCGACCTGCCGCACCCGGAATACGGCTGGGTGATGCACCTGTTGGAGCGGTACCGGCTGGAAACCACCCTGCGCGGCGATGGCATCTACGCGCTGGGGCGAAAAACGGGTCCGGTGAAGCAGCGCTACCCGGAGTGGCTCTACTCATGAACGCGGACTACCTCATGCTGGACACGACTGTCGATCCGGAAACGCGGCGCGGGCACACCGAGTTCCTCATCCGCAACGGATCCGGGGAGACCTGGCGAGCCTCCGAAGGCTTCGCCATCGGGTATCAACTCTTCGACGCGGAGACCGGGACTTTGGTCGTGGACGGCGCGCGCACGCCTCCGGAACACGACGTCAAACCAGGCGATGCCGCGCCCGTTATCCTGGATTTCGATCTGCCCCTCGAAGACGGCCGCTACCAGGTCTTCATTTCGCCCATGCGCGAAGGCGTGTGCTGGTACCACGAGCGGGACTGGCCGTTCCTGCTGGTGGAGGCCGCCGTGCTCAATGGCGTAGTCCGCTTGGAGCGGGTGCGCCTAGCCAAGCGGTCCACCCTGCGGCGCGAGAGGGCGTTACGCTCCCTGCGGCGCGGGTTCACGGCCCCCGTCGCGACCATCTGGCGGAACCGCGGCCTGATCCGCGTCATGGTGCGGCGCGACATCCTGGGCCGGTACCGCGGCTCGTTCGGCGGCGCGTTCTGGACGCTGATCAACCCCCTGCTGCTGATGCTGACCTACTTCTTCGTGTTCGGCCTGGTGCTGCGCTCGCGCATCGAAGGTGAGCCGGGCCGCTCCGGCTTCGGGCTCTATTTCCTGGCCGGCATACTGCCATGGCTGGCCGTTAGCGAAGCGCTGGGGCGCGCGCCGACGGTGATCCTGGAGCACCGCAATTTCGTCAAGAAGCTGGTCTTCGCCGTGGAGACGCTACCCGTGAACCTGGTGGCGTCGGGGCTGGTGAGCGAACTGTTCGCCGTGCTGCTTTTTGGCGTCTTCCTGCTGGTGTTGCGCGGCGGCGTGCCGCCGGCCGCCGTCTGGCTTCCGATGTTGCTGATTCCGCAGATCCTGTTAACGCTGGGGTTGAGTTGGTTTCTGGCGGCGCTGGGGGTCTTCGTGCGCGACCTCGGCCAAGTCGCCGGATTCCTGCTGACCATCTGGTTCTTCCTCACGCCCATCTGTTATCCCGAGACCTCGCTCGACACCCTGCCGCATTCTGCTACGCTATTGCTGTCGAAGAACCCGATGTACGTTCTGGTGCGCGGATATCGTGCGATTCTGCTGCATAATCAGGCGCCCGCGTTCGGCCCACTCTGGAAGTTATGGCTGCTTTCGGCCGTGGCGTTCCTTCTGGGCCATGCCTGGTTCCATAAGTTGCGAAAGTCTTTCGCCGATATCCTCTGAGCCGGTCCGAGCCTCCGAATGAAGGCGTTGCTATATAAGATCAGCGCGGTCCTGGTCGCGTTCGGGCCATGGGGCATCTTTCTGCTGAGCGTGGTCGATTCGGTCGGCATCCCGCTCCCCGCCGCCATGGACGTGCTGTTGATCGGGCTGGCGGCAGGGAGCGTCAAGGCCCCGCATCACGCCTACTTCGCCGCGCTGATGGCCATCATTGGATCTACGGGCGGGAATCTGGCGCTCTTCTCGGCCGCGCGGCGCGGCGCCAGTTGGCTGAAGAGCAGCGAGCCGCCACCGGGAAAGCGCCAGCGATTTCGCGAGTGGTTTTCCCGCTATGGCCTGCTGACGGTCTTCGTACCGGCCCTGACTCCCGTTCCGCCATTGCCGCTCAAGCTGTTCGTGATCACAGCGGGGGCGCTACGCACGTCCCGGACCAGATTCCTCGCCGCGATCGTGCTGGCGCGAAGCATCCGGTTCTTTGGCGAAGTCTATCTGGGCCTGGCGCTCGGCAAGGATGCCCAGGGCTTCCTGACCCGGCACGGCTGGACGCTCGGCGGCCTGGCGATCGGTCTGTCGATCGCGCTTTACCTGGTTGCCCGGCGGATGGAAAGCCGGCATCAGCCGGTGCTGTGATAGGTTAGGACCGATCACCCCATGCCCAAGCGGATTGCCATCGTGGAGGACGAAGCCGAACTGGCGGCGCTGCTGGATTACAACCTCAGCCGGAACGGCTATGAGACGCGGGTTTTAGGCGGCTCCGGAGGCGTCTTGAAGGCCCTCGAACAGTACAAGCCGGACATGGTGGTGCTCGACGTCATGCTGCCCGAGGTGGATGGCTTCGAGCTGTGCCGCCAGATCCGCCAGTCGGCCGCGCTGGGGCGCATCCCCGTCCTGTTCCTCACGGCGCGCGCGGACGAAGTGGACCGCGTGCTGGGCCTGGAAATCGGCGGCGACGACTACATGACCAAGCCCTTCAGCCCGCGCGAGCTGGTGGCCAGGGTGAAGGCGCACCTCCGGCGGGAGGAGATGGACGCCGAGCCGGCGGTTCTCGATATCGGGCCGTTCCGCCTGGACCGGAATGCGCGCCGCGTGATGCAGGGGGACCGGGAACTCTCGCTCACCTCGACCGAATTCAACCTGCTGGAGTTCTTCCTCACGCACCGGGGCCACGCCTACAGCCGCGATCAACTGTTGGAATCCGTCTGGGGCGCGCAGCGCTACGTCACCCCGCGCACCGTGGACGTCCACGTCCGGCGCCTGCGGGAGCAGATCGAAGAACAGCCCGAGAATCCGAAGTATCTCACCACCGTGCGCGGGTTCGGCTACCGGTTCGAAGAATTCATGGCGTCTTAACCGTCCTGTAACATTGGGCCTGCTAGTTTGAAGCTAAGGACCATGAAGAAGATTCTTCTGATCGAGGACGACGCGGACCTCTTTGCTCTCTTGAAGTACAACCTGGAGAAAGAGGGCTTCGCGGCCACTGGGCAGCAGACCGGAGGCGGCGCGCTCGAACTGTGCCGCCGGGTGAAACCGGACCTTGTCCTGCTGGACATCATGCTGCCGGATTCCGACGGGCTCGACATCTGCAAAGGCATCCGCAAGGACCCGGACCTTGCCTCGACGCCCATCATCTTCCTGACCGCGCGCGCCTCCGAAACGGACCGCATCGTGGGCCTGGAGCTCGGCGCCAACGACTACGTGGTGAAGCCGTTCTTCGTGCGTGAGCTGATCGCGCGCATCAAGCTCCAGTTCCGCAACCAGTCCGCGCCCGCCCGTGTGCTGGAAGGCGGCGGGCTGGAACTGGACCGCAGCATGTGCCAGGTGCGTCTCCACGGCGAACCGATCGCCCTGACGGCCACCGAGTTCCGCCTGCTGGAGTACCTGATGGGCCGCCCCGGCGTAGTCTTCAGCCGCGAACAACTGTTGAACGCGGTCTGGGGACAGGACCGCGCCATCACCGACCGCGCCGTGGACGTCTACGTCCTGCGCCTGCGGCAGAAAGTGGAACAGGACCCCGCCAGCCCCATCCTGATTCACTCGGTCCGCGGTTTCGGGTATACCTTCGAACCCCGGCGCGCCGTAGCGGCTTGACGGTGGGACTCGGTGAACCGTGAACCGAGCAAAAACCACGACGTAGAAGTGGATGCCGATTCGGAGCCGCGAACGTAAGAGAGCGGTTGCTGGCGCGACGCCCATGCTACCGCTCTCTTACGTTCGCGGCTCTGCCTGACGTACTCCTACGCTAGGATTCTCTCAGTTGGCCGATGCCTCCATGAATCTCTGACTTCTGCGTCGGTACCCGCCCGATTCTCCGGCGTTGCCTGGCGGCCCTGATTGGAGTTAGGCTGTAGTTACGGCAGCAGCACTGACTACCGAGCCGATACCTCTCACACTCGGTCCCGATGGCGTGATGCGCGTGGCCGGTACGCGGGTGACCCTGGAGACTGATGCGCGGAAGGGGGTTCAGCTCGCTTTGCGGAGCGCGTCCTCTACGGCATCGGGATGATGCGCGATAACCGCAAGGAGAATGCGCGCTGGGCCATCCGGCCGTGTTCGCCCCTGCTCCCAGTTTCTTATCGTGGCGGCAGTGAATCCGAATCGCGCGGCAAACCGTGACTGGCTGAGGCCGAGGTTCTGTCGAATAGCCAGCGGGTTGATCGGAGTAGGACGATCTACCTGGACGTGGGTGACGCGGATGCCTGGAACGTGCTCGCCTCTGGCGTATGCGAGGGCTTGGTTGAGGCTGGCTAGAAGGGAGCGGCCGGCCGCTGTACTCTTCGGCGTCCGCTTCTTGGCTTTGGGTTTGGATTGCTTTGGCATAACGGCTATTTCCTCCTGCTGTGTTCGACTCCGATCGCGGCAATCGTTTTGCGCGCCGCCTTTTTCTCGGCGGCGGATAGGTCCGTTCTCCGGTTCTTGGCGTAGATGTCAAGTGCGTACAGCGGGATGGATTCGTTGTGGTAGTAGTAAATCACTCGCGCGCCGCCGGACTTGCCTCTTCCGGGAAGCGCCCATCGGAGTTTCCGCACCCCGCCCGTCCCGGGCACCACCGCGCCAACTTCCGGGTTACTGGCGAGGTAGATAATCAACGCGGTGCGTTCCGTCTCGCTAATCCCGAGGCGTGTGGCGCTCGCCAAAAAGGTTGGCGTCTCGACTACTGACATCGGACTTCCGAACGTCGCCATTACGTGACGATGGTACGCTATCCACGTATACCTGTCAAGCGTACCCGCCCGCTCGCGTAAGCTGAAGGAAGACCATGAAAATCGGCATCGACCTCGGCACCACCAATTCGGCTCTGGCTTACATCGACGAACGCGAGGCGGAAGACCGGGACTTTCCGCCGGTACACGTTTTCGAGACGCCGCAGCTTGTGGCGGCGG
>OBLU010003533.1_pt1 | contig 14159 bp, 9 predicted proteins | sample 1518681 | NCBI WGS metagenome assembly OBLU01 (sample SAMEA3539304, study PRJEB22396) | soil metagenome | biome: tundra; feature: field; material: soil | place: USA | collected 2010-05 | depth 0.15 m
GGCACCACGCCGAGAATGCTGACGTTCATTACTACATATAGACACGCCACCGCCAAAATGGATAGCAACAACGCCCGCGGAATATTTTTCCCTGGATTCTTGACCTCATCCCCCAGGAAACACACGTTGTAATAGCCCCAATAATCGTAAGCGGCGATCAGCATTGCTCCGCCCAGCCCACTAAAAAAACCATGCGAAAGTGAAAATGCGCCCGCAGGAAAATCAAAGGCCTGCCGCGCGTTGAAATGAGTCAGCCCGGCGAAGATGATCCACCCAATCGTCCCCATCACTCCGACCCAAAGCAGTTTCGAAAGCCAAGAGATTGCGGTGATCCGCCGGTAAAGCAGAAACGCCGTGAGTAGGCACACTCCAATCGCCAGCAAAGTGGCGGGCATCGCCACCCATGTAACTTGCAGTCGACCCAGCAAAGGCAGATTCAGGCCCAAGGTGCGCGAAGCCCAAACTCGCTCCAGCCCCGGCCAGAAAAAAGCAGCGTATTGCGAGAGCCCCACCGCCCCCGATGCAATCGAAAGCGGAGCGCTGAATGAGAGTTGCCAGATAAAGAGGAAGGAAACGGCGCGCCCCAACTTTTGCGGCCCGTAGATCTCTTTCAAATACCGGTAAGACCCGCCCGAGCCCGGCATAGCCGCGCCCAGTTCCGCCCAAACCAGTCCATCGCAGGCGGCCAGCACCGCGCCCAGTATCCACCCCAGCATTGCCTGCGGCCCGCCCATCACGGTCACAATCAGCGGAATCGTAATAAACGGTCCCACGCCAATCATGTCAATCATGTTCAGGGCAGTAGCAGAGCCGAGGCCAATGCCGCGGACAAGTTGCGACTTGGTGTTGGGCTCACCTTGGAGTGGAATTGTCATGAGATGCGTCGTTAGTCGATGGTCGTTAGTCGTTGGCCATCAGTCGGTAGTATCGATTGTTCGAAACGTAGCGACCCAAGCAAGTTGTCATCCTGAGCGAAGCGAAGGACCTGCTTTCCCCTGCGCAACCAGTGTCGCATGGAGCCGGAACAACACTCCCCGAACGACCACCGACCGATGACTAACGACTGCTGATCAGATTTACAAACAGCCGCACCGCTCCCGGCACGCCCGCCGGTAATTGCCGAAAGAACGCGTATCCCGTATAGATATAAGTCCCCTTGCCGTAGTGCGCCACCAGCAGCCCGCCCTTCTGTTCGCCTTCGCCCGGATCATGCGATTCGAGGAGAGGTGTAAAGTTCGCATCCCACTGCGACATAAAGTAAAGCCCGCGCTCCTGCACCCATCCCGCAAAATCTTTCTGTGTAATTTCGTTAGGAGAGTGAAAGATCGGGTTCGCTGGGTCGAGAATCGCAACCGGCGCCTCTTCCACCGAAACCCGCGCCCGGCTCAGCGTTGCCGGATAGGGCGTGAATTTGCCGGTATTGAAGTCTCCCGCTGCTGCGTTGTACCCCACGGTGTTGTACTGCACCACCAGCCGCCCGCCCGCCTGCACAAAATCGAGCAGCCGCTTGTTATTCGCAATCACATCCTTTTGCGTGTCGTAAGCGCGAATCCCCAGCACAATCGTTTGATACCGCCTCAAATCTTCCGAGCCCAGCTTCTCCGGCGGAATCAGCGTCACATCCATCCCAATTTGCTGCAGCACCGTAGGAATCTCATCCCCCGCGCCCATGACATAGCCGACCTTCAGGTCTTTCGGAACCTTCACGTCTACAACGCTGACGCGCTGGATCGCCGGCTGATAGTAGTAGGCGGCTCCAAGGTCTTCGCGCGTCACCAACGTATAACCCTCGCTGTATTTCTTGTCGCCCGCCTCAAGAACGGCGCGAAGCTGAGTCCTTTCCTCTTTCAAACTGGCGGGGAAGAGCTTGAACTCAAAATCCTTCTTGTCCCCGCGTTTCGGCAGACTTACTGTCAATTCACGCGGTTCGGATGTCCAGCCATCCGGAAGCTTCAGTCGCAGTATTCCATTTGGGGCTCCGCTGAGATTGGAACTGACGCCGACCTTAACGGTTATCTCCTTTCCATCCGCGACGGGCAATACTTGTTCGTTGGGTTCGAGATTCAGAGAGAATGCGGGTGCAAGCGCAAGTGGAAGTTTTTGCGTCTTGCCTGTTTCATCGACAAACGGGACCATCACTGTGGCAGAAATCTCTCCCGCGGGGGCGGCTTTCTTGGCCCCGCGGTTCCTGATTACATCTGGTAACAGCGAGTGCCTCCCGTCCCGGCCGACGGTCTCGTACCGCAGATCGACCCGCACCGGCGGTGGAGGCAGAGCCAGGGTTAGGTATCTCTCTTCATCAACGGTGTTGAGTGCCTCAGTTTCGGGGTTGTCACGATGCCAGTATGGACGAGTAGAAGGCGCGTCGACCGGAATCTTTAGCGCGAAGTTAGCATAGTAGTCTTGGCCGGGACCGATCGCCATTTCACCGGCATCCGTTTGCTTTACCCAGTCCCTGGACTCTCCCAGGTCGGCATTGTCCACAATCAACCAATCTTTCGACCCGTTGTGCAACCTGGCAACCACTTGGAATGTTTGCGTCGGAGAAACAACGGTAAGGGCATCTTTCAATGCTGGCGCTGCTTTCCGGGGATCTGTGAACGGAGTGACATTCGCTCTTAAGGACACACCCAACGCCAGGCTAAGAGCCGTCTGTGCCTGCTCCCGTTTTTCCCGGAGAGTCGCCAGCGAGTCTCCGGTCGCAGTCTGCATCAGGCCGCTTTCGCTTAGCCGAGCCGTCACTGAATCCAGGCCCAATACCGTCTTCGAGAGTGGATCAGCAGCGCTACTCGAATCCGAGTCGACTTTGTCGGCAGCACGCTTGATTTCAGCGGCAATCGATTCCAACTCGCCCCGCAGCCAAGGCACCTTCTTCTCTTCCTCACCCAGCCGCGAAGCCAAGCCTGACAGCGTCGTATCAATCCCGTCAAAGAAACTCTGCTCGTGGCCATCTTTGTCTTTTAACGACTCGACCACCGAATCCACCAGCTTGTAGAACGTGAATCGATCCCCCGCAGGTATCGTGAAATTTCCCACACCCTGCGATTCCTGATGTCGCAGCCCTTGCAAGTAAAACTGTACGTATGAAGTTCCCAGCACTGGATCGACCACTCCCGTGTTCAGCCGCAGCGTGTAGTTCACCGCGTCACAAGTCATCGCTCCGAAGCCGCACACATTGCCGATGTACAACTTCTTCGGCTGCCAGGGCTGAAGTCCCTCTGCAATTTGCTCCGGAAACCGCTTCGGGTCTCCAGCGGCGCGGAACGCCTCTTTCGTCAATATCGCCGACGCCTGATGATGCCCATGCCCATCGCGATCCGTCCCCGAAAACCGCGCCACCAGCACATCCGGCCGAAAGGTTCGAATCACCCGCACCACGTCCGCCAACGCGATGTCATGCCCCTGCCACTTCTGAAATGTTTCCTCCGGACTCTTCGAATAACCAAAGTCCGCCACTTGCGAGAACCGCTGCTCGATTCCGTAATAGCGATCGGCCGCGAGCACTTCCAGGGTGCGCAGCACCCCTAACTCGTCGAACAAGTTACTTCCTGTTTTGTTCTGCCCACCTTCGCCGCGGGTCAGCGTCATCAGCACCGTCGAGACGCCTTTCCCGCGAGCCTCCAGCGTCAGCATGCTGCCGTCTTCGTCGTCGGGATGCGCATCCACTTGCATCAGCCGCGCCGTGGTCTGCAAGCGTCGCAGCATCAACTTCAGTCCCGTCGAACCCGTTTCCTGCGGGAGGGGCTCATAATAATGATCGACGCCATGATTGGCAGTATGGTCAGGCGCGGCCTTTTCGGCCGATTGAGCAGCGGCGAGCATCGCAGTTGAAGCCACCAGCAGAACCGCCAGCATCGCAGCCGCAAACCGGTTGCGTACCAACCGAAACTCGAACTTCTTCAAGATCCCAAACATGACCATCTGATAGAGTTTCCCCAAGAAAAGATTCGTGTGGCGCCGACACTCCCTTCGACTTCACTCAGGGCAGGCCTGTCCGCGAACTGTCGCCGGCGAACAAACTGTAGCCGGCGCCGCCTATCTGCTGTACAAAGTCGCCGAAGAGCAAGCTTACCTGTTCATCCCCTGCGCCGCCGCGAACTTCCGCTGGCATTCCGCCGCCGCCTGCACAATCTGCCGGAACTCCACGTCCGCACGCACGCCCGCCAGCAGCGGATCCGACAGCAACGCCTCGTGCGCACAATAGTTCTCCGCCACCGCCTTGCGCAGAAACGCATATGCAATCTGCTTCTCGCCACAAGCCGCCAGCACCGCGCCCTGGTAGTACTTCAACTCTGAATCTTGCTCCGGCAACAATTCGTTCTTCGCCAACTCCGCCAACCGATGGACCTCCTTTGCCGGCGCCTTGTTTACGCAAGCCAGCAGCAGTCCACGCAGCCACATTGAATTCTCCGTCATCTGCTGCGCCGCACGCTGGGTTTCCGGCATCTTCCCCTGCCGCATGAGCACCGAAACCCGCACCGCGTTCGACCACTCCGAACCGGCATCCAGGTTCAAATACTCCATTGCCCGATCCGACTTCCCCTGCTCAAAAAAAGCAAACGAGCACGAACGCCAATTGTAGTTCTTCGAGTCGATCGCCAACGCCTGGTCGCACTCGCTCTGCGCCACGTCCAGCAGCCCCGCATAGCGCAGTACATACGCCAGAGAATAATGTGCCGTCGCATTGTCCGGACGCTTCCGCACCAACGCCCACGCCTCTTCATAAGCCTTGTCCAGGTTTCCGGCTTCCACTTCGTTCGCGGCCAGAAGTCCAGCCGCACTCACCCGTCCCGGTTCCAGGGCAAGCGCGCGCAGATACGCCGCATTCGAGCGCTGATATCCTGCGGCTCCCCCGCCCGAATAAATCGCATCGAAATAACGTCGCCGACCCAGCGCTTCCCATGCCGGCGCGTAATTCGGATCAAGCGCCACCGCCCGCTCCAGCATGGCGATCGCGTCCTTATTCGCTCCCCCATCGTGCGCCATCGACTTGCTGCGCAAAAACAGCTCATACCCTTCGCGATTCGCCGGAGTGCTGCTCGTTTCCACCGCGCCGCGCGCGATGCCCAACGCCGGCACCAACTCCTGCCGCACTTTCTTCGCCATCTGGTTCTGCAGAGCGATCAAGTTGTCCGCCGACGAGTTTAACCTGCCCGTCCAGATCACCTTGTTGTCTTTCACTTCCACTGCTTCCAGCGTCACCATCACCATCTTGTTTTCGCGCAGAAAATGTCCCGTTACCACTGTGTCCACACCCAACTCGCGCCCCGCCTTTGTGGGATTCGCTTCCCCGTTGCCGTATTTTTGCGTCGAAGCCGAGGGCCGCACCTCCAGCGTATGCGCATGCGTCAGCGCATTGGCAATCTCGTCCGCCAGCGCAAAACGCAGAAACTCGCTCTCCGCATCGTTACTAGCATTCTGCAGTGGCAGAACCGCGATCGTCCGGCTACTCGCGTCCACCGTCGGCGCCTTATGCTTCAGAAACCACGCTCCCACCGCCACCACCACGGTCAGCAGTGCCGCCGCCAATCCAACCACGATCCATTTCAGTTTCGAACTCCCCTTCTGAAACGTGCGCGTCACCACGCGCAGCCCCGCCGCCTGACGAAACCCGCTCCGCAGGGTCGGCTCTGTCCCTTTCTTCAGACGCACCAGGTCGGCCTTCATTTCCGCCGCGTTCTTGTAGCGCTGGTTGCGATCCTTCTCCATCGCTTTCCCAATGATGGTTTCGAGTTCCGCCGGCATTGCTGGATTGATCGACCGCGGCGATGCCGGCTTCGAATTGATCACCGCATGGAGCGTAGTCACCACGTTCGTTCCCGTGAACGGCTTCTTGCCCGTAGCCATCTCGAACAGCACCACGCCAAACGAAAATATGTCGCTGCGCACATCCAGGTCTTCCGACCGCGCCTGCTCCGGCGACATATACACCGCCGTTCCCGGAATCACTCCCAGTTGCGTCAGCGACTCCTCGAGTGACGAGTCCGTCGTCGTGCCCACACTCTGATCCTTGGCCAGCTTCGCCAGCCCAAAATCTAGAATCTTCACTTGCCCATTCGGAGTCAGAAAAATATTCGCCGGCTTGATGTCGCGATGCACAATCCCCTTGGCATGGGAAGCCGCCAGCGCATCCGCCACCTGCACCGCAATCTCCAGCAAGTCGTCAAGTTCCAGAGCCTTGCCATGGATCCGCTGTTTCAGGCTCTCGCCCTCCAGTTTCTCCATGACGATGAACGGATGCCCATCGTTGTCCTCGATGTCGTGGATGGTGCAGATGTTCGGGTGGTTGAGCTGCGATGCCGCCCGCGCCTCCCGGGTAAACCGCTCCAGCGAGCGTGAGTCCTTCACCAGATGATCGGGAATAAATTTCAGCGCAACATGCCGGCCCAGTCGGGTGTCCTCCGCCTCGTAAACCACTCCCATTCCGCCGCCGCCCAGCTTCGACAGCACACGGTAATGGGACACCGTTTGACCGATAATTTCCATAGAAGAGTGGCGCGGGCGCCCTCGCCCGCGAAGGCGTAATGGTAGGCGGTCATCGCGCCTGGGTCAACCGAGGCTGGGGGGATAACGACATAAACATCACTCCGGATTGCTACCGAGTGAGCTCTGCATGGATCTGATCAATCGTAAGACCCGGAGGAGAGGCCAACTCATCCAGAATTATCGGCGGCCCGGCTCGTCGATCATGTGGATATTTTGTGAAGTAATTCGTGATGGCCTCTACGTAAACATGTTGATAAGGCTCGGTAAACTCAGGCAGACTATTCACACAAGTGCCCGCCGGCAGATAAGGGCCCGTAGACGAAGCTTCTCTCTCTTCATGCCAATAACACGCGACCCTCTTGCCCCGCTCGAACCCCTCTAGATAGCCATGGACGTAACGCATTTTCGCGTCCAGACTCCAAGAGAGCCATTCCTCCGCTGGAGTCTCCGGGACTTTTTCCGCACGCACTCCGAACTTGAGCACCGAGGACCAAGCGAACACAAATGCAGCGACAAGCAATAAAATCCTGACATTCTGCCGATCTTTCATAAAATTGAACCTCCACTACCCACTAACCAACGCCGCCGACGATCCTACCCAAGCCATGTTCTTGTTCTGATCCACGCCCATCATCAGACCGCGGCCCATGCGCACGATTGTCAACACCGGGACCAACTCCCGCAACCATACATACATGATCCGCAGTTCCACCTTGGTCATGCCGTGCGGCGTCTCCACCACCGGGGTGAAGTTCATCCGCTCCTGCAAAATATATTCGCCGCGCTTCGCCGCCGGAATCGCATCGACGTCGCCGCGCGAAGGCGCAATTACCACGCCCAATCCAGCGAACGAATACAGGGGCTTGAGCACAAAATTCTCCAGATTCGCCGGCACTTCCGGAAGTTGATCGAGAAACCAAGTCCGCGGCACCGAAGGATGCTTCAAATAAGGGATCGAATACTTGCTGATCCGGAAATACCAGTTCGGATGCCCCGCCCACTCCACCTCCAGTTCGTCGCGAAAATCAAACGGCGGAGTGACGCCCTTGCGCTCCAATTCATCCACGATAGTGCGGTTATAAATCCGCTCAATCGGAACCCGCTTGCCGCTCTCCTCATAAAACAGCCGCCGACCTTCTTTGCGAATCTTGGTGATGCACACCGTCCGAATCCCCAGCAGCTTCTCCGTCAAAAGGAAATCCGGGCGCGTCTTCTGCTCCTCCGGATGTACCTCCATCAGCACCACATGCGCCGGATCGTGCCCCGCGACAATCGCGTCCCGTAAAAGCTGCGAGTAAGCAGCCGAATCCAGCCCACTCAAAAAATAGCGAAGCGTCGAGTCGAGCGAGAACACATCGATATAAGCCTGCGCCAACACCGGCTGATACGCGTAAAGGGAAGGGAATGCCTGCAACTCGACCAGCTTCGGCTGTAGTTCGCCCGCCGCATCCCGCACCAGCCCAAAGTCCACCTGGACAAACATCGGATGCGCCGCTTCATTCGGAGCCCGAAACTCCGCCGGAATCGAAGCCTCCGACTGCGCACGATACTCGGGATTCTCCACCAACTGCCGGATCAGCGCCTTCCCATCCTCCCCCATGCGCTCAACCAGCGCATGAGGAAAGAAACAAGGCGTCTCGCAAAGTGCGAACGGAACCTCCATCCCGCACCGCGAAGTCATCTCGCGCCGCAACCGCTCATATTTGTCAGAAGTGAATTCCGAGTTAAACCGGTTTCGAAGGGAGGGGATCATTGTGCATTGTTAGTCGTTGCAATCTTCCGGTGGAAGTCCTTCGTGCTACTTCGTGCGTGTTTTAGTTAGTGCCCTTACTGGTCAAGTGTTTCTCTGCGTCTCGGCGGTGAAAACCCTACGCCTCAATCAAAAACTGCCCACTCCGCATAATCTGCGCGCCGTCCACCCAGATATCGAAATTTCGCCCCACCACATCGATGTGCGTAGACGAAAACCACTCCGCACCCGTGTGCGCCCCATAAGGGTTTCCAAACGCAATATGCACGCCCGGATATTTCTCATCCTGCAATATCTCGCCAATCACATCTTTCAGTTCGAGGTTCGTCCCAATGGCAAACTCGCCCACCCGGTCGCTGTTCTCATCCTTATGCGTGTAGGCCCAGAAATCGTCTTTCAATTCTTGGTTAGCCGAGTGCGCTTCGATCACGCGATTCCCCTTCACCTCAATGGTCAATGGATTCGCCTTCAAATCGCCAAACTTCGCGCACAAATAATCGCCCACCACGCCATCAATCACGAACGTCCCGTTCACCTCGCCCGGCGTAGTGAACACTTCGCCACCCGGCAGGTTCCCCCACTTCTCCGTGCTGATAATCCCGCTCGTCTTCACCCACCGGTAATTCGGATTCAAGTCCGCCACCAGATCCGTCCCTGCCGCAGTCTTCGCCCGAATTTGTTTCGCCGCGCGCACCGTCTCCAAGACCTTCACGCTCAACCGGTCCACCTTCAAGAAGTCCGCGCGCATGCCTTCCAGCATGATCCGCTTGTTGATGTTGACCATGTGCGCGTGCCGGATCTTTTTCCGGTTCACCACATCCGTCATCTGCATGCGCGACTTCAATTCGTTGGTCTGCACCTGCACCGCAAAAATGCTGACCTGGCTAGTCTCCAAATCCTCCGCGATCGCCAGCGGCAAATCCGTCAGCGGACGCGTCGCCACATCCTCCAGCACCCAAGTCTGGTAGCGGCAACCCACTTCTTCCAACTCGTGCACGATGGCCGCCGCAATCTCCAGGCTCACTTCATCCGTGATGACCGTGACTTTTTCCGAAGCCAGCACGCGCAAGCACACGCGCACCGCATTCCGGGCCCCCGGTGTGAGTTGCGGATCAAAAACTATTTTGTTCAGTTGTCGATTGGATTGCTCTGCAGTATTTGTCGAAGTCTTCATCAAGCTCATCAGACAGCGCGCGCGGTGGGCAAACTATCCACCTCATCCACGCCCACCTCAGTCTCCTCAATGATGTAGTCCACCACGGCTTTCATGTCTCCGGTTTTGCGGTACACGCCCAGCTGCCGGTCCGCGCCCGTTCCCATCTTCATAATTTCGCGGATGTATTCCACTTCTTTCCGGCTATCCAATTCGTCCAGCACGTCATCCACGAATTCCAGATACTCTTCGATTAACTCGCGCTCCGGAACCTCCATCGACTTCCCGAAATCGATCAACTTCCCGTTGATCCCATAGCGCGCCGCGCGCCACTTGTTCTCCATCAGCAGCGACTTCCGATACAGCCGGAATCCCTGGTTCTGCGAATAGAGTTTGTAGAGCTTGGCCACCGTCGCCTGAATCAGCGCCGCCAAGGCAATCGTCTCCTCCACCCTCATCGGAAGATCGCACACCCGGAACTCCAGCGTGTTGAAGAATGGATGCGGCCGGATGTCCCACCAGATTTTTTTAGCGTTATCGATCGAGTTGGTCTTCACCAGCAGCTTCACGTAATTCTCGTACTCACCCCAACTCGGAAAATAGTCCGGAAGATTCGTCCGCGGAAACTTGTCAAACACCTTGCAACGGTAGGAGTGCAAACCCGTGTCCATCCCCAGCCAGAACGGCGAATTCGTCGACAGCGCCAAGAGGTGGGGCACAAAATACCGCGCATGATTCATTAGGTGGATCAGCGTCTCGCGATCCTCGATGCCCACATGCACGTGCAACCCAAAAATCAGGTTAGCCCGCGCTACCAGTTGCATATCCTGCACAATATTTTTGTAGCGCTCGCCCGGCGTAACTTCCTGCACCCGCCAATCCGCAAAAGGATGCGTAGCCGCCGAAGCCAGCCGCAGCCCATTCTCCCGCGATAACCGGATCATGTGCCGCCGCAGACTCTTCAGTTCTTCCCGCGCCTCCTTAATATTGGCGCAAACCGAAGTCCCCACCTCCACCACCGATTGATGCATCTCCGTCTTGACCCGTTCCTGGAGGATCAATTTGCCCTTCTCGATAATCTCGGCGTGAATGTGCGACCGCAGATCCCGAGTCTCAGGATCGACGGTCTGGTACTCTTCTTCGATCCCAAGCGTGAATGTAGGCTTCATCGCGGCATCCAGAGCTGCCAGGCGGGAAGTCACCCCGGCAGAAGTTCAACAAGTATACCAAGGGCCACCAAGAACCACGCAGGGACGGACGCCGCCCTCCGTCCAGCCGGGCAAAGCCCGGCCACGACACTCTAAGCCTTCTTCCTGACCTTCTGCGCCCGAATCTCGACCCACTTAGGCCCATTCAAAAACGCCGCCCAGCGAAATTCCCCCACCGGATTCTCCCCACCGAGCGCTTTCTTCACCGCCATCTCCGCCACCGCGTCCACCACCCACTCAAAATTCTCCTGCCCCACCGAGGTAACTTCCGCATCCGGAGCCGGATTCATGAAGTCAATCGCATAAGGCACGCCACCCTCCACCGCAAACTCCACCGTGTTCAAGTCGTAGCCCAGCGCCTGGCACAACGCCAGCGCATCTTTCTCGATCCGCGCCTTCAAAGCAGTCCCCGGCTGCGGATTCCCCTTCACATAGCGCTCATGATGCGGAGCCTTCGGATCGTACTTCATGATGTGCACTTTCTCCTGCCCCACCACGTAACAGCGGTAATAGTCCTCGAACTCCACCCCATGTTGCAGCGTCATGCAAAGATCGCCCGTCTGGTTGTAGTTATGGAAAAACTCCTCCGGCGAATGCACCTTATACACGTGCTTCCAGCCGCCCCCGGCGTACGGTTTCAAGAACGCAGGAAACCCGACATAAGCAAACACTTCTTCCCAATTCAGCGGATACATCAAATTCCGCATCGACTTATCGGTAGTATCCGGCGGATGCTTCTGATGCGGCAATATTACCGTCGGTGGAATCGCCACCCCCATCTTGTGGGCCAGCGCATAGTTGAAAAACTTGTCGTCCGCCGTCCACCAGAACGGATTGTTAATCACAATCGTCCCCTGCAACATCGCGTTCTTCAAATACGCCCGGTAGAAAGGAATATCCTGCGAAATCCGGTCAATGATTACGTCGTACTTCTTGGGCTCATCCATCCGGATGCCGCCAATCTTCACAAACTCAGCCGTGACGCCGCCGGTCTTCATGCTATTGATCTTCTCGACCAGCGCCGGCGGGAAGGTATTCTCCATCCCGAAAAGAATTCCGATCTTCTTGTTTGCCATTAGTAAGCGACCTCCCGTTTCGGCGAGCTGACATCACCAGTACTCTGACCGCGTGATTATTGCCACGCGGCAAGCAGCGGGCGAGGACGCCCGCCGCGACAGCCGGCAAGATGCCGACGCTACAATCTTAACGATCAACGAATAACTAGAAGTACTTCCCCGCCATCCGCTGCCAAAGCGGCCAATCGTGCTTGCTGTTATCCCCGTAAATATCCAGCCAATGCGGAATCCCCTTGCCCTGCAGAATCCCCGCCATCTTCACGTTCGCGTCCAGACACATATCCCAGTCCGACGATCCCAGCACAATCTTCATCTGCCGGTACCGGCTCAGGAACCACTCATCGCCAGCGTTCGCCAGGTAATCCGGAGGATTGTTGAAATAGACATTGTCGTCGTAGTAACCATCGAGAAAGCTCTGGATGTCGAACGATCCGCTCATGGTAACGCAAGACGAAACTAAATCCGGATGCCGCATGGAAAAATTCAGCGCGTGATAACCGCCAAAACTGCATCCCGTCGCCACCATCTGCGGCGCCCAGTTCCGCCATTTCAAATAAGGCAGAAATTCGTTGATCACATAGCGCTCGTACTGCACATGGCGCCAGATCCGCGCTCCTGGATGTATGCTCTTGTTGTACCAGCTCTCGCCGTCCACGCCGTCTACGCAGAATACCTGGATCGCTCCCGCTTCCAGTTTGCCGCCCAGCGCGCGGATCATCCCCAAATCTTCATACTCAAAAAAACGTCCCATGGATGTCGGAAAAACCAGGATCGGCTGCCCGGCGTGCCCGAACACCAACGACTCCATGTCGCGCCCCAATTCGTGGCTATATTGCTTGTTATATTCGCGGTTCATGTGCCCGAGGATTGTAACTGAATTGTCCGGCCTTCGGCATCGGCCCCAGAAGTTCAAATTCATCAACCACAAAGGACACGAAGGTACACGAAGTTGTGAACCCTTAAAGGTTCCCTCCGTGGTCCTTCGTGTCCTTGGTGGTGAATGGGTTTTGTCTGACTACTGCGCTCCCGACCGCGGATTGATTCCCAAATGCTTCAGCTTCGATTGCAGCGTGGTCCGCTTCAATCCCAATCGCATGGCTGCCCCGCGCAGCCCGCCGATCTGTCCGTGGCTCTCCCGCAACGCGCGCAGAATGTGCTCGCGTTCCGCCGCCTCCAGACTTTCGTCCGCGCTTTTCTCCTCCGCGCTAATCGGCCTTAGTTCGCTTAAGGGAGACACCAGCACCGATCCCTGCGTCAGAATCACCGACCGCTCGATAAAATTTTCCAACTCCCGCACATTCCCCGGCCACTCCCACCCCATCAGTGCATCCATGGTTTTCTTAGGAATGCTCGTGATCGACCGGTTCATCCGCCGCCCGCACTTCCGCACAAAATGTTCCACCAGCAACGGAATGTCCTCCCGCCGTTCCCGCAACGGGGGCACGCGGATCGGAAACACGTTCAGCCGGTAATACAAATCGCTCCGAAACTCGTTCTCTCGCACGCAATCCGCCAAATCGCGGTTCGTCGCCGCAATTAAGCGAAAATCCACCTTCAACGTGTGTATTCCGCCCAGCCGTTCGAACTCCTGGTCCTGCAAAACCCGCAGCAACTTCGGTTGCAACGCCAGCGAGATCTCTCCAATCTCGTCCAGAAACAGCGTGCCTTTGTCCGCCAGTTCGAGCCGTCCAATCTTTTTGCTCACCGCTCCCGTGAACGCGCCTCGTTCATTGCCGAACAGTTCACTCTCCAGCAGCCCCGAAGGAATCGCCGCGCAATTCGTTTTGATGAAACTACTGCCGGCGCGCTGACTCAACCGGTGGATCGCCCGCGCCACCAGTTCTTTTCCCGTTCCCGTTTCCCCCAGCAACAGCACCGTGGCATCGCTGCCCGCCACTTTCCCCACATTTTCCATCAACGCTTGCAACGCCTTGCTCTGCCCAATGATTTCCCCGAAACCCAGTTCGGTGTCGATTTCCTGCTCCAGATAAATTTTTTCTTCCGTCAGTTTCTTCTTGGCTTCCCGTAATGCCTCGTTGGCCTCCCGCAGCGCAGTCACATCCGTCGCCGCGCCCGTCAGTCCAATCACCGCGCCGGTCGAGTCCGAGACCGGCTCAATCGTTACATCCAGGTACATCTTCCTGCCCTTGTCCGTAATCTGTATTTCATGACGCGCTCCCACCCCGGCTTCCAGCACCCGCCGCCGCACCTCCATCGTGCGCGCAGCCTCATCGAGACTGAAGATCTCGTCCGTCGTCTTTCCCACCGCTCCCTCCACCGCCCGTGTAAACAGCGGGTTGTACATCCAGGTGTAGCGCAAATCCCGGTCCTGGTGGAACACCGCGATCGGAGAATGTTTCAATGCCACCCGGAACCGTTCCTCGCTCTGCCGCAGAGCCCCCTCCGCCCGCTTGCGTTCGATTTCCGCTGCCGTCCGCGTCGAGAACAATTGCAGAATCGCTTCCGCAAATTTCGCATTCGCCAAC
>OBLU010003535.1_pt1 | contig 14156 bp, 12 predicted proteins | sample 1518681 | NCBI WGS metagenome assembly OBLU01 (sample SAMEA3539304, study PRJEB22396) | soil metagenome | biome: tundra; feature: field; material: soil | place: USA | collected 2010-05 | depth 0.15 m
TGAAGGCGGAAAAGGTGCGGCTGATCTCGGCCAGCCAGTCGCACAGCGTGGTGGAACTGGAGCTGGCGCAGGGCAAGTACCGGGAAGTAAGGCGGCTGTTCGAGTCGCAGCGAGTGATAGTGAAGCGGTTGCAGCGGGTCCAGATCGGGAAGATCAAGCTGGGGGAGCTGCGGCCAGGCAAATGGCGGACATTGACAGAACCCGAGATTAGTTCTTTAATGAGCTGAGTTATGAAATACAACTATTGGTTAATTTTAGGGGCGATGCTTTCGACAAGCTTGTTGGCGCAACAAGCGACCAATCCCCCCCCTGCTGCGCCGATTGCAACTCCGGCAGCCGCTCCGACGGCGAAAGTTGCGCCTGCAACGGCAAAGACCAACGCGCCTTCTGCTAAAGCGGTGAAGAAGAAGTCCGCGAAGAAGAAGGCAGAGAAAGCGCCGGAGAAGAAGGCCGTGGCGAAGAAGAAAGCCCCAGCGCCGGAGTTGAAGACGGTGCCGCTGGTTGCGGGCCCGGCGGTGGTGGTGGCCAGCAACGTCAATGTGCGCGGCCAGGCCAAGCTCAAGAGCGAAGTGGTGACGCGGATCACCAAAGGCCAGTCCGTGACCGTGCTCGAGGAGATCGTGCGGAATAATTCCGGGCCGGACGAGCCGTCCGCCTGGGCGAAGATCACGCTGCCGCCCGGCGCGCATGCGTGGATCAATAGCTCGTTTATCGATGCCGCCAACCATACGGTGCTGCCGAAGAAACTGAACTTGCGCAGCGGTCCGGGCGAGAATTACAGCGTGATCGGTCTCTTGCATCGCGGCGACGCGTTGAAAGAAGTCACGACGAAAGGCGACTGGGCGGAGGTCGAGCCGCCGCCGAGCGCCTATGCGTTTGTGGCCGCTCAGTATCTGAAACAGGAAGCGTCCGCGCCGCTCCCGCCCACGCCGACGCCACCTGAGCCGGCACCGACGCCGACTACTGTGGCCATGGCCCCGTCCGTGGCGCCGCCGCCGACCGAAACCCCAGCCATGCCCCCTGCGATGGCGCCGCCCGCCATGACGCCCGCGCTGCCGCCGACGCCGGCCCCGACAGAGCCGGTGGTGGAGGAACCGCTGCCGCCGCGGATTGTGGATCGCGAAGGCATCGTCCGCGGCATGACCAGTATTCAAGCGCCATCCCGCTTCAAGCTGGTCAGCCCTGAGAACGGCCGGGACATTGATTACCTTTACACGACCTCGAAGGAACTGGATCTGCGGCGCTACAAGGGCCTGCGGATTATTGTGACAGGCGAAGAGAGCCTGGACGAGCGCTGGGGCAATACACCGGTCATCACCATCCAGAAGATCCAGGTCGTGCAGTAATGCCTCCTGCCAGTCTTATCGACGGGCGGGCCATCGCCCGGCAACTGCAGGGCGAACTGGTTGCGCGCGTCACGGCGTTGAAGGCGAGAGGGGTCCAGCCCGGCTTGGCCTTTGTGCGCGTGGGCGAGGACCCGGCGTCCAAGGTGTATGTGGGCCGGAAGGAAAAGACTTGCGCCGAGCTGGGGATTTACTCGGAGACCCACGTGCTGCCCGACGCGACGGGTGAAGCCGAACTGCTGGGGCTGCTGGCCCGGCTGAACGCCGACCGGCGCCTGCACGGCATTCTAGTGCAAGCCCCGCTGCCGTCGCACCTCCGGGCAACGGTCGTCTATGCCAGCGTGCTGCCGGAGAAAGATGTGGATGGGTTTCACCCCGTCAACGTGGGCAAGTTGATGCTGGGTGACCCGACGGGTTTTCTGCCATGCACTCCGGCCGGCATACGTGAGCTCCTGGTGCGGTCTGAGGTCAGGATCGACGGCGCGGAAGTGGTCGTGCTGGGGCGCGGCAATATTGTCGGCAAGCCGATGGCCGCCATGCTCTGCCAAAAGGAGAAGCACGCCAACGCCACCGTAACTATTTGCCATTCGGCGACGCGCGACATCCGGGCGCACTGCCGGCGGGCCGATATTCTGATCGCGGCGATGGGGGTGGCGGAGTTCGTGAAGGCGGACATGGTCAAACCCGGCGCGGTGGTGGTGGATGTGGGGGTGAACCGCGTCAACGACTCGACGGCCAAGGGGGGCTCGCGGCTGGTGGGTGATGTGGATTTCGCGGGCGTGCAAGCCGTCGCCGGCAAGCTCACGCCCAACCCTGGCGGGGTGGGGCCGATGACAATTGCCATGCTGATGCAAAACACCGTTCGCGCGGCGGAGAGAGCCCGAGGGTAAATCCGAAGCCCGAAATCCGAAACAAGTTTGAGAACTAATGCAAGCAACTCGAATTCTGCCTGATCTGCAATGCTCGCTGCTGTGCGAGGAGATTCGCCAGGAGGCCAATGGGAACTTCTTCCTGATCGGCGTGATTAATTTCATTCGCGTGGCGCAACTGCCGGCGATGGCGTTTCAGGTGAGCGTATTTAACCGCTGGACCGCTGGCGTGGGTCAGTTCGTCGAGTCCTCCCGCCTGATCGCGCCAGACCAGACCACGGTCTTGCGCAAGGGCGAGGTGAAGTTCACCTTGGCGGACGCCGGCCTGCACGCGACCAATATCAGTGTGTTCAGGCAGGTTGAGTTCAAGACGGCTGGCAGCTATTTTGTGGAAGTATTGGTGGATGACGTGATGAAACTGCGCTATCCCGTCTCAGTGATTCTCGCGCCCCCACCCAATCAGCCTCCCACCCAGCCGGCACCGCCGGCCTCACAAACGCCCGCAGCCTGAACCGCGTCCGGGGCGGCTCCAGGCTGGATTGTGAGTTCTGTTTGTCGGGGGGCTTGGCGGTCACCGTTGCGGCGGGGCTCATATGAATGTATCGGTCGAAAAAGCACAGTTCGCCTGGCAACCGCTGACGGTGCGGGGAGTGGCGGCTTTCGCGCGCGCGTCGTTAGGGCGTTTGCTGATCGTGCAATTCATTGTGGCGCTGCTGGCTGCCGGCACGGTCGTATGGTTTCTACACAAGGCTTGGGTTCCAGTGATCAGCGAGGCGATTCGTCAATTGCCCCCGCAGGGAGAGCTTCGGTCTGGCAGATTGGACTGGCAAGGGCCGACCCCCTCGCGCCTGGCCGAGGGGAGATTCCTGGCTTTGATCGTCGATTTGGATCACTTCGGCGAGGCGCGCTCGCCGGCGCATGTGCAGGTAGAGTTTGGCCGGACGGATTGCATGGTGTTCTCGCTGCTCGGATACGTGCGAGGCGAGTATCCGCACGGCCAGGAGGTGGCGTTCAACCGCACGGAACTCGGGCCGTGGTGGGGCGCTTGGGCGCCGGCTATTCTGGCGATGGCTGCGGGGCTGGTGGTGGTGGGGTTGATGGTGACATGGGCGTGCCTGGCGACGGTCTATTTTCTGCCGGTGTGGCTGGTCGGATTCTTCGCGAACCGGGACTTGAGCCTGCGGGGGAGTTGGCGCCTGGCAGGCGCGGCGCTGATGCCGGGGGCGCTGTTTATGTGCGCAGTCGTTGTCATCTACGGCTGCGGTGCGCTTGACCTCGTGCGGTTGGCCGTGGCAGGTGTGCTGCACTTGGTGATGGCCTGGGTCTATTTAATCATCGGCCCCTTGTGCTTGCCCCTGCATCCAGCCGCGGAAATGAAGTCGAATCCGTTCGCGTGATCCGTTCGCGTGATTGCGTATTGTCATGGGCTCAGTTAGTCTCCGGCAATGACGTTTTCAGTGGGCCTGTTCCGGATCGCGGTGCTTCTGGTCCCCGTCCTCGTGTGGAGCGGTTGCCTGCCTTCCGCCCAGAGGGACGAGGAGAGGGAGCCCTATTTCCTGGCAGGCAAAAGCCGCGTCAACACCATGGACTTCACCGGCGCGAAAGAGTCATTCGAAAAGGCGGTGGAGGTGAACCCGAAATCGGCCCCGGCCCACTTCGAACTGGGCTGGCTGTACGATCAAAAGGAGTCCGACCCCGCCGCTGCGATTTACCACTTCGAGCGCTTCCTGAAGCTGATGCCGAACTCGGGCAAAGAGGAAATGGTGAAAACACGTATCTTGGCATGCAAACAGCAACTGGCTCAAACTGTCTCACTGGGCCTGGTGACGGAGAAGCAACAACGCGAATTTGAGCAGCTCGCAGAAGAGAACAAGCGCTTGCATGAGGACCTCGAGAAATGGCGGGCCTACGCCCTCCGCCTGCAGACCCTCACCAATCAAGTCGGCGCGTCATTGCCGGCGGCGCGCACAGTTCAACCTCCGGCCCTCGGCCACGCGGCGCCAGCCGAGCCCTCCAGCGCGGGTCGGTCCTCGGCCGCTCCCGCAGCAACCTCCCGAACCCACGCCGTCAAGGCGGGTGAAACGCTTGCTCTGATTGCCCGAAAGTACGGTGTCAAACTGGACGCGCTCATGGCCGCCAATCCCAAACTGGACCCGCGGCGTCTGCCAGTTGGCCAAATCTTGATCATCCCTGCGCCGTAGCTCCAAAGATATTTGAACGGAAATACCTGGAAGCGGTCAATAGCCTGAACCTTTTCCCGTGGTCGCGGGTGACGTGCGCAATCGTTTCCGGACTGAAGCGTGCTGTGCCGGTCAGTGTTGTGCGGAATGATGATGGATTCAGCCTGGAAACGAGCGGACGCGCGGTTTGGCCAGACATCGGCGAAGAGGGGCCCTGATCGCGCGGTTTTCCTGGTGCAAAAAAAGTGAAGATTTATTTGACAGAGGCTGGGCGTCTTCGGTAAGAATATGCAAGTTTTACTGTCGGCACTGTTCGTCGTTGGGTGTAATAGAAACTAAACTTTAACTATGAAAAGAATCGTTGCCTCCGTTGGATTGGTCGCAGTCGGCGCCTCCGCTCTTCACGCGGACATGCTCCCTGGTTTTACCTCAGAATCCGGCAAGCCCTGGACCGCCTCCGCCACGCTCCGCGGCTTTTATGATGATAACTTCAATACATATCCGAACAATCAAGCGATGCCCGCCGGTTCCCAACGCGGCACTGCCGGCTGGGAGATCAGCCCCGCGATCCAGTTTAGTTTCCCGATGGAGCAAACCAGCCTCAGTTTCGGCTACGTATATTCCTTCAAATACTACGACAACAAGCCAGTTAACCAAACGGAGAATTACGATCAGACCCAGGAGTTCTACGCAGCCCTCACCCACGCATTCAGCGAGCGGTATCAACTTAGCGTGCGGGACGACTTCGTGATGGGCCAGGAGCCGGATTTTCTACGGGCGGGGAATACGTTCACCACGTTCCAGCGCATTTCGGGGGACAACATGCGCAATTTCGGCAGCATTAGTTTTTCGGCCCAGCTCACTCCGGAGCTCAGCTTGGACGTGGGCTACGCCAACACGTTTTATTCCTATGCGGATAATACTCCGACTGGAACTCCTGGGACGCCAAGCTTTTATCCTAGCAACACTGGCTTGCTGGATGAGTTGGATAACGTGGCCCACCTCGATCTGCGCTACCAGATCCAGCCACAGACCATTGGCGTCTTCGGGTTCCAGTTCCGGGACACGGAATACACCGGAAATCAGGCGATCGGGTATTATGGTCCTGGACTAGCCACCCCGGTGATGAGCGACGAGCGGAATGCACGTATGTACTACCTGTATGTCGGGCTTGACCATAATTTCCGGCCAGACTTGACCGGTTCGTTCCGGGTTGGCGGGTATTACACTGAGTATTATGATAACCCAGCCGGGCAGAGTGAATTCAACCCTTATGCGGTGGGCAGCCTCAGGTACACGTATTTGCCGGAAAGCTATTTCGAGGTCGGCTTCAGCTACGATTACAGCCCGGCCTCAGTGTTCAACGTAGGCAATAACGGCGACATGACGCTCAATGCGGAGGCTGGCACGATCTACGCGTCGCTCAATCATCGGATAACGCCGAAGCTCTATGGGAGCATCCTGGCCCAATATCAGAACTCCACCTATTACGGCGGGCCGTACAATGGCCAGGCCGATAATTACTACCTGGTTGGCCTGAACCTGCAATATCGCTTCACTCCCAACTTTTCTGCGGAGGTGGGTTACAATTACGACGATCTCACTTCCGACGTGCCGGGACGGGGAGCGTATGACCGCAACAGGGTTTACGTGGGAGTCACCGGTAGCTATTGATTTAACCTTGGTTCAATGACGGGGGGCTGGTCTATTGCAACTGCCCCCCTTTTCTTTGATTTATGGACCCATTGAAAGTATCACCGACCCAGGAAACGAAACTGCATTTTCTGGATTATTGGCGCATCATCCGCATTCGTAAAACGGTCATCCTGGCGGTTTTCCTTCTGGTGGTCATCACGGCTACGTTGGTGACCTTCATTCTGCCGGAGTCTTTTTCCAGCACCGTGCGCATCAAAATCGAGCACGACCAGCCGGACGTAGCCGGCATGGTGGAGCGAGGAAACATGAATGCCTATGATCCCTATTATCTCCAGACTGAGTTCGAGCTGATCCAATCCGAAGTCATTCTGGGCAAGGTCATCGATGACCTTGATCTGAACAAGGAATGGGGCAAGAAATATGCCAACGGGGAACGCCTCAAGACTCCAGAAACCATCCTGCTGTTAAAGTCCAGAATGGACGTCCGATCCGTTCGCAACACCACCCTGATTGCGATTACCGTTTATAGCGAGAAGGCCGATGAAGCCGCCAAGATCGCCAATGCCGTTGCCGAGGCCTACAAGGCCCACCGGCACGAACAACGCACAACGCTGAGCAAGGGCGGAATCAAGGCGCTAGAAGAGCGTTTCACGGAGCAGGAAGAAAAGGTCAAGAAAGCACAGCAGCATGTGGATGACCTGCGCGTACAACTGAACATCTCGGATGCGATGGCGAGTGGAGAGGGCCCTTCGCCCCTGATGTCGGCGGACACGCTGCGCAGGATCGAGGGTTTGCGCGTTGAAAGCGAAGCCGAGTATGTCCGGCAAGTAACCTTGTTGGACCGCCTCAAGAGTCTGGGTGCGGAGCGCGGGCTGGAAGGCCTCGCCCAGGCCATCCCGACCGCCGCCCCGGACGCCGGTCTCAGCTCCTTGCTCGACCAACTAACCATGGCGGAACAAAGGTTAGTGACGCTGGAGAAGGAATACGGGCCGGAACACGCCGAGGTTCTTAAGTGCAAGGCCAGTGCGGACGATCTGCATACCAAAATCCGGAGCCGGGTCGAGGGCATCATGCTCGGCCTGGATGCACGGGTGCTCTCGCTGAGCACTAGTCTCACCAATCTGCAAAAAGAGGTTGAGAAGGCCACCACCACCGACGTGGCGAAGGCCAATCAATCGCGACCCTATTTCGAAGCCAAGCGCGCCCTCGACGAACTGCAACGATTCCGCACGATCCTCGACTATAAGATCTCGCAGGAAAAGATCGACGTGGAGCTGCCCAAGACCTTGATGGTGGAGGTTGTGGACAAAGCGGTGCCCGGCGTGCGTCCCGTGCGACCGAACAAACCGCTCAACATCGCCTTGGGCATTATCATCGGCCTGGTGGTAGGCGTTGGTTTGGCCTTCTTCATCGAGTACCTCGATACCAGTGTGAAGACGATCGATGACGTGGAGCGCTCGCTCCAATGTCCGGTGCTGGGTGTCATTCCGCAGAATGTCGGCTTGCTCATGGAGGAAGGGGCGGAGAGCCCGCACGCGGAGGCCTATCGCGTCTTGCGCACCAATCTTTTGTTCTCGCGCAAAGACGACAAGCTCAACACCATCGCCGTCGTCAGCGCGGGAGCCGGCGAAGGCAAGTCGACTACCGTATTCAATCTCGCGGCGGTCTTTGCCCAGAGCGGACAGCGGACTTTGATGGTGGACTCCGATCTGCGCCGCCCGACGTTGCACAAGATGCTGCGCGTGACCAACAACATCGGCCTCACCAACTATTTGCTGAGGCAGAACACGCTGGAGGAAGTGATTCAAACCACCAGCTTGCCGACGCTGGATTTCCTGGCGAGCGGCAAATTGCCCAGCAGTTCGTTGGGCATTCTCAGCTCCGCGCAAATGAAGGACCTGATTGGGGAATTGAAGCAGCGCTACGATTTCGTATTCTTCGATTCACCGCCGATTATGGGCGTCAGCGACGCATCGATCCTCGCCAGCGAGGTGGATATGACCCTGCAGGTTATCCAATACCGCCGTTATCCGCAGCCGATGAACATCCGCGCCAAACAGTTGATCGAGAAGGTCGGCGGTAACCTCGTGGGCATCGTGTTGAACAACATCAACATGTCTCAGGATGAGAGCTATTACTATTATAGCGGTTATTACCACGATTATTACTACCGCAGCGAAGAGACGGAGCCAGTCGCAAAGACAGGTGCCGTGGCGGAAGACAAAGCTAAGCTGGACATTAAACAGAAGTATTGAGAGGGATTCAGATTGAATGAGCATTAGGACCATTGGCAAGCATTTGGGGCGTTGGGGTGCAGTCTGCGGTTTGCTTTGCGCCGGGCTCGGCCTGTCGGGCTGCCGGACCCACTCACCGGAACAACAATTCGCGGAACTGCCGCCGGCCCTGACCGCCGCATCGAGCACCAACCCCGTTGCTGTCTCCACCACAACCCCTGCCCCAGTTCCGGCGACCCCTCCAGTGGCTGGCTCGACCGTGACCAATGGCGGCGGGCCCGAAATCGAAGTGCTCCACGTGGGCGGCACGCTGACCATCGCCCTGCTGGACACCCCTACGCTGATTCCGATCTTCGAAGGGAAGATCAAAGAGGACGGGACCATCACACTGACCTTGAACCAGACCTTCAAAGCCGACGGCAAGACCCCGGGCGAATTGGAGAAGGATATCCGGGAGTGTTACGTTCCCAAGTTCTTCAAATACATGACGGTCACGGTAAAGCAAGAGGGAAACACGCTCTGGTATTACGTCGATGGCGAAGTGAAGGCACCCAACCGCCAGCTTTACAATACCCGAATTACGGTGTTGAAGGCGATTGCCTCCGCTGGCGGCTTCACTGACTTTGCCAACAAGAAAAAGGTGAGGCTGACTCGAGTGGATGGGCGCAGCTTGATTATTAACTGCGCGAAGGCGCGAGATAATCCCAGTCTGGACCTGGAAGTTTATCCGGGCGATAAACTATATGTCCCGCGCCGGTTCTGGTGATGGTCCAGCTTAAGGTCCTGACCGGCAAAAAGGCGGGCACCGCATGGGTGGCCCGCCGTTTTCCTGTACGCATTGGGCGCTCATCCGCCGCCGACCTGCGACTGGAGGAAAGCGGCGTGTGGGACCAGCATTTGCAACTCGACTTCAATCCGGCCGAGGGAATTGTCCTGAGTGCCCAGCCCGACGCCTTGGCCACCGTCAATGGCCAACCCGTTCACCAGGCCGTCTTGCGCAATGGCGACACCATCGACATCGGCTCCTTGAGAATGCAGTTCTGGCTCAGCGAAACCCGGCAGGCCGGGCTGCGCTTCCGTGAAGGGCTCACTTGGGCTGGCATCGCTGCCATTTCTCTTGGCCAAGTCGGACTTATTTACTGGCTGCTCCGCTAACACTAACGACAAGGCCGCATCCGCGTTTAGTGCCGGAAGTGCCTTGCGCCGGTAAACGCCATCGCCACGTCGCGCCCGTCCGCGGCGGCAATCACTTCGGCATCTCGCACTGAGCCACCCGGCTGAATCGCCGCTGTGGCACCCGCCTCCGCCGCCGCGATCAAGCCATCCGGAAACGGGAAGAATGCGTCGCTGCAAACCACGCTGCCCTTGAGCGAAAGGCCCGCCTCGCCTGATTTCCAGACCGCGATCCGGCTGGCATCCACCCGGCTCATTTGACCAGCCCCGATGCCCAACGTGCGATCCGTGGCGGCATACACGATGGCGTTGGACTTGACGTGTTTCACCACTCGCCAGCCGAACAACATGGCTTTCAACTCCGCCTCCGTTGGCTGCCGGCGCGTCACGATCTTCAGGTTCTCCGCCGTCGTGACTTTCAAATCACGTTCCTGCCACAAGAACGAGTCCGCGCCCACGCTGCGCACATCCCACGGCTGCGCCGTGAGCGGCGACCTCAAGGTCCTGAGCAGGCGGAGATTCTTCTTCCTTTGCAATACAGCCATTGCCTCCGCGGTGAAGTCGGGCGCCACAATGACTTCGCTAAATATTTCTGCTATCGCTTCCGCGCAAGCCTGGTCGAGCGCGCGGTTCACCGCGATGATGCCGCCGAAGGGCGCCTGGCGATCCGTCGCAAACGCCTTGTCCCAGGCCTCGCGCAGATTGGCGCCCTGTCCCAGGCCGCACGGGTTTGTGTGTTTGAGGATGGCCAGCGTGGGCGGGTCAGCCGCAAATTCCGCGATCAAGTTCGCCGCGGCAGTCAGGTCCAGGATGTTATTGTACGACAGCTCCTTGCCGTGCAGTTGCTGGAAGTAATCCTGAAAGCCACCATAAAGGGCCGCTTTCTGGTGTGGGTTTTCACCATAGCGCAGCGTTTGGACCAGCGGTGCCTGGACTTGCAAGGACGCGGGCAAAGTCGCCGCCGGCGTCGCTCCAAAGGCCTGGCCAAGATGTGCGGAGATGGCGGCATCGTAGGCTGCCGTGCGAGCGAAGACCTTGGCCGCCAGCTTGCGGCGCAGCTCCAGGGTTGTGCCGCCCGTCAATTTGATTTGCTCCCCGACCACCTCATAATCGGCGGGGTCCACCACCACGGTCACGCTTTCGTGGTTCTTGGCCGCGCTGCGCAGCATTGAGGGGCCACCGATGTCGATGTTTTCGATCGCCTCTTGCAGGCTCACATTCGGCCTCGCGACGGTTTGTTCAAACGGATAGAGGTTCACCACGACCAGGTCGATTGGCTCGATGCCATGCGCGCGAACGGCTGCCTCGTGTTTTTCGTTGCCGCGCAGGTAGAGCAGCCCGCCGTGAACCTTCGGGTGGAGCGTCTTTACACGACCGTCCAGCATTTCCGGAAACCCAGTGTAGGCGCTCAGGTCCGTGACCTTCAGGCCTGCCTCGCGCAGCGCTTTGGCGGTGCCGCCGGTGGATATAATCTCCACGCCCGCCGCCGCCAATGACTGCGCCAAGGGGAGGAGCCCCGCTTTATCGGAAACCGAAAGTAATGCGCGTCGAATCTGCTCCATAACGGGCGTTACCTTCGTTGAGAGGCACCCGTAAAGTCAACCGGCAAAACATTAATTGCGGAGCCCAACAAGCACGGGCGCATCCGGGCACTGCCCCCGGAACGCCGCATTTATGCGGCAGGGATGACATTTCGCGCGCAACTGCCGCATAAATGCGGCGTTCCGGCCCACCGCAGCCGCGAACTTGGGGGCAGAGCCCATAAGCGCCCAACAAGCACAGAGAGCATAATTAAGGCTGGCATTGGCGTGCGGCATTTGAGTTACTTCGGTTCCGATTATGACGCATTGCCCGGTGGATCTGATCCCTCCGATTCGACCAGCCGCCCCAACCAGCACCCGGGCAGGCCGATGAGAATGGCCTTTTCCAGAGCCTGAATGAAACAACTCATTTTCGTCGATTACCTCATTATCGCAGTTTACATCGTCGCGTCCTTTGCGATCGGGAATTACTATCTGAAGCGGGCGGGGTCTTCGCTGGATGAATACTTTTTGTCGGGCCGAAGAACGTCCTGGTGGCTTATTGGGCTTTCGATGGTCGCGACCAACTACGCGATCGATTATCCCCTGGCGATCACCAAACTGGTGGCCAAGAACGGCATCATGGGCACCTGGTACGTGTGGTCGCTGGCCATCGCGGGCATAGCAACCACCTTTTTCTTTTCCAGGCTCTGGCGCCGGGCCCGGGTGGTGACCGACGCTGAGCTGATCAAGTACCGTTACAGCGGAAGAATTGGCAACGCGCTGCGCATCTTCAAAGGCATCTACTTCGGCGTCGTCATCAACTGCTTTGTCCTCGGCTGGATTTTCCGGGCCCTCATGAAAGTCATGACCGTGGTGACGCCCTGGAACCAGTGGCACATCCTGACCTTCTTTGTGGTGGTGACCATGATTTACACGATGACGGGCGGACTCTCCGCGGTGATCATGACCGATTGCGTGCAATATGTCATGATCACGATCGGTGCGATTGTGCTGGCCTGCTATTCGGTCGCGCACGTTGGCGGCCTCGCCGCAATGGTCTCCAAGATTGATGCGCTGTACGCGGGCAAACATTACCTCGATTTCAGCCCGGGCTTGGCGGGCGGGCAGGTGATGCCCTGGTCGGCGTTCTTCGTGTATTTCTTCATTCAGTGGTGGGCGAACAAATACTCCGACGGCGGCGGCAAGCATATCCAGCGAATGAGCGCGGCCCGGAACGAGACGCACTCAGTCGCCGGCACCTTCATGTATTCCATCCTGTACGTTCTCTCCACCTGGCCGATTATCCTCACCGCCCTTTGCGCCCTCATCGTGTTCGGCAAGCTTCCGGACCCGGAACTCGGCTATCCTCGGTTGATGACGGCCATCCTCCCCAATGGCGTTCTTGGGCTTTGCGTGGTCGGTCTCCTGAGCGCGTTTATGTCAACGGTCTCCACGCTCTTCAATCTGGGCCCCTCCTACCTTGTGAACGACATTTACAAAGCGTTCTTCGTCAAGCATGCCACGGAAAAGCATTACATTCTGATTTCCCGATTTGCCACCACCTTGATTGCATTGACCGGCATGATTCTGAGCATTTATATCGAGTCCATCGCGGACATGTGGCAGTTTGTCCTTTCGTTTGCCAGCGGCGCCGGCATCGTCTGGATCTTGCGCTGGTTCTGGTGGAGGATCAATGCCTGGTCAGAGTTCTCCTCGATGATTTGCAGCGCGGTGGTGGCCACTTATCTGAAGCGGTGGCACCCGGAGATCCCGTTTGAGAATGCCCTGCTCATCATCGTTGGCGTGACCGTCCCGGTGTTTCTTCTCGTCACCTATTTGACTCCGCCGGTCAACAACGAAACGCTGCGGGACTTTTATGATAAGGTGGAGCCGGGCCTTTGGGGGTGGCGCCGAGTCGCGGAGAGAAAAGGCATTGCTCGAACCCCTTATCTGGCCAGAGCGTTTGTTAATTTCCTCCTGGGCACAGCGCTGCTGTTCCTGATCAATTTCGGGGTCGGCACCTTGCTCCTCAGATCGCTCTGGCTGGGCGTGGGGGAGATTGTGCTGGGGGGCATCCTTGCGTTGATACTGATCAATCGGATCAAGAAGGAGGACCCTTTCACGGAAAGGGAAAAAGTCCTGCGGCCTGCCAGCGTTGAAAGTCGCGAACTGGCCAATCGGGTTTAGTTGACAGCAGGGCGATTCGCTTCGTTGAATCAGTTCCTGGAATTGCCTTTGACCAATCGGGCTTCGTTGGTCTTAAGGTATTTCTCCATGGTCTCGATGCTGCTGGTCTGGGTTCTCCGCGCCTGTCCCAACTGCCGCATCATGCGGTAGTCGATCAGCCTTTTGCCGAGCTCCACGATCTGGATATAAGCAGTATCCGTCTTCCACAACTGGCCATTGGCCAACGCCGGCAAAGACTTCTTCCTATTCGTTTTAATTTTCACGCATATTAGACGCATGAAAGGCTGGTTTTGTTCATATCCCGAACCCTGAAACCGCAAATCCGGGTTGAAATATTCGGCGGCGAGTCCATTTTGGGGCGGGATGAACGGGATAAATCGAACCAAGCGCCTGATGTTCTGGGCGCCTCAGGGATGGCTGGGATTGCTTCTCCTCGCCGTCTGCTGGCCCCTGAACTGGACCTTGCCGGGGCTGCGCACAGCATATTTGTTCTTTCCCCTATGGCTGGGCTATATTCTCGTGGTCGATGCCCTGGTTCTGACCCGGACCGGCACGTCGCTCTGGAGACGGTCGCGGCGGGACTTCGTCCTGCTCTTCTTAACGTCGGTGCCGGCGTGGTGGCTCTTTGAGGCCATCAACCGGCGGACCGGCAACTGGGAATATCTGGGCGGCAACGCGTTCACCGACCTCGAATATTACCTGCTCTGCACGGTATCGTTTTCCACCGTCATGCCTGCGATCTTTGAGACGGCAGAACTGGTGAGCAGCTTCCGGTGGCTGGGCCGGCTCGCTGCCGGCCCGCGACTTGCGCCAACGCCAGCCCTCAACGGCGCCCTGTTCCTTGGCGGCATCGCCATGCTGGCGCTGGCGCTTGCCTGGCCGAAATACTGTTATCCCTTTGTCTGGACCTCTCTCGTGTTGATCCTCGAACCGCTGAACTGCTGGCTTGGCCGCCGGCACTTTCTGCAAACGCTCCAGCGAGGAGACTGGC
>OBLU010003536.1_pt1 | contig 14156 bp, 11 predicted proteins | sample 1518681 | NCBI WGS metagenome assembly OBLU01 (sample SAMEA3539304, study PRJEB22396) | soil metagenome | biome: tundra; feature: field; material: soil | place: USA | collected 2010-05 | depth 0.15 m
GCGGATGGCGAATCCTGTCCTGCTATCGGCTCAGGAACGGGACGCGCATCTGGATAATCACTGAAGCGGACCGCAGCGTGACCACGGTTCTGCTGCCAGAGGAATATTGAGATTGGGAAGCCAAGAAGCGCGAGCCGGCTACCATCCTTCGCGCACGGCGGGGTCAGCGGGTGCATCCGAGATCGCTCCAACGCCTCCGGATTGCAGCGGATGCTGTTCCCGTCAGCCAGTGACTAGGGCTCTTGTCCCGGTGGTTAACGTCATGACGATTTTTCGTCAACAACCGCATCGCTTCCGAGTTGCCGACAAAATCGTGTCGCCAGGCTGCAGCCCGCGCCGATGTTCAGCAAGAGGAGGCTACCAGACTCGCCCGAAGAAAACTGAATACGACCGCAGCTTCCCGTTCACGTTGGGACGCTGCAGCGTGGGATCAACGCTCGTTGTATTCCAGATTGTGTTGTCGGTGTAGCTCCCATAGTTGAAGCGGAGACCGCCATCGAACCCGGCGCGGAGGTGGTAATTGCCTGTGGCTCCGACCAAAGTCTGCGGCACGTTGACCTGGGAAACCGGTCCCGAGCCAGTTCCGAGCGCTGCGGCGAAAGCCGCGGCAAATGCAGCTTCCGTGGGGTAGCCAGCAACCGAAACCGCTCCTGGGAAGTCGGGATAATCCGCGGGATTGAGGTCCGGCCGCCAGCCACTGTGAGCCAGCGATCGTGCGAAGCTCAGATTCAGCCCCACACGCTTCTTCAATTCATACGTCGAACTCAGGGAAAAGGTCTGGCTTAGCTGCTTGTAGGGTGACAGCGGCTGGGTATAGGTGCCGACACCCGAATCGTTGGCGAGCTGCATATCGGTCCGCAGGTTGTCTTGCAGGTAGGTGTATGCCCCGCCGATGCTCCATTGCGGAACCGGCTTGATGGTCACGAAGGTGGTATCGGCGTAGAGGTGGTTAGTCCGTTGAATCACAGGAAACGTCTTCTGCAGAACCATGCTGGCGTCGTTGCCGATAGTGAACCAGTGAGCCGGCGTAAGGGTGACATTGCCAAACAGGCGGTTGTTCGTGCGCGGGTCGGTGACATAGCCGGGATTGTGGGTACCCGTCCACTCATAACCGGCTCTGGCATTCCACAATTCCGCGCTGTGAAAATGCGCCGCTACGCCCGCGACGTTGCTGGAGCTCACGGGCACGACGTAGAGCGGATCGGTATTGTCAGGCGATGATGCTTGTGGCCACAGAGCTGAGTTGGACCGGGTGATGTTCATGTGCGTGTAGTACGACTCCACGTCGAACTTTTTTGTCACGCGAAACGACGCCTTCAGTCCTCCCCAATGCCGGTGTAACGACGGATTGCCAAATACGTAAAACAGGGTGGGGTCGGAGAGGGAATACGACGAGACAAACTCGTTGATCAGATTCTGCTGATGAAAATCCGCCACTACGCGTAGCGGGGAAACCGGATTCCACGTAAGAGTGGCGTCGGCGTTAAAGGAGTTTTGGGAGTGATTGCCAGTAACCAGCATCCGCGGGTCAGACGGGGTAAACAGGTTGTGCGTCCGCGCATAGTTGAGGTCGCCGTTGAACGTAACGTGATGGGCCACCGCCATACTGATCTGCAGCGAGTCGGCCTGCGTTTGATGGCGCGGCAGCACACTGTGAACGTAAGGGCCGGCCGGCGTATAAGGAATGTCCTCGACGGCAGGGACCTCACCGGAGGTTCCGTAGATGTCTGTCGGATTCGGCATGCGGTCGTTAAAGCTGCGAAACTCATGCTGGTAAACGAGCTTCAGAAGATTTCCTAACTTGACTTCAGCGCCTCCAGCTATGTTCCGCGTCGTGTAGTTGTAGCTGCGATACTGAGAAGCGGAGTGACAGTTGGCGCAACCTGTGTTGTCGATTGGTACTACCCCGTCCCCGCCCATATCGAAATACTGCATCTGGCTGTTTCCGTCCCGGGCCTGCCAACCGCCTTTGACAAACAACTTCACCGGCACCTTGGGTAACTGCAACTTGAGGGAAGCGTTGTTCATCCTCCGCCTTATGCCCAGTAAGGAATCCGCAGGGACCGTATCGATGCGGATGATATCGGGAGAAATCACCGAGGCTCCGAAATAGTTGTTGTCATCGAGGTGGCGGACGAAGCCGCGATTGTCGAGGCTGAAGTCCAGCCATTTCCCGAAAGTGATTCGCGACTTCAAGTCGTAGTCGTCCCGGCTCACGACGTCCCACGTGGTCCTGATGGTCATGTGCTCGGGAACGTCGACATAGACGAACGACAAATCACCGCCCAGCGACTGTTGCAGGCTGTCGTATTCGCCCACCCGGCCGCCGTATCCGCTGGTGTCCAGGAAGCGGTATTGCGGCATCATCACGGTGAGATGGTAATTGACTTCGGGGACATTCTCCGCCGGCTGCGAAGTGCCCGAGCCTGGTTGTTGCTGCTGCGCCTGAGCCGGGTACATTACTGTCGCAACCATGAGTGCAACTATGAAGAGTGCGGAAGCCTTATTCATGGCGTGATCTCCTTAACCCGAACCAATCGCCGGGTACTACTTGTCGATAAACTTGCTTCCGCCCGTCGCGGAAGGTATGTCGCTTCCATGGATTGCGTTATGGCAGTTGGTGCACCGGTCCACAAGCGGCAAGCTCGCACCGTTGTGGTGCGCCGAATGACACTGCAGGCAGAGCGCCGGTTGGCTCACGGTCAGCATGTTCTGGTTCGGCGAACCATGGGCAGAGTGACACTTGAGGCAGCTCTCGTTGACCGGAGCATGCTGGAAGGTGAACGGCCCCTGATATTCGGCATGGCAGCTGAAGCAAAGTTCGTTGGTGTTGGACGACTTCAGATTGTTGCCCGCGCTGCCGCCGTGCGGATCATGGCAATCCGAACAACTCATTTTGGCTTCGCGAATCGGGTGGTGGTACGGCAGATCGGCTTCGGCATTCTGCTTCTGGTGGCAGCGCAGGCAGTTGTCATTCAGTTGGCGTCGAGACTCAATTGCCCTCGGAATGCCGGGAGCCTCGCTCTGGAACCCGCTCCCCTTCTCGCCGTGGGCCTCGCCATGAATGGTGTGGCAGTCGCTGCACTTGATGTCCTGCGCCTGGTGCACGCCCGAAAACCAATTGCGAACGTGGTCGGATTTCGCGTGGCAGCTTAAGCACGCGCCGTTCGCCTCCTCGGCGGAACGGTCGCGGAAGCTGATGATCTTGTCTTTCGATTCGGCCGAATACCCACCCGCTGCTATGTGCAGACTGCCCGCACCGTGGCACTGTTCGCACCCGACTTCCTGCATCGCGTGCGCGCTCCGGTTAAAGCCCTTGGAGAGGTCGGCGTGACAAGCCGCGCACTGTTCCGCCCCAGCCATCTCCGCTCCGGGAATTTCCACAAACTTGCTGAAGTCCTGCGCGATCTTGTGCGATGGGGGTGTCTTGGGTTTGTCCTTACCGGGAAGCGATGGCGTGAACAGGAAGCAAACGGAGAAGAAAAACGTGAGGAGCAACGCGTGTCGCCGCATAGCGACCTCCAAAATTACTAGGCAAACTATTACGTTTGCTACCAAAATGATGTGATCCCTAACATCTAGACAGGTGACGAACGGTACACAGCGCAGGCAGTCCCCTCACGCGGTTCACGACCTTGAGCAAGGGGGTGCATATTCCGTCCCGTTGTGTTCTCACCCCCTCATCGCTTTGACCCTTCTTTTCTTGCGCCTGTAAGATCAAATGTGTGGCGCGAGAGATTCTTGGCGGACGTCTGGGTGCGGCACTGTTAGCCTGGGTGAGCAGACCGGTGCTGGAGTATGCACAGGTCGGGTGTTACGGATGTCTGAGCCGACTAGGTGTATTGGAGCGTGGGATTGCCCTAGAACCCTAGAACCCACCCTCTCTGCCGTTCAGATGCCGAGAGAGGCACGTTCATCGCCTGCTGGACCTATAACCAATGCATGTGGGGTTCGACGGAGAGAGGACGCCGGGAGAAGGGCGCCGACGATGGGAGAAGTATCATCTCGTATAGCTCAGCGCGATTTTGCGAAACGGTTCGAACGCGGTAAACTGAGTTTTACAGGTGACGTTTTACAGGTGTGATCCGTCTTCGGCCGTCGGCAAAAGTTTGGTAAACTATTGAAACGGCTCACTGTAGGCGCGTAGCTCAGTTGGTTAGAGCGCTACCTTGACACGCTTCCGTGGTTCCATACTTCCAACAACTTAGAGACCGTCGGGGACTGCCTCGGTACGTGTAAATACGCCGAAGACGGGATTCTTACAGGTGATTTTACAGGTGTGATTTCTCTGCTTCCTTTGCGAGAAAAATTTCAGCGACGATGAGTTCCCCTCAAGGGATCGCTGCCCAGGTTTCCTTGGCCGGTCGTTGCGAACGGCTATGCCCAGAGCCTTCTTCTGCCCGATCAGCACGAGCAATCGCTTGCCCCGCGTAATGCCCTGTAAGAAGCCTGTGATTTGTTCACTCGAAGGAGGCATATCAGGGGTGGCTATCTCGCGAAAGGCTGCACGCGTTTAGGGTCGTAATCGAGATCCACAAGGCCGTCGCGATCCAGCTCCAACTCAAGCTGCCTGAGCATTGCAAAACCCAGAAAGCCGGAAAGCTCCGGCCCGGTGTGACGGCATAGAGTGGAGAGGTCGAACGTGACGATCTCTAGGTTCGGCTGCTGCAAGTTCCCGAAACGCAAAGTGGCCTTGGCTCGAAATTCGCGACAAGAACATGTTTCCAAGCAACAATGTCCTTTTGTCGTCGATGCCAGATTCATACTCGTTTCGAACAACCCTTTGCAGGGGAGGCCCAAACAACCTCATTTATGTGATCTGTGTGCTTGAAAAACTAATCCAGCACGCTGATACTGGGGCAGCCATGCCTGAAGTAGACGCGCAACGTTTCGGACCGCTAATTCTTGTGCCTTATGATCGGAAGCGTTCCGATTGTGTGGCGGTGTAATTAGGTCCAATGAATACTTACTACGCGCGCACGGTCGAAGGCAAACCGAAGTCAGCTTGGCAGACACTGCCTGAGCATCTTGATCGAGTAGCCGACAGGGCATCCGCCTATGCGAATGCTTTCGGGTCACGAGACTGGGGCCACTGTGCCGGGCTGTGGCACGACCTCGGCAAGTATTCGACTGAATTTCAAGCGAAGCTCGACGGGAAGCAGATCCAATTTGAACACTCGGGTGTTGGGGCAGCCTTCGCCTCCGGAAAGCACAAAGAACGCGGACTTCCTCTCGCATTCGCGATAGCGGCTCATCACGCCGGGCTTGCCGACTTCTTCAACAGTGAACCGGGGTTTCCTAAGCCGCTGAAAGAACGGCTGAACGACAACGGCGCCCTCATGCAGGAGCTGTCCCAATTGTTTCCCTCGCAGATCGTGAACCAGCAGATCCCAGAGCTTCCGCAATTTCTGAGTGTGCCGCAGACCAAGGAGCGAAACGAACGTGAGGCATATCAGCGGCGAATGGAGTTTTGGATCCGTTTCTTGTTCTCCGCACTTGTCGATGCTGACCGACTGGACTCGGAAGAATTCTGCCAACCAGAGAAGACCAGCAAGAGAGGCCTGTTTCCGAACATAAAGACATTGTCCGAGCGCATCGACTCCTACATCGAATCCATTCAAGCGACTCTGTCCGCGAGCGTCAAAGACAGTCCAGTCAACCAGACACGACAATATGTCGCGAATGCCTGTCGGGAAGCCGCTTCGCACGCGCAAGGTGCATTCACTCTTACCGTACCGACGGGCGGGGGTAAGACGCTTTCGGCGATGTCTTTCGCGCTCCATCACGCGCAGCTTCACAACTTGCGACGTGTAATTGTAGTGATCCCCTATACGAGCATCATCGAGCAGAACGCAGAAGTGTACCGGAAGGCACTCGGCACTGAAGCAGTTGTCGAACACCAGTCAAGTCTGGATCCTAAGGAAAGAAGAGCCATGTACGGTGAGGAGATCACGAGTCGTGCCGAACTCGCCTCAGAAAACTGGGATGCACCCGTCATCGTTACGACTACCGTCCAGTTCTTCGAATCGCTGTTCTCAAACCGGCCGTCTCGCTGCCGCAAGCTGCACAACGTTGCCGGCAGTGTGATCGTTCTTGATGAGGTCCAGACTCTCCCGCCCGCTTTCCTGCACAGCATCCTCGATGCGCTGAATGAACTGGTTCGCTCCTATCGATGCTCGGTTGTGCTGTCCACCGCAACTCCACCCTCATTGAGATGGCGAGCAGGCTTCGAACTTGGTCTTCGTGACTGTCGAGAGATTGCGCCCAGCCCGCAGCAACTCGCGAGCCAACTCAAGCGCGTGGAGTATGTCTGGCCCGACGATGACGCCCGGGAACTTGAACCTGCCAACCTTGCCTCTGAGTTGGCGAGGCATTCTCAGGTGCTGGCGATCGTTCATAGGCGGGAAGATGCTCGGCTCACCGCCCAACACCTTGAAGCATTTGCGAAAGACGGCTCTGTACACCACCTCTCCGCTCTGATGTGTCCAGCCCATCGCTCACAGACCCTGGATGAAATCAAGAAGACCCTGGGGCGAGGCGCGCCCTGTCGCGTGGTTTCTACTCAGCTTGTCGAGGCGGGGGTGGATGTTGACTTCCCATTGGTTTATCGCGCGTTAGGCGGTCTCGACAGCATTGTTCAGGCAGCAGGGCGTTGCAACCGCGAAGGCCGAATCGACCGGGGGAAAATGATTGTCTTTCGTGCCCGCTCCGCACCGCCGCGTGGGACTCCCAGACGGGCCTTGGGAATCACGGAATCCTTACTGCGTGAGCACGGAGGCACTCTGGACCTCAACGATCCCGTCATTTTCGAAGATTACTTTCGGATGCTTTATTTCGCGGAAGACTTGGATGCCAAAGGCATTCAAACACTGCGTCAGGAATTCCGGTTCGCCTCGGTCAGCCGAGAGTTCCAGTTGATCGAAGACGGGTTCACCCATTCTGTAGTAGTCCCATTTGGCAATGCTTCGGCGCGTCTGGACGAACTCCGCAGGCTGGGTCCAACCAGGGAAACGACCCGCGGACTTCAGGCGTTCACTGTCAACATTTACCCCGATGCCTTTCAAAAGCTCTCCAATGCTGGAGCGCTGCAAGAAATCTTAGAAGGTACTTGGGCGGTCACAGGGATTTTTTCGGGTCTCTACGACAAAAAGTACGGCTTGGTGGTGGGCGATGAACTCTTGTCCCACGTGGAGGGCCTCATCGTTTAGTTCCGCCACCGGTCCTCATACGAAAGGAGGTTTTATGAGTATCACGAAAGGCCCAGCCTTACGGGTACGCGCCCGTGGTCCGCTCGCTTGCTTCACTCGTCCTGAACTCAAGGTGGAACGGTTTTCCTATCCCGTAATGACTCCCTCGGCAGCTCGGGGCCTACTGGAAGCCGTTCTTTGGAAGCCCGCGATCCAGTGGCAGATCAACCGTATTCACGTTCTGAACGAGATCAAGTTCACCGCGTTCCGCCGCAACGAAGTCAACTCGAAGGCCCCCACTCCATCGGCGAGAACCATTGCGCACGGTGGGCCAGCTCCTATTTTCTTCGCTGACGAAGATAAGAACCGCGCCCAGCGCAACACCGTTGCTTTAGCGGATGTTGACTATGTCATCGAAGCGAATTTTGTGCTGACCGGTCAAGCAGGAAGCGGAGACAACGTTAACAAATTTGTTGAGATGTTCGAACGGCGCGTCGAAAAAGGGCAGCACTTCCACCAGCCCTACTTCGGCTGCCGCGAATTTGTTGCCGAAGTCCTCCCCGCTGACAATCCCCCGCCTGCGATAGCAGAGGATCGTCACCTAGGGATCGTGCTTTGGGATATCGCGTTCGGCACCGACACAAATGCCGCAATTTTCTTTGATGCCTCTCTCCGGCACGGAGTGTTAGAGGTCCCGCCGGACGCCGAGTCGGCTTTGGCAACACTGCACGCGGGAACTGGAGGCGCCGCATGATTCTGCAGGCTCTCTACGATTTGGCACAAAGGGAGGGTCTGATGGAAGACCCGGACTTTGAACCCAAGCCTGTGGCGTGGTTAGTTCGTCTGTCAGACAAGGGAGAATTGCTCGGCATTGTGGGAACTCACGTGATGGGGCCGGGCCCGGGGAAAGGACCAGCCAAGGAAGTAGCTAAACCGTTCATGATTCCTAGGCAACCCACCGGCAAGTCCGGAACCAAGGCCCCGGCGAGTTTCTTTGTCGACAATGCGAAATATGTCTTCGGTCTTACAACCAAGGACAAGAAGTTCTCGGCCAAAGAAGGACAAGAGAAATGCAAGGCGTTCCGCGACTTGATCGCCGAATGTGCTGCTCACACCTCGGACCAGGGTGCAAATGCGGTCCTTAAGTTCCTGGAAGATGTGGCGCAGGGCCACGTGAGGATCTCGCTTGACGAGAAATGCAATTCCAACGACTTGTTTGCGTTCGTGGTTTCTCCTGACACTGACCAACTCGTTCATCAGCGCGATCAGGTCCGCAATTTCTGGAAACAGAAACGCAGGACCGTAGATTCGGAAAAAATCCCATCGAAGATCTGTCTGGTATCGGGCAAACCAACCCACACCAATCATCTCTTTCCATTGATTCGCAAGGTGCCCGGCAAGGGCACGGCGAAGGGTATCGCCCTTGTTTCTTTCAACAAGAGCGCCTTCAAGTCCTACGGCTGGGAGGGCAATGCCAACGCTCCGATCTCTCGGGATGCCGCCGAGTCTTGCTCTACGGCACTGAACCGACTCTTGCATCCCGCCTATCCTAAGCAGTCGGGCGGAACTTGGTCCCGGCGCAACCTTCAATTGAGCTCAGATACGGTCGTCTGCTTTTGGTCGCCAAAACCGGACTCCGATTTCTGCTCCGCATTCGCAGGCCTCTTAGAAGCCAACCCAGACGAAGTGAAAGAACTCTATCGCTCCCTCTGGCGCGGAAAACTCGCGGACATCGACGATCCGTCCGCTTTCTACGCGTTGACCCTCAGCGGTACTCAAGGACGGGCCATAGTCCGCGACTGGTTCGAGTCCACCGTTGCTGTTGTCGCGCACAACTTGGCCAGCCATTTCCAAGACCTCAAAATAGTGCGCTATACACCGCTGCGGCGCGATCTTTCTCCCCAATTATCACTTCGAACTCTTCTCGAAGCTCTGGCGACGAACGGGAAGAAAGAAACTATTCCTCCCCAGTTCGCAGCCGCGATGGTGCAAGCGGCATTGCACGGGACTCAATATCCACTTTCGATCCTTCAACGCGCGATTGAACGGACGCGAGCCGAAATTGGGCGAAAGCCATCGGAAATCAGCAAACAAAAATGGGAAGACATTCGCGACGCCCGTGCGGCGCTCATCAAAGCTGTCCTCAACCGGAGAAGGCGATTTCTCTCCGCCCCACACTATCAGGAGGTTTTACCGGCTATGGATCCACTCAACAACAGCCAAGGATACATCCTCGGACGTTTACTGGCCGTGCTCGAATGCTTGCAGCAGACCGCTCTCGGAAAAGATGTGAATGCAACCGTAGTCGACCGTTACTTCAGCGGCGCTTCGGCCAGTCCGAAGAGCGTCTTTGTCCGACTGCTCAAGAACGCTCGTCACCACGTCAGCAAGATCAAGGGAGACGGATCGAAGTATGGACTTGCGCTGCGGCTGGACAGAATTGTGGACGAAGTGGCTGAGCGATTCGACCCGAAGGACAATGGTTTCCCCGCCCATCTGGACCTTGAGCAGCAGGGCCTTTTCATCCTTGGTTATCACCAGATGAGGAACTGGCTCCGGCTGTACGGAGAGGAACGAGACCTATGGGAGAAAGAACACCCTACTGCACCTCGACCTTATTTATGGACTGCAAACCAAGAATTCAATGCGAAGAAAGAAGAGGAACAATCACAATGAATCCGATCCAACACCGCTACGATTTTGTTCTCCTGTTTGACGTGGTAAATGGAAACCCAAACGGCGATCCCGACGCGGGGAACTCGCCCAGAATCGATCCGGAAACTGGCCACGGGCTGGTTTCCGACGTTTGTCTGAAACGCAAGATTCGCAACTACATTTGCCTGGCAAAGGTCGAGAACGATAAGCCGTCGCCGGGATATGACATCTACGTGAAGGAGGGATCAATCCTGAACCAACAGCATCAGCTTGCCTACGATGCCCCTCCGCTGAAGGATTCGAAAGACAAAGGCAAGGACAAGGACAAGAAGATCAGCTTGGCAAGAGACTGGATGTGCCAGACGTTCTTCGATATCCGCATGTTCGGGGCGGTAATGACAACCAAAGTGAACTGTGGGCAGGTGCGGGGGCCGGTGCAACTGACCTTCTCCACCTCCGTTGATCCCATCGTCTCTCTGGAACAATCCATCACGCGCATGGCAGTGACGACGGAGGAAGAGGCCAAAAAGCAGGAAGGGGGCAATCGCACCATGGGCCGCAAGGAAATCGTGCCTTATGCCCTTTACTCCTGCCACGGCTTCATCTCCCCACATCTAGCCGCGCAAACCGGCTTCTCCGAAGATGATCTGAAACTGCTCTGGGACGCCCTCAAAGTCATGTTTGAGCACGACCGCTCCGCGGCACGCGGCGAAATGACCTCCCGCAAACTGGTCGTCTTTGAGCACGAAAGTCCTCTGGGCAACTTCCCGGCCCATGCACTGTTTGAGCGGGTGAAAATCGTGCGTGGGGACCTGACGAAGCCTCCTCGCGCGTATGCCGACTATGAGGTGACTGTGGACAAGACTACTCTGCCTCCGGGAATCACTTTGCACGAAATGATCTGAGGCAGCTATGTACTCCGAAGACGATCTGCTGCCGATCTCGGGACTACAACACCTTGCGTTCTGCGAGCGGCAGTGGGCATTGATCCATATCGAGCAGCAGTGGGTGGAGAACCGGCTGACCGCGGAAGGCCGGCTGATGCACGAGCGCGCGCACGAAGGCCCGGACGAGATACGCGACGGCATACACATCTGCCGGGGGTTGCGTCTGCGGTCCTTGCGGCTGGGGTTGGCGGGCGTAGCGGATGTGGTCGAATTCCATCCGCAGAGCGGAGGACCGACGCGACCGTATCCGATCGAGTACAAGCGCGGACGTCCCAAGCCCGGACACTGGGATGAGGTGCAGCTTTGCGCTCAGGCACTGTGCCTCGAAGAAATGCTGGCAGCTTCCGTGCCGGGAGGCGCGATCTTCTACGGGCAACCGCGCCGGCGTATGGAAGTCCGCTTTGATTCCTCTCTGCGCACGGAAACTGAGCGGCTCGCTATGCGCTTGCACGAACTGCAGAACGCCGGTGTAACACCTCCTGCCGTCTTCGCCCCACACTGTGAGAAATGTTCGCTGAAAGATGTGTGCCTGCCGGAACAAACTGCCAGCGCACGGGCTTCAGTGTATCTACAGCGAACCATTGCAGCCCTGATCAAGGAGAGATGACGTGCGTGCTCTTCTGAATACATTGTTCGTGATCACGCAAAAGAGCTACCTTGCACGCGACGGCGAGTGTGTCCTGGTGCGCGTGGAAGAGGAGACCCGTTTGCGCGTGCCAATCCACACGTTGTCGGGCATTGTCTGCTTTGGCGTGGTCTCCTGTTCGCCTCCACTGTTGGGTCTCTGCGCGGAGCGCGACGTTGCAGTCTCGTTTCTTTCCGAGCACGGGCGATACCTTGCCCGTGTCACCGGAGCCGTTCGTGGCAACGTGCTGCTGCGCCGCCAACAGTACCGTATGGCCGACAGTGATGAATCTGCGGCCCACATTGCGCAGGCGATTGTGCTCGCCAAGGTGGCCAATTGCCGGACGGCGCTCCAGCGTGGCGCGCGCGAGCACATCGTCCCGGAAATGGCTGAGACGCTGGCCTCGGCGGCAGGCGAGTTGTTGCGCCTTTTGCCCGTCATCGAGCGCGCTAACGCCTTACCTACCATCCGCGGCCTGGAGGGAGATGCTGCGAGAATCTATTTCTCTGCCTTCGATCCGCTGATTCTTGTCTCGAAAGACTGTTTCTTCTTTCGCGAGCGCAGCCGCCGTCCGCCGCTGGACAACATGAACGCCCTGCTCTCTTTCCTCTACACGCTATTAGCGCACGATGTTGCTGCTGCCCTGGAGTCGGTTGGGCTCGATCCCTGCGTGGGCTATTTGCACGTAGACCGCCCTGGGCGGCCCAGCCTCGCGCTCGATCTTATGGAAGAGTTGCGCCCCGTGTTGGTTGACCGCCTCGCTCTTTCCCTCGTCAACCGCCGACAAGTTGCTGCCGAAGGATTTCAGAAATCGGAGTCCGGCGCCATCCAAATGAATGACGCGACGCGGAAGGAAGTCCTCACCGCTTGGCAAAAACGCAAGCAAGAAGAAATTCAGCATCCGTATCTGAACGAGTCCGTTGCTTTTGGGCTGCTGCCGTATGTGCAAGCGCTGCTATTGGCGCGCCACATCCGGGGCGATCTGGACGCGTATCCCCCTTATTTCTGGAGATAGCGCATGATGGTGCTTGTGACCTACGATGTACATACGGAATCCACCGGCGGAAAACGGAGACTGCGCCGCGTAGCGCGTCTCTGCCAGAACTCCGGACAGCGCGTGCAGTGGTCGGTGTTTGAATGCGTCGTCGATCCTGCACAATGGACGGTGCTGCGCGCCCGGCTTGAGCGCGAAATCGATCCAGCGGAAGACAGCCTACGATTTTACTTTCTAGGCTCCAACTGGCGCGGCCACGTGGAGCACGTCGGCGTTCGCCCCAGCTATGATCCTCAAGGGCCCCTCATCCTCTAGCGCGGACCACAAGCGAACGGCAAATCCCCGCCGGGAGGTTCGCGCCGTCGATTCGTCATTTAGATTGTGGCACTTGGCAGGGCGTACGACCATTGGATAAAGCCACCGTTCGGCCACTTGCCTTCGATCCGCGCAAAGCGGATGATAAGTTACTGTGCACGGAGAAGTTGCTGCTCCGCTGTCGCCCGCCGCGCGCGGGCGTGGATTGAAACATTTTGACGTAAGACTTACGGACGCCATCCCCAAGTCGCCCGCCGCGCGCGGGCGTGGATTGAAACTTGTAATAACGTGAGGGATGCGCTTATGTCACTGTCGCCCGCCGCGCGCGGGCGTGGATTGAAACCGGTTTGTCGCGTGATCTACTGCTTGATTTGGGGTCGCCCGCCGCGCGCGGGCGTGGATTGAAACCACGGTCCCGGTGTGTGAGAATTATTAGGCTGCTGTCGCCCGCCGCGCGCGGGCGTGGATTGAAACTTTGCCGAAGCGCCAGCGTTGCGATCTCATCAAGTCGCCCGCCACGCGCGGGCGTGGATTGAAACTCCCAATGCTATGACGCTTGTAGGCAGGATTGCCCGTCGCCCGCCGCGCGCGGGCGTGGATTGAAACCTGCAATCAGGGTGACTACATTGACGCATAGCGGTGTCGCCCGCCGCGCGCGGGCGTGGATTGAAACTACAGCGTAATCCTACGCCGGAGGCGTTATGACGTCGCCCGCCGCGCGCGGGCGTGGATTGAAACGAGTAGCCAACTAACTTGGTGGCTTTGTCTTCTTGTCGCCCGCCGCGCGCGGGCGTGGATTGAAACGTTTATCTATGGGCCGTGCGAGATCATGAGCGCAGTCGCCCGCCGCGCGCGGGCGTGGATTGAAACAAGAAGGCGCTATCTTCTCCTTCGACTCCGGCACGTCGCCCGCCGCGCGCGGGCGTGGATTGAAACTCCGGCACGACCCATAGCGCTTCGACGATGACGTCGCCCGCCGCGCGCGGGCGTGGATTGAAACTCTTAGGGCCGTGTCCCCTGTTGGTAGACGTTAGGTCGCCCGCCGCGCGCGGGCGTGGATTGAAACACGGTGTTATTGTCGGTCAGTATAAGTAAGGTGTCGTCGCCCGCCGCGCGCGGGCGTGGATTGAAACCTCCTTGATTTGAGTCTGCGATTTGGCAGACGGCGTCGCCCGCCGCCAGCGCACACGCGGCCCTCCTTCGCCGAGTGGTTCATGAGGACGCTCACATCTTGTCACGACCCGTCCGACTGGCCGTACAAGAGATTTGCATATCTTCAGCCTGGATTGCTCCCGGTTGACGGGCCACTCGACCGCGATCTTCGAGTTTGCGATGTCAGCGGAATGGTTTGATAATAGCCTGATCGTCAGGCACCTAGCCAATGAAGAAACTTCTGCGAAAGGCTCGCAGCCGTACGGGTAAGCCGGATCGGG
>OBLU010003537.1_pt1 | contig 14150 bp, 2 predicted proteins | sample 1518681 | NCBI WGS metagenome assembly OBLU01 (sample SAMEA3539304, study PRJEB22396) | soil metagenome | biome: tundra; feature: field; material: soil | place: USA | collected 2010-05 | depth 0.15 m
GCTGTTACGTCGGCCATCAATATTAATTCTAATTCTATAGGAACCAGCGGGACAGGCGCCATCACATTTAATGGCGCAAACTCAGGTAACCAGATTTTTATTAACAATACCTCAGGTGCTGCAACTGCAACTTTATCTATAAGCAATAATGATTTCCAGGGAATTAATTATGCAGTTGCTGGTTCAGCTGCCAATACCTTCATTTCCAATACAGCTGCCACCTTATCACAGGCCATCAACAGCAATACCTACACCAACCTGAATGTAAATACCACTGGTAGTATCACCTTTATAGCCAACAGTGTGGTGGTCTCAGCTTCGGGTACCCAGAATGTGAACAGCAATACCATTGTGGGCAGTTTCAATAAGAGTGGTGCGGGAGGAACCCTGACATTATTTACCAGTGCGGCATCGTCTGTATCCGGTGGGGTGATCACCAATAACAACAATAATTTTTCGAATATCACCATACCGGGGGCTACCATTATTGCCGGTTGGGTAAATACAGATGCCGGTGCAGGAACAAAAACCATCCAGAACAATACCTTCAGCAACTGGAGCGGGGGAACCGGCGCCATTACAGCTCTTTCGGTAAATATTACCGCCGGAGGCAATGCCACCACAGGCAATGCCATCAATACCATTACCAGTTCGGGTAATATTACAGGTATTGCCACGGCTGCAGGCAATGATAATATTTATGGGAACAATATCAATACTCTTGTTTCATCCGGAACGGTAGCAACAACGGTCACCGGAATCAGTGTTACGGCTGGCACCACAAAAAATATTTATCAAGATACCATTTTCAATCTACAGGGAAATACCCTGACTACCGGTACCGTAAAGGGAATTTCCATTTCAGGCGGGTCTACCGTCAATGCCTACCAGAATATAATTTATACCCTGCAGGCCAATGCACTGACTACCGGCGCCCTGAGTGGGATTGCGATTTCAACAGCAACAAATGTAACGGCTTCCGCCAATAAAATCTATGGCCTGTCTTCCGGTAGCGCTGCCTTAACTACGGCAACGGTAAACGGTATCCAGGTTTCAGGAGCTACAGCCAGTACGACAACAACTATGGCTAATAACCTGGTGGGAGACCTTCGTGCCCCTTCTGCCAGTGCAGCCAATCCCTTAATAGGAATTAGCATAATAGCTACAGGGGCTACCTCCACCATCAATGTATATTATAATACAGTTTATCTGAATGGGGTCTCAACGGGTACCAACTTTGGCTCTTCGGGTATTTATCATACAACGAGTGCTACCTCCACCACGGCCCAATTGAATCTCATCAATAATATCATTACCAATACTTCCACACCAAACGGAACGGGTATCACGGTAGCGTATCGACGTTCTTCTACGACGTTAACCAATTACGGGGCCGCGTCTAATAACAACCTGTATTTCGCTGGTGCTGCAGGGCCATCCAACCTGATATATTATGACGGGACCAATGCGGACCAGACAATCATCACCTTTCAGGCAAGGGTAGCCACAAGAGATGCCAAGTCAGTAACGGAAGATATGATTAGCACATCTGAATTTTTAAGTACCTTCGGCTCGTCTGCGTCCTTCCTGATGGTGGATCCGTCCAAGACTACACTTACCGAAAGTGGTGGTATCAATATCTCAGGCATTACGACTGATTATGGTGGAAACATAAGGCAGGGCAATCCGGGCTATGCAGGCACAGGCATTGCCCCAGATATTGGTGCAGATGAATTTAATGGATCGCGTGCTTCTGCCCTGTCAGGAACTTACTATGTCGGTACCGGGCAAACTTATTTTTCCCTGACGAAAGCGGGTGGATTATATGCTGCAATAAACAGCCAAGGATTGAAAGGAAACGTGGTAGTAAAAATAACCTCCGACTTATCCGAAGATGGCACTTACCCATTGTTTAATTGGGCAGAACAGGGGGTTGGAAATTACACCCTGACTATAAAGCCTGATACCAATAGTGTGAGGCTAATATCAGGGGCTATTCCGGCAGGAATGATCCGCTTCAACGGGTCAGGCAGGGTAACCATTGACGGTAGTAATGGTGGCGTCGGAAATTACCTCACTTTCAGAAATCTTGATGCATCTGGCACCACCGGCACCGCTTTTACTTATATCAATGGTGCCTCCGATAATACGATCCGGTATTGTAATGTGGAAGCCTATGCCAATGCTACTAATGGTGTGATCTTATTCAGCACTTCTGCTGTGGCGGGTGGCAATAGCAATAATGTTATACAATATTGCAACATCAATGCAACCGTAAATTCCAATACAGGGAATGTGGCGATCTATTCCGCAGGAACTACAGGTAATGAAAATACTGCTGATTCCATTTCCAATAACAATATTTTTAATTACCGTGACCGGGCGGTAGACATAACCGCAACAGGTTCTAACGGTTGGGTGATCAATAATAACAGTATCTATAACGGAAGCGTTTCAGGAAGTATCAGTTATGCTGCGGCTTCCACACTTCATGGTATAAGGGTGTTGGGTGGATCAGGATATTCAATACTCAATAATTATATCGGGGGAAGTGGCTCGATGGCATCTGGTACGATGGCCGCCTATACTTCTGCAGCAGGAATTCTTTCCTATCAGGGGATATTATTAACGACCTCCAGTGCAATACCCGCTTCTTATATTTTGGGAAACACTATAAACAATATTGCTGTTTCTGCAGTACCTACTTCCACTACTGCCGCCAATGTATTTATAGGCATAGAATCCAACGGCTTCGGCATTAATATAGGAGGGGCATCTGTCGGGAACGGTAATACCATTGGGTCAAATATAACTAATGGTTCCATCCAGGTTACTACTACAACTGCATTGGCTACCTATCTTTCCTTAATAAAAGGAATTAATTGTAACAGCACCGGAGGCATTATCACGGGAAACCAGGTGGGCGGAATCGATATTAATAATGTGGGTGCAGCGGCTGGCCCCTCAACCTTTACCGGCATATATATCAATAATGCAACAGCACCGGCACAGGTGAATAATAATATCATTGGAAGTTCGGAATCCGGGGGCATAGCTAATAGTATTAGGGTACTTTCCACTTCCACTTGTTCAAAAACCGGATTGACAGGAATTGCCCTTACTGCAACAGTCACTTCTGCTGTACAGGTTAATTGGAATACAATAAAGAATGTGAGCTTCTTAAATTCATCTGTTACTACTGTATCGACTGGTGGTTTTATAGGGATAAGTAGTGCAGCTTCCGGTGCCGCTGTTATCACAATATCCAATGATACCATTTCAGCAATTTCATTTCCAACCTATACTACTGGTTATTATTATGGGATTTATAATTCGGGAGCTGCCTCAACGATTACCATTAGCGGGAATAGCCTAGCAGGAAATTCCACCAATTCCGTCACGGGTTTATATTATCCGATCTGGAATTCCGGTGCTGTTACGTCGGCCATCAATATTAATTCTAATTCTATAGGAACCAGCGGGACAGGCGCCATCACATTTAATGGCGCAAACTCAGGTAACCAGATTTTTATTAACAATACCTCAGGTGCTGCAACTGCAACTTTATCTATAAGCAATAATGATTTCCAGGGAATTAATTATGCAGTTGCTGGTTCAGCTGCCAATACCTTCATTTCCAATACAGCTGCCACCTTATCACAGGCCATCAACAGCAATACCTACACCAACCTGAATGTAAATACCACTGGTAGTATCACCTTTATAGCCAACAGTGTGGTGGTCTCAGCTTCGGGTACCCAGAATGTGAACAGCAATACCATTGTGGGCAGTTTCAATAAGAGTGGTGCGGGAGGAACCCTGACATTATTTACCAGTGCGGCATCGTCTGTATCCGGTGGGGTGATCACCAATAACAACAATAATTTTTCGAATATCACCATACCGGGGGCTACCATTATTGCCGGTTGGGTAAATACAGATGCCGGTGCAGGAACAAAAACCATCCAGAACAATACCTTCAGCAACTGGAGCGGGGGAACCGGCGCCATTACAGCTCTTTCGGTAAATATTACCGCCGGAGGCAATGCCACCACAGGCAATGCCATCAATACCATTACCAGTTCGGGTAATATTACAGGTATTGCCACGGCTGCAGGCAATGATAATATTTATGGGAACAATATCAATACTCTTGTTTCATCCGGAACGGTAGCAACAACGGTCACCGGAATCAGTGTTACGGCTGGCACCACAAAAAATATTTATCAAGATACCATTTTCAATCTACAGGGAAATACCCTGACTACCGGTACCGTAAAGGGAATTTCCATTTCAGGCGGGTCTACCGTCAATGCCTACCAGAATATAATTTATACCCTGCAGGCCAATGCACTGACTACCGGCGCCCTGAGTGGGATTGCGATTTCAACAGCAACAAATGTAACGGCTTCCGCCAATAAAATCTATGGCCTGTCTTCCGGTAGCGCTGCCTTAACTACGGCAACGGTAAACGGTATCCAGGTTTCAGGAGCTACAGCCAGTACGACAACAACTATGGCTAATAACCTGGTGGGAGACCTTCGTGCCCCTTCTGCCAGTGCAGCCAATCCCTTAATAGGAATTAGCATAATAGCTACAGGGGCTACCTCCACCATCAATGTATATTATAATACAGTTTATCTGAATGGGGTCTCAACGGGTACCAACTTTGGCTCTTCGGGTATTTATCATACAACGAGTGCTACCTCCACCACGGCCCAATTGAATCTCATCAATAATATCATTACCAATACTTCCACACCAAACGGAACGGGTATCACGGTAGCGTATCGACGTTCTTCTACGACGTTAACCAATTACGGGGCCGCGTCTAATAACAACCTGTATTTCGCTGGTGCTGCAGGGCCATCCAACCTGATATATTATGACGGGACCAATGCGGACCAGACAATCATCACCTTTCAGGCAAGGGTAGCCACAAGAGATGCCAAGTCAGTAACGGAAGATATGATTAGCACATCTGAATTTTTAAGTACCTTCGGCTCGTCTGCGTCCTTCCTGATGGTGGATCCGTCCAAGACTACACTTACCGAAAGTGGTGGTATCAATATCTCAGGCATTACGACTGATTATGGTGGAAACATAAGGCAGGGCAATCCCGGTTATGCAGGCACAGGGACGGCACCTGATATTGGAGCAGATGAATTTAATGGCATGCGTCCTTCACCGTTATCGGGAACCTACAATGTTGGAACCGGGCAAACCTATTTGTCCTTAACAAAAATTAATGGATTATTTTCCGCAATAAACATTCTTGGATTAAAAGGCAATGTCATCATAAAAATAACTTCGGACTTAGCGGAGGATGGCACATATGCCCTAAATCAATGGACTGAGCAGGGTGTAGGCAATTATACACTAACCATTCAACCCAATGCTACTACTTCCAGGCTTATTTCGGGCAACATAGTTGCAGGAATGATACGGTTTAATGGTGCGAATAGAGTAACAATTGACGGTAGTAGCGGTGGAAGTGGCACTTACCTGACCTTTGAAAATCTCAATACTTCAGGCACAACTGGTACCGCGTTTACCTTTATCAATGGAGCATCTAATAACAGCATCAGGTATTGTAATATCCAGGCGGATGCAAATGCGACCAACGGAGTTATCCTTTTCGGCACCTCCGTCGCAGCCAGCGGCAACAATAATAATGTTATTAGTTATAACAACATCAATGGTACGGTTAGTGGCAATACCAGCATAGTAGCTATTTATTCTGCCGGAACAGTTGGAAATGAAAACACAACAGATTCCCTTTCCAATAACAATATTTTTAATTACAGTTATCGGGCAGTGGATATTGCTGCTACAGGTTCAAATAGCTGGACGATCAATAATAACAGCTTGTATAACGGTAGCACTTCAGGGAGCATTAATTATCCGGCAGGGTCCACTATGCACGGCATAAGAATTGTGGGCGGATCCGGGTACTCCATACTTAATAATTATATTGGCGGAAGCGCCTCCCTTGCATCTGGTTCAAATGCAGTTTATTCATCCACTTTAGGAAACGTATTTTATGAGGGTATACTTTTAACAACTACAAGCAGTTCACCGGTCTCAAACATAAAAGGAAATATCGTAAAGGCAATTTCGATTTCCTCCATTCCAACTTCACCTGCCTCGCAGGTATTTACCGGGATAGAAACCAATGGATCAGGAATAAATATTGGCGGAAGTTCGACAGGGAATGGAAATATTGTTGGCGCAGATGGCGTTAATAGTTTGGTGGTAATTACTACCTCTACGACCTCCACTTCAAATACATCTATCGCTTTGGGCATTAACTGCTCAAGTACAGGGGGAATTGTCACAGCAAACCAGGTTGCCGGGATAGATATAAATAATTTGGGAACCTCACCAGCTTCTACTGCTTTTAGCGGTTTGTTTATTAACAATACTTCTCCTCCTTCAACTATTAATAATAATTTAATTGGAAGCAGGAGTACAGCCAACAGCATAAGGGTTTTAACTTCCTCAAGCGCGACAACTACCTCAATAACAGGTCTATCAGTTACCAGTTCTGTGAGTTCCAATATCCTGCTGAATGGGAATGCAGTAGAAAATCTGGGTAACTTAAGCCTCACTTCGTCAGGGTGGTTTACCGGAATAAACAATGCTTCCTCCTCCGGTTTATGTACCATTAGCAATGACACAATACAAAATATTAATACTTCAGCAAATGCCAATTCGGGATCAACTTTATATGCCGGTATTGCTTCTATTTCGGCTTCCTCCATAACCAATAACTTAATCAATAATATTTCGCTGGCAGCTACGGGTTCAAATGCTGACATAACTGGAATTACAGTATCAGGCGCATTTGTCCATACCATATCAGGAAATGTTATATCAAATCTTACTAACGCATCTACTGTTCCTACAACTGGAGTGGAAACCGGTTCGCCTGCAGGATCCGCAATAATTGGAATTATTAATTCGGCAACCGCATCGGGGCAAACTATTTCTAATAATACTCTCTATAATTTTACTGCATCCAACGCATCTATTGCAAATACAGTGGTATATGGTATAGGTATTACCGGTAACATCACCGGTAATATTTTCAACAATCGAATGGCCTCTTTTACTAACATGTCCACGGGATCTGGCCCCGGCATTTGTGGAGTAATGGCCTCAAATGGATCGTTTAACTTCTACAACAATTCCATTAGGTTGGATAATGCTGTAAATGCAAATGGGGTTAAGATTTATGGCATTATTCATGCCGCAGGAAACAACTGGAATTATTTCCATAATACTGTTAGGATTGGCGGTAGCTCAACAGGTACAGCGCTTCGTTCTGCTGCATTCATACGCCCTGTCAGTGGAGGCCTATATCTGAGAAATAATATTTTTATAAACACAAGAACGGGGACTGGAACAAATTATGCCATCAGCAATTTAGTATCTCCTCCCAATTCAGCCTGGCCTGCTACTTCTTCCGACTTTAACGATTTATATAGCGCTGACATCACTAAAATAGGTGAATGGGGAACAGGAGTAAATCAATCATATGTTCAGTGGCAAACATCTTCGGGTGGCGAGCCAACTTCTGTTTCAACTCCAGTTACTTTCCTTGTATCTTCTTATGATCTTCAACCGGATACAACCACTAATTGCGCCCTATACAATTCCGGTACTCCAATCGCAAGCCCCATTGTTATTAATACAGATATTAATAACAAATCCCGCAACCCTGTTTCTCCAAGTATGGGAGCCTACGAATTTAGCTATGCGCCATTTATACCGGTAGCAGGCAGCAACACACCGATATGCTCCGGCAGCACTGTAAACCTGACGGCTATTCCAGGTACTGCAAACGGAGCCACATATAACTGGAGTGATCCAAATGGTATCGTCATTTCATCCGCGCAAAATCCTGTAGTTACTGCCCTGGCCGGAACTTATAAAGTAATAGTTACTGATGGTAACAATTGCCGGGATTCAGCTTCGACTATCGTTTCACTGACAAGCAGGCCTACGGCGACGTTGAGCGGCTCTTCTTCTGTTTGTACCGGAAGTAGTCTTATACTAAGCATGGTGGTGACGGGGAATGGTACACTTAATGGTACCTTAAATAATGGAGCTATTTTTAGCGGGACTGCTCCGTCAATATACCTTAGCGTTTCACCGTCTTCTGCAACATCTTATTATATTACAGCACTTTCAGACAGTCTTTGTACATCTCAGGCAACAGATCATATAGATACAGTAAAAGTAAATATTACACCTAATGGGCAATGGATTGGTATCGCTGGAACAAACTGGAATAATGGAAGCAACTGGTGCGGAGGTGTTCCGACCAGTTCCAGTGATGCAAATATTGTTACCGGGACTGCTAATTCTCCCGTTATTAATTCATCTGCTGCCGTACGTAACCTAACTATTTCTTCGGGCGCAGTGTTAACAGACAGCGCTACTATCCAAATAGGCGGGACAATTAATAATTCCGGCACATTTAATGCAAGCAGCGGCGGAGTAGAATTCAACGGGTCTGCAGCGCAAACAATTCCCGCCAATACTTTCAGTAGTAATGCTGTAAATAACCTGATCATTAGCAATACAAGCGCCACAGGTGTTTCACTTGTTGGAGCATTGAATATTTATGGATCATTGACTTACACCGGAACCGGAGTGACTCTAAATACCAATGACAGCCTTACGTTAAAGTCCACGGCTACAGGAACCGCATATGTAGGCAATACGACTGGTAATACGATTACAGGTAAAGTAACTATAGAACGTTATATTTCTTCCCGCAAAGGTTGGAGATTCTTATCTGTCCCTACTAATACGGGGCAAACAATTCAACAAACATGGCAGGAAGGTTGCGGAGCAAATACAAATTGTGTTCCGGGTTTTGGAACGCAGATTACAGGACCAGGCGGCACGGCTGCAGGTTTTGACATGACCTCTTCGTCACCTTCCATGAAAACATACATTTCTTCTACCGGTACCTGGGTGGGAGTTTCCAACACAAACACTTCCGGCATTAAGGCTACCACGGGGTATATGGTTTTTGTTAGGGGCGATAGAAGTGTTATCAACACTACTGCCATAGCTACTTCTACTATATTGCGCACAAGCGGCAACCTTTATGTTGGCGACCAGCCGGCCATCACAATCCTTGCGAATCAATTTGCAGGAATTGGCAACCCTTATGCTTCCGTTATTGATATGCGTAATATTACAAAAACGGGAATTAAAGACTTTTTCTATGTATGGGATCCCAAACTGTCTGGCGGCACTGGTTATGGCGCTTACCAAACTTTTTCAAACAACGGCAGTGGTAATTATGTAATTACACCCGGTGGAGGTAGTTATGGGTCTCCAGGCAGCATAAGCAACTATATACAAAGTGGCCAGGCATTCCTCATACAGGCTACTTCTTCTGGTGGAAATATCACTTTGAAAGAAGCCGCTAAATCCTCCGGCAGCAGCCTGGTTTCTACACCTACATCTTTACCTCCGCCAACCTTATTAGTAAATTTATATGGAGTAATGGCAGATAGCAGTACCTATATGTCTGATGGATTTATGGTTAATTATGGAACTGATTACAGCAATAATATTGATTCACTTGATGCCCTAAAATCCAATAATACTTCTGAAAATCTTTCCATAAAAAGAACCAATAGTTTATTGGCAATAGAAAGAAGACAGTCTATTAACGGACAGGATACGATCCCTTTCAACCTTACCTCCGTAAATGTCCAGAATTATCGTTTCGTAATAACGGCACAACAAATTTACCAGCCCGGATTAATAGGGTATTTTGTTGATAACTACTTAAATACGAGCACACCGCTTAATATTGAGGGTAGTACGATCATAGATTTCAATATAGCAAATATCCCAGGTTCCTATGCATCCAACAGGTTCATGATTGTTTTCAATAATACACCAAATCAGGTATTACCCTTTAAATTCACTTCTGTAGAAGCATTTCAACAGGGTAATGACATCAAAGTAGCCTGGAAGGTGGATAATGAAACAAAAATGAAGCAATATGAAGTTGAGAAATCAAACAACGGAAACACATTTACGACCATTACAGAAATACCAGCCACTGCCAATAATGGAAGTTCAGCCATCTATCAGGCTACAGATACTAATCCAACACAGGGTGAAAATTATTATCGTATAAAAAGCGTGGATATAAACAATCAAATTGTCTATTCCGATATCGTAAAAGTCTTTGAAGCAAATAGTATCCAAAAAATATCTGTTTATCCTAACCCAATAAGCAATGGCAAAATCAATATTATTTTCTCCAACCAGCCTGAAGGCCCCTACGTGATTAAGTTGTTTAATGAGGGAGGTGAGTTAATAATAGAGCAACAAATTCAATATTTTGGAGGAAACAATACAGAATCCATCCAATTAAAAAAATACTTACCACATGGCATATACGAGTTAAAGGCAACATCCCCTTCCGGAAGTCAAACGATCATTAATATAATTAATTAATATGCAGATTTAGTGATTAATGGACTATCTCTACTTTTTGAAATCCCAAAGAAAAATAGCAATGGATGATTAAATATTTCGGCAAAAGTAATAGGATCAAATCGAATAATACAAATATTAAGAAATTGGCCTTTATTCTAAGCAATACTTCCCAAAAGGGGCTTTCCTATTAAATAGGTATGGATAGATTTTAAATTTGACTATTAACTCGAATTAAAAAAGGGTAGCATAAAAAAGACTATTTTAATAATGACAAGCAATAGAGGAATACTCACGAATAAAGTCTAAGGTCAGGATTGCCTTAACATTATTCAATTTTGATTTGATCTTCATTTTACATTTTCGAGTACTATACCGTGGTAGTATACTCTCTTTTTCAGTGGAGTTGCAGGGAGTCGAAACTTGCTTTTAACTAATTAACTTACAATTGTTTACGAAAACAGAAACAGCAAACTCATGAATTACGCAAGATCCTCATTTTGTCAAAAAAATGCCTAAGTGTTCTGTTGTCGCAAAGACAAAATTTTGATTTTGCAAGCCAAAATAAAATGTATTGTTAGAGCGAAAAAAAATCGGACCCAACAAGCATTATTTTATTTTCATTTGGCCGCTATCTTAAGATTGTCTTCAGAATTATCTTTTACCTTTGCACCCGCATACCAGGTTAGATGACTAAAAATAAAATTGTACCCTTAATTCTATTCTTATTATTAAGCTGCAATTATCTGCATAGTCAAAACAAAATCAATGTTACCGGTAGAATAATCGATTCGCTCGAAAAAACTCCGGTGGATTATTGCTCCATTGCCTTAATGGACCAGCAAACGGGTAAAGTAATCAATGGCACGATCAGCGATAGCAAAGGACGGTTTACAATTCCTGTCGAAAAGCCGGGGATTTATAAATTAAAGGCAGAATTCATTGGCTATATATCTGCTTCAAAAGAAAATATTACAATTGCTAAGTCGCACGTAGACCTGGGCGATTTTCTTTTGCAGCGATCCGTCAAAGCACTGCAGGCAGTTACCATTATGGGTGCCAAACCAATAGTGGAAAATAAGATTGATAAATTAGTGTATAATACCGCCAACGATCTTACAGCACAGGGTGGCGTTGCCTTAGACGTTCTGAAAAAAGTACCTATGGTGAGTGTGGATATTGATGGCAATGTAGAATTACAGGGGAACAATAATATACGCTTCCTCATCAACGGCAAACCATCCAGTATATTTGGCGCCAGCCTCGTCGATGCACTGCAATCTATACCCGCTAGCCAGATCAAAAGCATTGAAGTGATCACCAGTCCCGGGGCAAAGTATGACGCTTCAGGAACAGGTGGTATTATCAATATAATATTAAAAGACAGTAAAGTAGAGGGGATAAATAGCAGCATCAACCTCTCTGCAGGCTCTCGTCTTGAAAATGGCTCTTTTAATTTTAATGCGCGTAAAGGTAATCTTGGTGCCGGCCTTTTTTTCAGCGGAAATGAGCAATTAACGACCACTACCAAAAATACTGCTAACCGCACGGCATATAGCGATACCCGGGACACAACTTACCAATTATTTCAACAGGCAAGCAGTCCGTTTACGAGGAGCGGCTACCAGTCTGGTATAAATTTTAACTGGAACATTACTCACAAAGTCGAACTAACTGCATCTTTGGGCTACAACCACTTTGCCAACCATGGCACCAGCTTTACAACCCAGGACCAGCAAAGCCTTCTGTCAACAGGCGGTGTTCTGTCAGACGTAATGAATACCAGAAACTCAGACAGCAGGTTCAACGAAAATTCTACAGAGTGGAGTGTGGACTATAAAAAGAGCTTTAAGAAGGAAGGACAGGAATTAGATCTATTATACACATCCAGCTTTGGAATGACGACCAATAGTGCTTCACAGGTTACCGACTTCCCGAATGGAAGTTATCCGTCTTCAGGCATAAGGGCCAATAATCCAGGTAAGGACCATGAAACAGACATCTCTATTGATTATACACAGCCTGTGAGCAAAGGCTTCACCATCGAAACAGGAGCAAAGTTAATTGTGGAGAATCTAAATAATAATGTGCTCACCGATACTTTGCTTAATGATGGCGATTATATTAAGAACGACGGCCAGACCTATAGTTTCAATTACAAGCGTAATATATATGCAGGTTATCTTTCAACATCCTTTTCCTTCTTTCATGATTTCCTTTTGGGCAAGGCTGGCCTTCGGTATGAACGTACCATTACCAACGCGGACTTTGCAGGCAGCAGTATTCCCGGCTATAATATATTTGCCCCGTCTTTTGTAGTTCAGCATAAACTGGATGAAACCCAGTCTTTCAAATTTGCATACGGTTATCGTATTGAAAGGCCGGACTATGGCGACCTTAATCCTTTTTTTAATATCAGCGATCCCCACAATATCAGTACCGGTAATCCTTTACTCAAGCCGGAGATAGGGCACAATTTTGAAGTGGGTTATAACAAGACTTTTAAAAACGGGGGCAATATTTACATTGCAGGACACTACCGTTATAACACAAATGATATACAAAGTCTCAGCACTTACTACACGGTATTTACAATTAACGGGACAGATTATACAGACGTTTCCTTAACGCAGCGCTATAATATTGGCTCACAAACAAACGTAGGTATAAACATATTTGGTTCGGTGCCGGCGGCAAAAAAATTGAACCTGCGTACTAATATAGACCTGGGAGAAAGAACCAACAGTACACCAGGCTTAGGCACTGTAAGCGGGTTTACTTATCGTATCAATTTGAATACAAGTTACCAGTTTGAACATAATTTAATGGCTGAGATTTTTGGCAACTATCGCTCATCACAAAAAAATATTCAGGGTACGCGCCCTGCTTTTTTCTTTTATAATCTTGCCATAAGAAAACAGTTCCTGAATAAAAATGCAAGTATTGGTATTACTGCCGCAAACCCTTTCAGCCGCTATATTAGCCAAAGATCAACAGCTTTCGGGTCAAACTTTAATCAAACTAATGTAAGGCTGGTTCCCTTCCAGTCATTCGGAATTACTGTAAGCTATAAATTTGGTAAACTGCAATTTAAAAAGAATAACAACGATGATACCAATGCTCCCGACCAGCCGTCGTTGTAGCGATGGGCACCCATATCCCCCTGTTGGAGAAAGCTCTATGTTGGTCCAGGTACAAAGAAAGTTCGTTAGCCGAGTTTGATATACTGTCTATAGGTGTTGGGCCATGCTTGCACCATGTAGAATAGATACTTATATTAGCTTATGAGCTGTAATTATAAATTTCATAGTAACGATAAAATATCTTTGGTCACTTATGTTAACTGAAATGCATACACGAATAAATCATCAAACCAACGTTAATATTTATGCAGACAGGTTTCTTAAAAGAGCACAAGATTGGAAGTATAGCAGGGGGCCTACCACATTTAGAAATTTCTTCCTCTATAGTTTTCATTGGCCCGGAACTGTGGTCTTCTTTGATCGGTTACTTTTACCTCCCTTTCTTCAGTGTCCTGTACTGTAATATTTAATTTATCACGAGGAGAAGATGAACTGTTTTGTGATGTTTGTTGACGGGACTTGCTGTCAGATTGCTGACTGCGATAGTCATTGTTATTTTCGGTCATTTTATCATTATAAAAGGTTAGATTA
>OBLU010003538.1_pt1 | contig 14146 bp, 9 predicted proteins | sample 1518681 | NCBI WGS metagenome assembly OBLU01 (sample SAMEA3539304, study PRJEB22396) | soil metagenome | biome: tundra; feature: field; material: soil | place: USA | collected 2010-05 | depth 0.15 m
GGCATATTCGGCCTCGAAGCCAGACTCATGCCAGAGGGGAACTCGGGACGCTTACCGTGAATGAGGTTGTAGCCGGTGGAAGAAACCCAGACCATAAGTGCCAAGTCGTCGTTGCACCTTGCTGCCACCGCCCACGTCGAGTGCGTCAACATCATGATCGCACCTGTGCCTCGCCAAAACTCCATCCGACCGAGAAATTGAATAGAAATCCCGATATCTTAACGGTTAAGAGCATCTGGATTCAGCAACTCGCGCCTCGACTGCAAATCCATGAAAATACAGCCCGATGGGATTTTGACTAAGGACAGGTTTCGCTACGAGGCGTAAAGGCCGCTACGCGCCGCTTGTCGTCCAGTGTTAACAAATCGGTTGTGCAATGCTTTTCAGGTGCGCCACTTGATTGCAGGCGAGTAACTGGCTGACCGGAAATTGAGGAGCCCCGTAGATTGACCGCCCAACAGTGCCCATGTTGGGATTGGGTCCCGTTCATCCGTTATGTGCCCTTCGGAACACGGCCCCCCCCTGCTGCCATGCGCATTTTGCCGTCCTCGGCCACAAAACGGTCAACGACACAAAAGGCTGCGAGCATCCGCGTTCAAGGAGTGCTTTCGCCCTTGCTTGTCCGGCCTTTGAATGAACGCAGTTTTGATATCGTTGCTGGAGCCAGACGCTACCGTGCGGCACAGATGGCCGAGGCCGAAACCGTTCCTGTGCGCATCGTCAACCTTACTGACGCTGAGGCTGTTACCGCCAAGGGACACGGCCTTTCAAACAAGCCGATTCCCGACTCTCTGACTGGTACAGCTTTTCCAGGCCCATCAATACCGCGCTATACCAACAATCACCCCGGTACAAATCATCGGGTAGACCAGTTGGCTCTACACGGGAACGAGTGCCATGATCTCTTTGTCGAGCTGTCCCGTTCGGGCGAGATTCTCGAGCTTGGCCAGAAGAGCCGGCGTAATTTCCTGGGCCTTTGCCACCAGCAACATGCCTCCCGCATTTCTAATCTCCTGCTCCACGATCATACCTACTGCCAGTTTAAGAGTAGGGACCTTGCGCATCGCCATCCTCGCGACCGGAGGCACAAAGTCGTTCAGACCGTCCACGAGATCCCGTTCGAATTCACTACGCCGGATATGAAGCTGACCAATAGCATCTTCAATCGATAGGCGTTTCATCCGGAGGTCGTCAAAAGCAAGTGCAAGCTTCAGGATCTTTGCTCCGAGAACAATGTCTTTTGCGAGAGGTTCCGGCACCCCCGGGACGACGTCGGGGATATTCTTCGTGAGCTGTTGGCCGATCATCCAAGCGACGGATTCGAGCCTCGGAATGTGCGCGAGAAGATTCATTCCGGCCTTAGGATGAGCGTTGAATCGGGCCTGGTCTTCAGGCGACATTCTGGTGTCCGTGTAGGCCTGTTGTATGAGATCGGTATCAAGCGTGACGTAACCAAGCTGAGAAAGCGAAGCTGCAGTGTCGAAGAGCCAGGTAGAGGGCAGACCCAGCTTGAGAACGAGGTGGCGGACGTAGTGCGCGATGCGCCTGGATTTTCCGAAGGCCTCCGGACTAGCAGCGCTCAAGACATCCATCAAGACCATGATGCAGCCCATCAGGGTCTTTTCGAGGAGTTCCTTTTCAATCCTGACCAAACGATACTGTTCTACCCCGGAGACGATGGCCTTGACCAGAAGCTCCTTTTCACATGGTTTTGTGAGAAAGCGGAAGATATTGCCTTCGTTAACCGCATCCATCGCGGCGTTTAGATCCGTGTAACCAGTGAGCAGCATCCTCACTGTATCGGGCACCTTCTGTCGCACTTGCGAAAGAAACTGTGCGCCGTTCATGCCTGGCATCCGCATATCGGAGATAACAACGGCGAATGGGCCATTTGTCCGGATCGAAGCTAATCCCTGCTCCCCACCCAAAGCGATGCTCACCTCGAACTCCCGGTGGAGCACCCGCTGGTAGCCACTCAGTACCGAAGACTCGTCGTCTACGAAAAGGATTTTGTCCATCATGATGCTCCATGGGCTAGAGAACGCACATGTCTCTATCGGCACATTAAACCCCAACGAAGAGGTCCTTGGGTTAGGTGCTTCCAGGGCCCGTTAATACCGCCTGAGTGGAAGGCGTTGCGAACGAATCTCCTGCCAGACCAGGCTGAGCAGGGGGATTGTGGTGGTTCCACTCTCCAGCTGTGTGTCCTGCAACCGTCTACTCGGCAGCTTGCTGCGAATTCGGCCCAGCCAGCGAATCCATCTCTTCTGCGCCTTCAAACAACCCGTTCATGCATCGCCGCGATCGCGGAAACAGGCAGCGGGCGCGCAAATCTTCCTGGCGTAGCGTACTCAACGAATCAAGTACTTACAACATCTCCCTGCATGTGGTGCGACGGTGGCGTTGCTAAGGCGGTGAATCGAACCGGAGCATATGCCGATATGACTCCTGGTCTGGAGCGGAAGGCCCGAATGGCAATCGCGAGAGCGCGGCGCTTGGTTCGGCACGCCGTATCCTTGCGGCCCCGTCCAAGAAGAAAGAGGCCCAACTTTTCAACTACAGAGCGCTGTCGAAAACTCACCCTTGAGTAGGCAATGACCGATTCAGTGGGCTGAATGCTGGGATTACCGTCCCCAGCGGGACGACCACCGTGTTCTCAAAGGGCAACAGCTACTCCGATCCGGAATCTCAACTCATCGAAAGCCCTGTTTTCGCCAACTGACGCGGGCCTTATCGCCCTAGTCAGTCCATCCGAATCATGCTCCAAATTGTCCGGATTTAGGGGCTCAGATCAGATTGCCGCGATCTTTTGCGAGCCATCCGCGCTTTGCGCTATCCCATTGCGCCATTTCGCTTTGCCAGCCAATGTCCTAGATCGACGATGGCCCACGAGATGCAAACGACGCACAAGCTCATTGCCAGCAGGGCGATTAGGTTCTGCAGTGCGACTGTGTACCAGTACAGGTTGTGATACCACAGTGTAGAGTTTCGCTGATAATCAATCGCTGCGTCGTAGGATTAAGATCGGATCACATTCAGACCATGCCAGACAGTGCCGAGTGCTGGCACGCTCAGCAGCATGAGACCAGTTTTGCACGGATACAAGCCAAATGGGATGCACGATTCATCTACTTGAATCGAAAGCAGATCGCTATTTTGGCGAGCTACAGGCTAAGTGAATCCCACGAATGGCCCTGTGACTACCACCTATGTGCAATCACGAAGGCGGTTCTTCCCTCGTAGGATCGAGTTGGATCGATTACACAGTGAGGCTGCGCATCACATCAGCGTGGCCCACTTAGGTGCCCAGTTATCTTGAGCGCAGTGGGGTCGTCAATGCTGTTCACGGATGGGTCTGCTGCGCATCGCTTTTCTGTCAAGCGTCTCCCGGTTAACGAGTTGCCTAGCTCGCTTTGTAAGCGCGGCAACTTGTATGCCCGTTGGTTACGCAAATGAATCGACTTAGTGCCCGCTCATTTCGCAATGCAATGCTTGGGGCATCACTTGTGGCTGTTTGCTGGGCAACGTGGCATCACTTCCGCTTGTTCTTCTCGCACAATTCGATCCAGGAATTGCAAGAGATTCCGATCGGCGATGTTGTCCACCTGGTAGGCGTCGTAACCTACATCGATCCCGTGGGAGAGCGCTTCTGGCTTCAGGATGACACCGGGGCCATCGCAGTCAATGAGCCCCCTGGGATTCTGGGTGTCGATACTGGTGAATCCATCACAGTTGAGGCAACAAAAACAGCACACTACGACGCTTTTCTGGGGCCGAGCAGTGTTGCGTTGAAAAACGTGAAGGTCATTGTCACTCGTGGGCGCGTGCCTCTTCAAAGGCCTCCTTTCGTGGTGCCCGCTGATCTCCCTGAAGGCGAAAAGTCCGGCACCCGGATTCAGACGACTGCGATAGTTCGCGGCGTCAGTACGGACTCACATTCTCGGGCGCATCTTGCCATCGCGGAATTTGGCGATGAAGCCGAGCTGATTCTCCCGCGGTCGGACGCCGGACTTTCTCAACTGGTCGATGCCAAGATGCACGTGATAGGGGTTCCTGAGGAGCTTCGCAACCGCTACGGCACAGTGGTCTCCCGCCGGATCTGGGTAAGCACGAATGAGGATGTTCAGATTGAGGAGCCAGCCCCCCACCACTCACCGCTGTATTCCATTCAGGAGATCTATAACAACCCTGCTGTCCGGAGTGGTCACCGGCTTCGTGTGCGCGGCCAGTTGGTCGCAAAGCCATCCCCCGATTCGGTGTTGTTGGAAGACCGCTGGGGAGCGATTCAATGCCAGATTTTGGCCTCGCAGACCATCCCGATTGGTTCTTCTGTCGAAGTGGCGGGATTTCCCAGTCGCACTGGGCTGCGAATCGATCTTTCCCATGCGCAAGCAACCGAAATCCCGCCAACGCAGCTCGCCAGTACCAAAACAACCGGCATCCGGGTGAAGGAAATACAGACGGTAGCTGCGGTTCGCGAACTGTCGGGAGCGCGCGCTAGCCTCGCCTTACCTGTACGCATCTCCGGTGTCATCACTTACAACGACTCGGAATGGAGACAGTTGTACCTGCAAGACGCTACTGGCGGCATCTATATCAAGTACTCAGGCGCCCGCACGGAGTTACATGCCGGAGAGAGGGTCACTGTTATGGGCCTGACCAATGCAGGTGACTTTGCGCCTGTCATTGTCGCGCCGAAGTTCCTGATTGAGGGTGTGGGGGCGCTACCATCTCCCCTGCCTGTCACAGCAATCGAGGCAGCTGGCGGAATGCGGGATTCACAGTTTGTGCAGGTCCAGGGCGTAATACATCCAGTAAAGATCGGAGAGGAAGCCGCACATCTCTTTACGTTCGAACTTTATTCAAGCTTTGGTCAGATTCATGTGTACACATCATCTCTGCCTTCGAATGTGCAGCGGTTGAGGCAGCTTGAAGATGCCAGGGTTAGCATCCGCGGCGTCTTTGGAACAGTTTTCAATTCGCACCGCCAACTGATCGGGTACCAGTTGCTCATTACATCGCCCGAGGATATTCAGGTCATTGAACCGGCAGTTCAAAAGCCATTTGAGCTGATGCCGACTCCGATCGGCGCGCTGCTGCGTTTTTCTCACCAGGCGAGGCCCGGCCATCGTGTGAAAGTAAAAGGCTGGGTAGTCATGGTGGGGCGCGACTCTCTTTACGTTCAAGACGACAGCGGCGGAGTCGAGGTGTACGGTGATATCGCTTCGCTGCAGCTCGGTGATCTTGTGGAGGCGCTTGGGTACCCCTCGCTAGTGGGGAGGTATTCGCCGGTCATCACAGACGCCGTGTTTCGGCCGCAGGGCCGCAAGGTACCGACATTTGCAAAGACCGCGACCGTCGAATCGATTTTGCAAGGACAATACGATTCGCAGCTTGTTTCGATCGAAGGGAAACTGCTGGCCTCCATCGATGGTCCTTCAGGCAAGAGTCTTCTTTTGCAGTCGGGTATCCATACCTTTGCCGCAGAGCTGAACACGACCGATTCCGGGGCAGAAGGGTGGCTCCCTAAGGAGGGCAGCGTACTCCGACTCACGGGAATCTGTTCTGCTCAAGTCGATCCAAACAAGTTGTACCTGTTTCTCCAGCAGCAGCCGGTAAGTTTCAAGATTCTGTTGAGATCTCCGTCTGACGTCACCTTGGTCAAAGCGGCGCCATTCTGGAATCTCCGGCATGCGTTCGTCGTACTGGTGACCTTCGCCCTCGTCATCCTTGCGGCCCTGGAGCGGGTCAGCGCGCTGCGCAGACGGGTGCGCGTCCAAAGGCTTGCTTTGCAGAAGGCCGCTGAAACTGGGAAAGCAATAGAGGATCTCTCGAATGCGATGCGTGAAGTTTCCAGCAGGCAAGAGTTTAATACCAAGGTGTCTGTTCGCGGCAGCGAGGAAGTCGCGCGACTAGTGGTTGGATTCAACGGAATGCTTTCAGAACTGCAGAAGTCAGAGCAAGCGAATAGAGAAGCTGAAGCCAAACTGCAGCAACAGGCACTAACTGATGAGCTGACCGGGTTGCCGAACCGGAGACATTTGTCCGATCATCTATCGCAAAGCCTCGCTGCAGCCAAGCGTCACAATACAACGATGGCACTGCTTTACATCGACCTTGATGGGTTCAAACTGGTCAATGACAGCCTTGGACATACCGCCGGTGACGTTCTATTGGTGCAGGTCGCTGAACGATTGTACTCACGAATTCGAAAGTCTGACATCCTGACGCGTTTTGGTGGGGACGAGTTTACGGTCGTACTGAACTGCATCAAAAGAAAGGAAGATGCGCAGACGGTCGCAGAAAGTTTACTGGAAACGCTGGCGCGGCCGTTTTACATCGAGGGGCAGGAAATCACCATCGGCGCCAGTATTGGCATTTGCACTTTCCCTGATCACGCAAACGACGAGATGGATTTGCTGCAACAAGCTGACAGTGCGATGTATGCTGCCAAGCGAAGCGGCAAGAACCATGCCGTGTTTTTCACACAGGATCTCGGAAATTCGATCAGAGAGCGCATGACGCTTGAGAATCAGCTTCGACGTGCGCTGGAAGACGCGAGTATTGCGGTACACTACCAGCCAGAGTTCGACTTGGTTTCGGGTCGATTGGTTCGGTTCGAGGCTCTCGCCAGATGGACCCATCCAACACTTGGGACGATTCCTCCCTCTAAATTCATCCCAGTGGCGGAGGAGAGCGGCCTGATTGTCCCGCTTGGCAACTACATCATGGAACGGGCCTGCGCTGAGGCCGTCGGCTGGCAATCTCTTGCTGGTCACCCTATTCAGGTGGCAGTCAACGTCTCCAGTGTCCAATTCGCTCGCGACTCGTTTGTGGACGAGGTAACCGAAACGCTAAGAAGGACCGGGCTCAAGCCGAATTTGCTGCAAATCGAACTCACCGAGTCAGCGATGCTGGTCGGCTTCGAACGGTCCGCCGAATCAATGCACAGCCTGCGGAGTATAGGCGTAAGCTTCGCGATAGACGACTTCGGCACGGGATATTCTTGCCTCAGCTACTTGCCAGAGCTGGGTTTTGACGCCTTGAAGATTGATCGCTCCTTCGTGAAGGATCTGATCGAACGTCCGGAGACAAAGGCAATCGTGCGCTCGCTGGTGACGTTAGCCCAAGATCTTGGGATGAGGGTGATCGCCGAGGGTATTGAGACACCGGAGCAATTGAAATTGATCAAGGACATGGGCGGAAATGAAGCGCAGGGTTATTTGCTGGGGCGACCCACACCAGATCCCGTTGTAATGCTTCGGGCCGACCTCGCACTGGCGCAAAACAATAATGTAGAGTCCACTGCGGCTTGACCCAGTGCCCGATGCCGAGGCGGTGAAGTACACCAAGACCGCTTCTAGGTAGGCGCGGTGGGCATCGGTAGTCAGTTGGACGCGGTTGCGGATTCGGCTGGCGCAGTCTTCCATGAAGTCTCTTGCCCAGCCACCATCCCGGCCACCCACAAGGTAGCCAATCGCCAGCTTTGAGTCGGCATCCATTCCCACCCAGGTCCAAACGTCGCCCCATCCTTCCGCCTTCTGTGCAGGGCTGGCATTCTTCCGCTTGCAGCCGATGAAACACCAAATCTCATCCGCTTGCATCCGGCGAACCTTGAGGTTGCGGACGTGGAAATCATGGAAGGTTGCGCAGGCTGTCCCCATATCCGCAAGTAGCTTTGCAACCGTGTTCTTTGCCGCTCCGGTCATTCTGCAAGTCGCCCTGATGCTGCAACCTTCAATGAGGCAGCGGACGATTTGCGCACGAGTTGCGGAGTTCAGGCAATTCATACTGCCTATTTTGCCAATGCCGCTTTAGCATGTCAAGGGGGCGGCGGTTTAGAGCGCCGTGTATAGTGGGTAGCGAACTCACGGGGAGGGTTCGCTAATGCCCAAGAAAAGTCAACCAAAGGAAGAGTGGATTGAGGTTGTGGTCACCTTCAAATGTCCTAAAGGTCACGAGGTTCCAATTCAATTCACGTATATAAAATCCAGAGGCTCTACGAGGGAACTTCAAGACAGGCCGTTTTTTCCTCGTTGTTCCCAGTGTGGATGGACAGCAAAATTGTCTGGGAGGGATGCCGGATCAATTCGACCGGCTGCATTGAATCGCGGAATACGTTAACTGCGTTACAGTGCCCGCAGGTCCAAGTGTAGGTACCTGCTGCTTAATAGGGGCGCTCTACGCCGCACATCGGATTTTTACAGTTGAGACAGAAAATCCAGTGAAAGTGAGCGTACTTAGCGGGAATTTTGATAGTAGACACAGATTCTCCGGTGCGGTAATATCCGCCTAGAGATTCCAGTCTCGAAGTAATCGGCCTTCGTCCTGGCAGACGAGGGCCATTTCTATTTTGAGTCAAGTATCTGCTTTTCGTTGGAGAAGCGCAACGATCTGTACCAGAAGAATCCCATCCAAGCGAGGACCACTTGGAGAATGTCTAGCAGGGAAAGTCCTCCGACCAGCGCATCCAGCGTTAGCAAAACGGCTGACGCCCCAGCAAAATAGATTGCGAAATTATGGTTCATCAGGATCAGAATTCCTGTCGTAAACTCGACAGCCGCCTCCACGATGAAACCGATGCTCAGAGCAAAGTACCTCTCTTTTGCAAATTCAACCGCGCCGCTGACGGCGCGTAATCCTAGTAAGATAATGACAATGGCTAACCCGGCAACAAAGACCCGCCGCATAATGACGGACTTTCTAGAATCCAGTGTTGGAGCTGGCTGCGCGTTCCAATCGGTGCCTGAAATCGGTAAGCCTCGGTACTCCAACTCAAGTCTCAAGGCTTGGCGTGCTTGCGGTAAGAGCGAGGCGGTGTCGGCTGAAACGCGAATAAGATCATCGTCTGCCAGCAAAGCGTAATGTTGGGCAAACGAGTTCATTTCTTCTTTGCACCCCATCGGGCCTGAGCAGCCTTGGACGCCGCTCTCTTCCGCGCAGTCGGGGTCATGGTGACGAGGCGGCGTTTCCCGCCGATCTGACCGCCCTTGCGACCCATAGCCGACATATAAGCTGAAAGGCTTTCGGGAGCCGGAGGGCTGGGCAAAGCCGCAGAGGAAGGAGAAGCAGGTTCAGACTCAGAGGTCGAATGTTCCACGATCCACTTGGCTAGTTGATTGGGGTCTCGCGGTCTCTTGCCTTTTCCCAAAGTCATGCTGTAATGATGTCACAGTCTGGAATGCTAAAGCGGGTGTGGAAATCCAAACTGACCCACTACCCCTTTTGGGACTCATTTCGCGGGGACAGGCCGGAAGAAGTATCATTCTGATCAATGTTTAGCCTCCTTATTCGTAGTTGGCGCTCATGGGCGAGGGCGAAGTCGATCGCCGGACTGGCGATTCTCGCTCTCGCTATCGGAATCGGCTGCGCGACTGCTGTATTCACAGTAGTGAACTCCGTCTTGCTGAATCCGCTGCCGTATCGAGATTCGAGTCGCTGGGTAGCCCTTTTTGGCGGCAGCACTCTTGAGCCAACGCGATATTCCGGTTTAACGCTTACGGAGCTGAAGGACTACCAGCAGCGAACGCACAGCTTCGATGTGTTCGGCTGGTACAAAATTAGCGGCGATTTCAACCTGAATTCGTCCGGAGTGGCTGAACACATTGAGGGTGCCGAGGTCACGCCTTCGTTGCTCGAGGGCGTCGGTGTACGCCCGCTTGCCGGGCGGCTCTTTCGCGATGCGGACGGGCCGCAGGTTGCGCTGATTTCGAGCAGGCTTTGGAGGCAACTGGGTTCGGACAGGAGCATTACAGACAAGGCGATCGCGTTGGATGGGCGATCCTACACCGTTGTCGGCGTGCTGCCTGGCTGGTTCCAGTTGCCGATTGTGAATGTGGACAACTCGAACCTGCACAGCGATGTGTGGATTCCGATTGATCCAAACGACGCATCGGCGCGGGAGAACAGCGGAATGTATGTCGCATATGCCCGAATGAAGCCGGGAGTAACGATCTCGGCAGCACGGGTGGATGCGAAGAGCGTTGCCGCCGAGATTGCAAAAGAGAACGGCCGGCCCGCGAACTACACGGCGACCCTGTTTGGACTTCAGGACTTTGTCGTGAAGGAGGTTCGTCCCTTTTTGTTTCTCTTAATGGGCGCCGCCGGAGTATTGTTGCTGATCACCTGCGCCAACGTCGGCGGCTTGTTGGTTGCCCGGTGCGTGCACCGCGCCCAGGAGATCGCGGTGCGTGTCGCGCTCGGTGCGCAAAAACGTCAACTGATCCTGCAATTCCTTACGGAAGGATTGTTCATTTCGCTTTTGCCGCCGCTTTGGGAGTTCTGGCAAGCATTGGGTTGACGCGGCTTTTCCTCGCGCTCGCCGCCGAATATATCCCTCGCTCGGAGGAGGTTTCCATCAGCCCAACGGTCCTTCTGTTTGCGGCTGGTCTGGTCTTCCTCACGGCGTTGCTCCCGGCCCTGGCGCCCCTTCGGCAAGCCGCACGCACGCAGCCAACAGAGGTCTTGACGAGCGGCGTACGAGCCTCCGCCGGGTTCCGGAGCCGCCGGATTTCCAAATTCCTCGTGATCGCGGAGATCGCTTTTGCCTTTCTCTTGCTCTCAGCCGGCGGCCTGCTTGTTGCGGAGTTTTACGCTTTGCAGCACACCTGGCCGGGATTTGACGCGAGGCATTTATTGACCTTCCAGATCAACGCACCGGAAGGCCAGTTTTCCTCCTCGAATGAGCTACTTCGATACCAGCGCGCACTTTTGACGGCATTGCAGTCGCTCCCCGGAGTGAAAAGTGCGGCTTTATCGAATCAGTTACCGCTGAATTGTTGCATGACAACAAATATTTACCCGGAAGGAGACAGTTCGAACCAGGGGCACGAGGTCAGTTTTGTCATCGCGAGCCCAAGCTATTTCGAGACCCTGGGTATTTCTTTGAAGAAGGGGCGAGTGCTGAACGAGCACGACGACAGCGGAGATGTGGCCGGCATTGCGATCAACGCAGCCGCTGCCGACGGTTACTGGCGCGGTCGCGATCCGGTAGGCGCATTTGGCCGATTTGGCAGCCCCAGTGGAGACCGCTTTCAAGTGGTCGGCGTGGTGGGCAATGTGAGCAACGACGGGCTGGGAAAGGACACCCGGCCAGAGATCTATCTGCTTGATGCATTAGCACCGGTGAGGCAGATGAAACTCATCGTACGTTCGGAGCTGCCGCCGTCCGGCCTGCTTCCGGCGCTTTCTCATTCAATTGAGAGAATCGGGCCGAATCTGCCTGTTTACGCCGTCAGCACGATGGGACAGTTAGCTGAGGATTCGACCTCTCTCGAGCGCTTCGTGTCCGTGGTCGTCATGTTCTTCGCGGTTTCAGCTCTGGCGTTGGCTTGTCTCGGTATCTACAGCATGACTGCCTTCTCGCTCGGGGAGCGCAGAGTGGAGTTCGGTACGCGCATGGCTTTGGGCGCCGCACCGCGCGACCTGATGCGGCTGATAATCGGAGACAGCGCGCGCATGGCAGTGTACGGAGTGCTGGCGGGGATTCCGGCAGCGGCAGGCGCGACTTGGATCATTGTGCATTTCGTGCAACTGCATCACTTGGGTGTATTGCCCTATGCGGGTTCAGCGCTCGTCGTGGGCTGCCTAGCAACTGTAGCTTGCTTGCCTCCGGCCTGGCGAGCGACATTCCTGTCGCCCATGGTGGCGATTCGCCAAGAATCGGAAGACTTTTGGACTGCGGGACGCCGGGGCATCGAGGAGATCGCGCGTGTCGTCAAGCCGGGACGAAACACCCAGGCTGCGCCCCCGAATGTTTTCGCCGGCCTCATCGAAGCCACTCGCCGCGCCGACTCCACCACGCAGGTACTGGCAGGAGTGCTTCAGGAATTGCGGACGCAGTTCCCCTGCGAGTGGGCAATGATCTTTGAACGGGCAAGCGCGCCCGAAACTTGCTTTGCCTGCCTGGCAGCGAACCCAGAGGATCTGATCTGCAAGACCATTCCAGCCAATGGATATCTGCTGGGACGGCTCAAGTTCCAGACCCTGCTTACGTTTGGCGAGGAAGAGTTTGATACCGTTCTGCGCTGGGCTGCGGAACAGCAGCGCGAGTGCATCGCCGAAGTCGAATATCTAAAGGAGATCGGCACCCGGGCGGCCCTGTCCTTATGGGTAAAGAACGAAATTACCGGCCTTTTGCTCTTTGGAAGCCCCGTTGAACGCAAGCAGTACAGCTCCGCAGAAAAGGATTTGATGAAAACCTGCGGACAGCAGCTTGCCCTGATGATCGAGAATGCGAGGCTGACGGACCGGCTTGTTGAACAGGAGAAGGTTCGCAGAGATGTGGCGCTCGCGGCTGAAGTGCAGAAGAGATTCTTGCCGCAAAACTCGATGAAGAGCGAGAACAGTTCGGCCGCAGCATGTTTTCAGCCGGCGCGCGTGGTGAGCGGCGACTGCTACGATTTCCTGGATCTGGGAGATGAGAGAATTGGGTTTGCGTTGGCAGACGTGTCGGGCAAGGGAGTTGCGGCAGCGCTGGTGGCGGCTGCCGTCCAATCGTCGATCCGAATCATTGCTTCCGGGCAATCGGTCACACCCCTCGAGATGGTGAGAAAGCTCAACGCCTTTCTGTATCGGAATACCGGATCGAGCACGTACGCAACTTTTTTCTATGGCAGCATCCGCGGCAAGCAGCTCCGGTATGTGAATGCAGGGCACAATCCACCGTGGCTGTTTCGTCCTTCCAACTCGGACGGGCACACCGCGCGATCGTACGCGCGCATAGGAGAACTTAACGTGGGCGGCACTGTCGTCGGGATGTTCCCAGAGCCCGATTATGAGGAAGGAGTCGTTGAATTAGACCCGGGAGACGTCGTGTTTGCATTCACGGACGGCGTAACCGAAGCGCTCAATGCCGAACAGCAGGAGCTTGGCGAAGAACGGCTTCACGAGCTTGCGTGTCGCTTTGGACCTTTGCCCGTCGACGAGATGGTTTCGCGCGTTACAGAGGAAGTCCGCCAATGGATAGGGGAGGCACCTCAGCACGATGATCTTACGCTAGTAGTCATCAAGACAGTTTGAGCGATCTGGTTGCCAGTTTGTGCCCTGTCAATGAGTCTTTGTCTGACCATTGCGTGTGCATTGGGCGGATGACCGCCACTCTTCAGTTACCAGTTGAGCAACATTCCAGCTGTGCCTCGCCAAAACTCCATCCGACGAGAAATTGAATAGAAGTCCCGATGTCTTAACGGTTAAGAGCCGGTTGGATCCCCCCGACTCGTGTTAGCTGAAAAGCTATGAAAATAAAGGCGGACGAGATTTTGGCGAGGCACAACTCTACGAGCCTGCGAAATCCCTGCACATCCAAGACGAGGGAATGGCTAGTGGGGCATTCAAAATAGTCAATTAGTCCTGGGGAAGGTCCGACGATGTTGGGCTTCGCCAAAATTCCGATCTGCTGTGGAATCAAGTATATAGATTTGGAATCCTATTTGGTCTTTCCCCGTGTCAAACTGGTCTCATGCTGCGCCTGCTGAGGCTCTTTGTCGTTCTCTTTTCTCGATTCTTTCGCTCACGCCGTGATCTGCTCTTGGAAAACCTGGCTCTTCGGCAACAGCTCGGTGTTTTCAAACAGATGCATCCGCAGCCGCGATTTGCTGCTACCGACAAATTGTTCTGGGTGATGTTGAGGGGGCTGTGGGTTGACTGGAAACGGGCATTGATCCTCGTTCAACCAGAGACGGTCGTTCGCTGGCATCGGGCACGGTTCAAGCTCTATTGGACGTGGCTCTCGCGGCATCGAAAGTGTGTGGGAAGGAAATGCGTCAACAGGGAATTGCGTGAACTCATCTTCCGGATGGTTGCCGACAATGGGACTTGGGGTGCGCCACGCATTCATGGCGAACTGAAGATGCTGGGCTTCGACGTTTCTGAGCGAACTGTTTTGCGCTGGATGCGGAGAGCGCCAAGGAGTCCTGAGCCGGCAAAGAGATGGACAGCCTTTCTGAATAACCATCGGGAAGCGATTGCAGCAATGGATTTCTTCACCGTGCCGACGCTCCCCTTCGGTGTTCTCTATTGCTACTTTGTTATCGCGCATGACCGGCGACGCATCCTTCACTGTAATGTGACCAAATTTCCGACCAGTGCATGGGTTGTTCAGCAGTTGCGCGAGGCGTTCCCGTATGACTCCGCTCCCCGCTACCTG
>OBLU010003539.1_pt1 | contig 14145 bp, 10 predicted proteins | sample 1518681 | NCBI WGS metagenome assembly OBLU01 (sample SAMEA3539304, study PRJEB22396) | soil metagenome | biome: tundra; feature: field; material: soil | place: USA | collected 2010-05 | depth 0.15 m
AATCGCCCCGCCGCGTCCACCGGACAATACGTCGCGATGCCGTACTTCTGCCCGATGGTGTAGTCTTCCTGCCCGTGTCCCGGCGCCGTGTGCACCGCCCCGGTGCCCTGTTCCAGCGTCACGTGGTCGGCCAGTATGCCGAGCGAATCACGCTCCAGCAACGGATGACGGAACACCGCACCTTCAATGCGCGCGCCCGGGAACGTCGCGATCGTCTGCCAATCCTGCCAGCCCAGTTTTTCCGCCGTGACTCTTACCAGGTCCGCCGCCACCAGATACACCGCGCCCGCCACCTCCACCGCCGCGTACTCGAAGCGCGGATTGTAGGCGATGGCCATGTTCGCCGGGATGGTCCACGGCGTGGTCGTCCAGATTACTCCGTACACCGTGCGCCCGGCCAGCGCCGGGTCGATTGCCGCCGCCTCCGAAACCAGTGCAAACCGCACCCAGATGGAAGGGCTGGTGTGGTCCGCGTATTCCACCTCCGCCTCCGCCAGCGCCGTGCGGTCCTTGATGCACCAGTGCACCGGCTTCAGGCCCTTGTACACGTAGCCTTTTTCCAGGAAGTCCACGAACGCGCCGGCGATCACAGACTGGTACTTTGCGCTCATCGTCAGGTACGGATCTTCCCAGCGCCCCAGCACGCCCAGCCGCTTGAAACCCTGCCGCTGGATGTCCACGTACTTCTCCGCGTACTTGCGGCACGCCCGCCGGATCGCGACCGTGCTCATGTGCGCCTTTTTGGAGCCCAGTTCGCTGTCGACCTTGATTTCGATCGGCAGCCCGTGGCAATCCCAGCCCGGCACGTAGGGCGAATCGAAGCCCGCCATGGTCTTCGACTTGACCACGAAATCCTTGAGGATCTTGTTGAATGCCGTCCCCATGTGGATCCGCCCGTTGGCGTACGGCGGCCCGTCGTGCAGCACGTACAACGGCCGGCCGGCGCGCGACGCGCGAATCTGGTGATACAGCTTCTCCTCTTCCCACCGCGCCAGCATCTTGGGCTCGGCCTGCGGCAGGTTGGCCTTCATGGAGAAAGCCGTCGTTGGCAGATTGACCGTCTGCTTCAGCACTACGTTTTGCGGGTCCATTTTAGGGGTAACTCTCATGGTACCAAGTAGGGTGGGCGAAATGCTCCGCAACGGCGGCGGCGCTGCAAGCGCTATTGGTTGTTCGAAGGCGGCGGACGGGAATCCAGCGTCTTGAGCGCGCGTTCCACCCGCTCGTCGGGGCGCTGCGCGTGCGAGCGGTAGAGGAGCAACATGCGGCGCGCCGCATCCCACGCCTGGTTGCGAAGCCAGTAATCGGCCAGCGTCCGCGCGCACAAAGGGGAGTCCGGAGAGTTCTCGATGTATGCCGTGCACTCCCTGTCCAGGTGCCGGAGTACGCGGCCGAGCTTGTTGGAAAGCACCTTGCTTCCGGGCGGCGGCCGGCGCAGGAAGACCACGGCTTGCGAGTCGTCGTAAACCAGCGCCCATTCCGTGCTGAGTGGGTTGGCGAGAGCGAGAGCCAGCGGATACAACGCCCCCGATACGTAATCCATGGTGTTCATTACCACCACCTGGATGCCGTAACGGTTCAGCAGTTCCTCGCGGGGTCCAGCCACCTGATCCGCATAGGAGCCGGCGTTGAACAGGATTCGGTTGTAGTCCCGGTAAACCGTCTCGCTGAGAGCGCGGCCGTCGATGAACACGCGCTCCTGCGGCCCCAGTCTCCAGATCATGTATCCGCCCTGCTCGTACGTATTAAAAATAGGGCCGGTCACACGGTGTTCCAGCAGGTAGTCCGCCGCCCCCGCGGGAATGGTCCACTCCGCCACGCGGAGTTGCAGGAAACGGCCTTGGGCAAACCCCGCCGTTGCTCCGGCCAACGCCAAAATGGGGGGCGCCCATGCCAGGCCCCCCGGCACTTTAATGCGCAGGGGAAAATGCGCGGCAATCAGAACCGGCGCCAGGAAGCCGATGAGCGGAATGTTCCGGAAGCTCGTCAGAGATGCCCCCGCGAAAGCCGCGAACAGAATCCAGTGTGCCGGCCTCACCTTTCTCCACGAGAGAACCAACACCAACGCCGCGGCGTACAGCAGAATATCGAAACCGTAAGGTGGTCCCCACAGGCTGGGCGCCTGCCATTCGATCAGGTTCGCAGTCATCGGACTCCCGCGGTAGGCAAAAACCGTGGACACCACGGCGAACCCGTTGGGATTGATCCCCGAAGCGGCAATCGCGCAGGCCGTCACCAGCCAAAGCCGCCGGCTGTCCCGCACCCATGTCGCGCGCGGCCGAAAGGGCAGGGTCTCGGCACAGTAAGCCAGCAGCACCACCCACCCCAGAGGGAACCCGCCGTGGCAATTCGACCACAGCAACCCTAGCGGAGGCAGCAACCACCAGCCCCACCGCAACTCCAGCAGGGTCACGAACACGGCCACCCCCAGGAAGCTGACCAACCCGGGGCGGTCCGCCGCGAATGCCACGGCCACGGACGCCGCGCCGCACGCGGCTGCGATTCCCGCATAGAAGTTGGCCGACAGCCGGGCGGCGAGGAAACCCGCCAGGGCGCACAATCCGGCGAGCAAAACAGCCCGCGCCAGGATAACGCCCGGGAAGCCGGCCACCGCGTACACCGCGTACATGAGCACCTGGCTCAACCACTCGTGCGTCAGGTTGAAATGCCGCACCCGCTCTTCTCCCCGGTATGCGGCCGCGGCCGATGTCGTATAGGCGAATGGATCGGGAACCGGCGGAGAGTGGCGTTCCACGATGTATTGTCCGGTCTTCAAGTGCCACCAGAAATCCGTGTCGGCGATTTCCGTCGAGAACCGGCCCAGGAGGCAGACTCCTGTGAGGAGCAGCGTCGCAGTCTTCAGCCAGCGGGTCAGCGGCGCTGAAGACTTGGCCGGCGCCGGCTCTGGCAGCCGCTGGCGGTTCTTCCGCCGCGGTCCGGTGCGGTTGCCGCTCATGCCTTACTCGCACGCGTAAAGGCATCCGTGTACCGGCGCTGGTATTCGCGTGCATCCATACGCTCCAGCTTAGCGCGCGCGCCGCGCCGGTCCACACCGATCAGCCCGGTCCCGAACAGACAGTCCCACATCCGCACACCGTGCGCTCGCCCAACTCTTTGCATTCACAGCGCCGTCTCCGCGGCAGGCGACGTGCCTATCCGTTACCATGTGGATGTCGAATGGATTCTGAACCCAAACCCTACCGCGTCCTGGTCTGCGACGATCAGCCCGATGTGCTGGAAGCCCTGCGCCTCCTCCTCAAGGGGCAAGGGTGGCAGGCCGTCACCGCCGATTCTCCCCGGTGCCTGGTCGAAACGCTGCGCGCCGGCGGTCCCTTCGACCTGATCCTCAGCGACCTCAATTACACCCGCGACACCACTTCCGGCCAGGAAGGCATGGACCTGCTGGCCAGCCTGGAAGCGCAGGGCAACACCGTCCCCGTCGTCGTCATGACCGCCTGGGGTAATGTCGATCTCGCCGTGGAGGCCATGCGCCGCGGCGCCTGCGACTTCGTCCAGAAGCCCTGGGACAACAACCGCCTCCTCGCCACCATCCGCAAACAGGCCGAGCCCATGCGCCGCCGCCAGAGTGAAATGGAGATCGCCGCCAACGTCCAGCAGAAGCTTTTCCCCCGCAAACTCCGCCGCCTGGAATCGCTCGACTATGCCGGCCACTGCGTGCCGGCGCGCGAAGTGGGCGGCGACTATTACGACTTTCTCGAAATGCCCGGTCGCAGCATCGGCTTCGTGCTCGGCGACGTTTCCGGCAAAGGCGTCCCCGCCGCGCTTCTCATGGCGAACCTGCAGGCCTGCTTCCGCAGCCAGCCGCCGCACGCCCTGCTGCGCCCCGCCGAAGTGCTGGCCGCGGTCAACCGGCACTTCTTCGATTCCACCGCCGCCGAACGGTTCGCCACCCTCGTCTTCGCCATCTATGACGATGCCACGCGCCGCCTCCGCTACGTGAACTGCGCGCACTGTTCCCCCCTATTGCTGCGCGCCACGGGCGAAATCGAAATCCTCGACTCCACCGCCACCGTGCTCGGCGCCTTCGAACACTGGAGTTGCACCGAAGCCGCCACCACCCTGAACCCCGGCGACACGCTCCTGCTCTATTCCGACGGGGTTACCGAAGCCGGCCCCGACGGCGGCGACGAATTCGGCGAAGCCCGCCTCATCCACACCCTGCGCGTCAATCAGTCGCAGCCCGCCGAAGCCCTCGTGCAGGCCATCGTGGACGACGTCAACGAATTCAGCGGAGCCGCGCGCAGCGACGATGTGACGGTAGTCGCGCTGCGCGGGCTGTAGCCCCGTTATAATGTGTACTGGAGCTTGAGATGAGTCGAGTCGAGCGCATAGAGGGACAAGTGAAAAGCCTCAGTATCGAAGAGCTGAAGGACTTTCGCGATTGGTTCGCGCGGTTTGATGCCGAGGTGTGGGACGCCCAAATTGAGGCCGACGCGACAAATGGGAAGCTCCAGTCCCTTGCGGAGCGCGCTCTTCGTGATCATGAATCAGGTCGCTCCACGATTCTGTGATTCACCGAGCCGCCGGGGATTTCTGGAGCTTGTATCGAGCTCAGCCAGCCAACATTCAAGCTCTCGCCGACCGGGCATTCGCCCTGTTGAAGGCTGATCCGCGCCACCCATCGTTGCATTTCAAGAAGGCGAATCGTTTCTGGTCCGTGAGGGTCGGTCTCCATCACCGGGTGTTAGGCGTTGAGATCCGGGACGGTATCCTGTGGTTCTGGATTGGAACTCATGCCGAGTACGATCGCTTGGTCGGGTAGTCTGGCTTACCCTTCCCCCCGCAGCCTCTTCCCGATCGCTTCCACGTCGAACACGCAGCCGCCCCAGGTGCCGCCGCTTGCGTCCTGCAACATCGCCCACAGCCGCGTGGCGTCCGGCAAACGCGGGTCCGGCGCCAGATCGTCGCGCGGCGGACGCGCCGCCAGCACCCGCGCGCCTTCTTCGGCGTCGCCATTCACCACCAGATTGACCGAGCCCTCCAGCTTCCCGCGGTCGATGGTAATCTCGATCTCGTCGCCTTCACGCACCCTGCCCAGCGGCCCGCCCGCCAGCGCTTCCGGCGTCACGTGTCCGATGCACGCTCCCGTCGAGATCCCGCTGAATCGCGCGTCCGTAATCACCGCCACATGCTTGCCGAACGCCAGGTACTTGAGCGCGCTCGTGAGCTGGTAGGTCTCCTCCATCCCTGACCCCATCGGCCCGCGGCACATCAGCACCAGCACATCGCCCGCCACGATGCCGCCGCTCTTGATCGCCGCCATCGCCGCCTCCTCGGTGCGGAACACGCGCGCCGGTCCGCGCATCCGGTACACGCCGTCCTCCCCCACCACGCTCGGGTCGATCGACGTGCTCTTGATCACCGATCCTCCGGGCGCCAGATTGCCCTTGGGGAACGTCACCGTGGACGTCAACCCGCGCCGCCGCGCTCCATCCGGGTCCATGATGACGTCGCCGGGGTCCACCCCGTCGCGTTCCAACAGTACGCGGCGCAGTTGCGCGCGGCGCTCCGATTGCTCCCACCAATCCAGCGTCTCGCCGAGCGAGCAACCCGAGACGGTCCGCGCCGCGGTCTCCAGCAATCCGGCGCGCCGCAGGTGCAGCATCACTTCGGGGACGCCGCCCGCCAGGAACACCTGCACCGTGGGATGCATGCGCGGACCATTCGGCAGCGCGTCCACCAGCCGCGGTACCTGCCGGTTGATGCGCGTCCAATCGTCCACCGTGGGACGCGCGAGGCCTGCCGAATAGGCGATCGCCGGCAAATGCAGAACCAGGTTGGTCGACCCGCCGAACGCCGCGTGGGTCACCATGGCGTTGTGCAGGCTGGCCGCCGTCAGCACGTCGCGCATTGTCAGGCCAAGCGCCTCCAGCTGAACGGCCGCCCGCGCCGAACGCCGCGCCATGTCCGTCCAGATGGCGTGCCCCGAAGGCGCCAGCGCCGAATGCGGCAGCGACATGCCGAGCGCTTCGCCCACCACCTGCGCCGTCGCCGCCGTGCCCAGGAACTGGCAGCCGCCGCCCGGCGAAGCGCAGGCGCGGCACATGGCCTCCGACGCGTCTTCCAGCGTGATCTGCCCGTGGGCGAAGCGCGCGCCCACCGATTGCACCTTGGCCGCGTCCTCGCCATCCTCTGGAAGCAGGGTGACGCCGCCGGGTATCAGCACGCCTGGCAGATCGTGCGCCGCGGCCAGCGCCATCATCATCGCCGGCAATCCCTTGTCGCAGGTCGCCACGCCCAGCACGCCGCGGCGCGTCGGCAGGGAGCGGATCAGCCGCCCGAAGATACTGGCCGCATCGTTGCGGTAGGGCAGGGAATCGAACATGCCTGCGGTGCCCTGCGTGCGCCCGTCGCACGGATCCGTGCAATAGGCCGCGAACGGCACCGCGCCCAGGCTCTTCAACTCCTTGGCGGCGGCGTCCATCAGCAGCGCCACTTCCCAGTGCCCGGTGTGATACCCCAGGGCGACCGGCGTGCCGTCGGCCGCGCGAATGCCGCCGTGCGTGCTCAGAATCAGAAACTCCTTGCCGCCCAGTAGCGCCGGGTCCCAACCCATCCCGGCATTCTGCGTCCATCCGAAAAGGTCGCCCGATGGCCGGTGCAGCAGCATTTCCGGCGTCACCGGAACCGAGCCTTGCGGACCGCGCGCCTTCGAAGGCACATCGAAAAGCGTTCCGTCGCCGGAATCGAGAATACGTTGAGCGTCAATCGCCATGCGGTCTGATCGTAGCAAACCCCGCATCCATTAGAACAGGTTCAGATCCATCTCGGAGCTAAATTGGATCCCCGGTATCGCCAGTCACTGCAATCGGTTGTCATTCGTCAGGAAAAGGTCGACGCCGGTTTGGTGGGGCGGTCCCCCTGGACCGCGCGGGACGCCCCCGTCCCGCTGCCGGACGTGGAGGATGGGCCCTCCCCGCGGGTGAGTGCGCCCGCCCTGCATTACCTCGCTGGAGACATGTGGTTGAGTCATGGGGATACCCTATTTCGGTCGTATCAATGTGCGCTTCGATCCTTTTGCTGGGGCGGCATACTGCGCAAGGTCTTGAGAAGCGTTCGTGTTGGCATCACTCGTGCTCGGATTGTCCTAGGTAGCGGTGCGGTAAGACAACTTCCGGAAAGGTAAACTACATGGCAAATGGAACGGTGATAGCGGCCTTCGCTGATGAAGGTGGCGGCGAAGCGATGGGCTGCGTGTCCGCGCCAGGCCACGAGCCTGCCATTTCCGAGGATGTCGCGGGCACGGCGGATGTCATCACCGAGGTCTATCGCGAAGAGGCTCTGCTCAAAACGGGGGCCTTGCAGAACGCGATTTTCAACAGCGCCAACTTCTCGAGTATCGCCACCGACGACAAAGGCGTCATTCAATTGTTCAATGTCGGCGCCGAGCGCATGCTGGGCTATGCGGCCGCCGAAGTCTTGAATAAGATTACTCCGGCCGACATTTCCGATCCGCAGGAAGTCATCGCGCGTGCCAGAGCGTTGAGCCTGGAACTGGGAACCGGGATTGCTCCGGGCTTCGAGGCACTGGTGTTCAAGGCCTCGCGCGGGATTGAGGACATCTATGAATTGACCTACATCCGCAAGGACGGCAGCCGCTTTCCGGCGGTCGTGTCGGTCACGGCGCTGCGTGACGATCGCGGCGCCATCATCGGCTATCTGTTAATCGGCACCGATAACACCGCGCGCAAGCGGGCGGAAGAGGCTCTGCTGAAGGCGGGGGCCTTGCAGGCCGCAATTTTCAACAGCGCCAACTTCTCGAGTATCGCCACCGACGAGAAGGGTGTCATTCAAATATTCAATGTCGGCGCCGAGCGCATGCTGGGCTACGCGGCCGCCGACGTGGTGAACAAGATCACCCCAGCCGATATCTCCGATCCGCTGGAAGTGATAGCCCGCGCGGTTGCATTGAGCGCCGAGCTCGCAACCACGATTACGCCGGGCTTCCAGGCCTTGGTCTTCAAGGCCTCGCGCGGGATCGAGGACATCTACGAATTGACCTACATCCGCAAGGACGGCAGCCGCTTTCCGGCCATCGTGTCGGTCACGGCGCTGCGCGACGATCAAGGCGCAATCATCGGCTACCTGTTGATTGGCACCGATAATTCCGCGCGCAAGCAGGTCGAAGCGGAGCAGATGAAGCTCGATCAGCGCCTGCGCGACCAGCAGTTCTACACACGCTCTCTGATCGAATCCAACATTGACGCGCTCATGACCACCGATCCGGCCGGCATCATCACCGACGTCAATAAGCAGATGGAGGCGCTCACCGGCTGCACGCGCGACGAACTGATCGGCGCGCCGTTCAAGAACTACTTCACCGATCCGGAGCGGGCCGAGGCGGGCATCAAGCAGGTGCTGCGCGAGAAGAAGATTACCAACTACGAGCTCACCGCCTGCGCCCGGGACGGCAAGACAACCGTGGTGTCCTACAACGCGACCACCTTCTACGACCGCGACAGGAAGCTGCAAGGCGTGTTCGCCGCCGCGCGCGACGTCACCGAGCGCAAACGTCTCGACCAGGCGCTGCAGGAGCAGAACGTCGAGTTGAAGAGGGCCAGGGCCACGGCGGAAAAAGCCAACCTCGCGAAATCGGATTTCCTTTCCAGCATGAGCCATGAGCTTCGCTCGCCGCTCAATGCGATCCTCGGCTTCGCCCAGCTCATCAATTCCGATTCCCCGCCGCCAACGCCCTCCCAGACGGAAAGCATCGATCAGATTCTCCACGCGGGATGGTATCTACTGGAGTTGATCAACGAAATCCTGGATCTCGCGCAGATCGAGTCCGGAAGGCTGGCGCTGTCGCTGGAACCGACGTCGCTGACCGAAGTAATGTTCGAATGCCAGGCCATGATCGAGCCGCAGGGGCAAAAGCGCGGCATCAAAATGACCTTTCCCCAGTTCGACCTCCCTTCCTTTGTCGATGCCGATCGGACCCGGTTGAAGCAGGTTCTCATCAACCTTCTTTCCAACGCGATCAAGTACAACCAGCCGAACGGAACGGTCGTCGTGGACGTGGACTGCGCCAGGAGCACCCCGGAACGCACTCGCGTTAGCGTCAGGGACACCGGCCCGGGGTTGCCTCCGGACATGCTGATGCAGCTTTTTCAGCCTTTCAACCGTCTCGGACAAGAGACAAGCGCTGAGGAAGGCACGGGCATCGGCCTGGTGATGAGCAAGCGGCTGGTTGAACTGATGGGAGGCGCGATCGGCGTGGAGAGCACCGTGGGGTTGGGCAGCGTGTTCTGGTTCGAACTGAACTGGGCTGCGGCGCCACAACTTGCAGTTGACAGAGCCGAACCCGCGGCAAATCCACAAGCGCAGGTTCAGCACGGCGCGCCGCTGCGCACGCTGCTCTATGTAGAGGACAACCCGGCTAACCTGAAGTTGATCGAGCAACTCATCGCGCGCCGCCCGGATATGCGCTTGCTGAGTGCCAGAAACGGAAACCTGGGTATCCAGCTTGCGCGCGCCAACCAGCCGGAGGTGATCCTGATGGACATCAATCTGCCTGGCATCAGTGGTATCGAGGCCCTTAGGATCCTTCGGGATGACCCGGCCACGGCCCACATTCCCGTGGTTGCCCTCAGTGCCAACGCAATGCCGCGCGACATCGAGAAGGGCCTGCAGGCGGGGTTCTTCCGGTATCTCACCAAACCAATCAGGGTCAACGAGTTCATGCAGACGCTCGACGCCGCACTGGAATTCGCTCGACAGCGAGCCGGTCACGCATAATGAGCCGGGACGAAGATTATGCTCAGCCCAGCCGACATTCTGAACGCCAGAATCCTGGTGGTCGACGATCAGCCGGCCAATGTCCTTCTGCTTGAAGCCATGCTGCGAATCGCTGGCTACACTTCAGTCGAGTCTACGACGGATCCGAACGAGGTCTGCGAACTCCACCGCAAGAACCGCTACGCCCTGATCCTGCTCGATCTTCAGATGCCCGGCATTGACGGATTCCAGGTGATGGAAGGCCTGAATGCGATCGAAGAAGACGGCTATCTTCCGGTCCTTGTGATCACCGCCCAGCCGGATCACAAGCTGCGCGCTCTCCAAGTCGGCGCCAGGGATTTCGTCAGCAAACCGTTCGATCTGGCCGAACTGCGCGCGCGCGTTCACAACATCCTGGAAGTGCGCCTTTTGCACCTGGAAACGAAGAAATACAGCAAAGTGCTGGAGGAAACAGTCCGGGAACTCGAGGTAAGCCGTGAGGTGATTCGTCTCAAGAACCTGGAGGAGTGGGAGAAGGCTGAGCAGGAATTAGCCTTGGCGCAGGAAACTCAGAAAAGTCTGCTGCCCCGTCGCCTGCCTGAGTTTGAGAATTTTCGTATCCACGCATTTAACAGTCCCACACGCTATGTGGGTGGGGATTTCTATGATTTCCGGCACCTGAGTTCAGGGGAATGGGTGGGGGTTCTGGCGGATGTCTCCGGCAAAGGGATGCCCGCAGCCCTCTTAAGTTCGATGGTGCTGGGCGCTCTCAGCATGGAATTCGACTCCCGGGCCCAACCGCAGGAGGTCTTGAACCGGGTGAACCAGCTGCTCCTCGAAAGATCCCTTCCCTTCCAGTTCGTTACGCTCTTTCTCTTTCTCTTGAGCCCGCATGGCGAGGGGCAATTCATCAGCGCCGGACATAATCCAGCCTATTTGTTCCGTTCCGCCACGGGAAGAATCGAAGAGCTGGTCTCTGATGCCTATGTCCTGGGAATGTTCGATTTCGCCACGTATCAATCCCGCACCTTCAGTCTCGACAAAGGAGATATTCTGATGGTCTATTCCGATGGCCTTACAGACGCCCAGGACCAACAGGGAGAAATGTTCGGAGAGGAAAGACTACTGCAAATCATTCAGCAAGGGGCCCCCTTGGGAAGCTTCGCGCTCGAGCGGAAGATTCTGAGAGCCATTGACGAATTCACTCAGGGCCTGCCGCAAACAGATGACATCACCTTCATAGTGATTGAAAAATGCCAATGAGAAAACGGTCAAGTCCCAGCATGACTGAAGTCATACCGAATCCAGACCCTCTCCGCAAACACTTGCTGGAACTTCTGCGCATGAAGGGCGCGCATCTCGGTTTCGACGAGGCTGTCGCCTCGTTTCCCGTCGATCTGCGCGGCAGGAAACCCCAAGGCGCGCCGCACACTCCCTGGCAACTCCTGGAACACCTGCGCATCGCCCAGTGGGACATCCTCGATTTCAGCTGCAACCCACAATACCGGGAAATGAAATGGCCCGACGACTACTGGCCGGAAACCGAAGCCCCGCCCGACGCCGCGGCGTGGGAGCGGAGCGTCCAAAAGTTCCGCCAGGACCTCAAAGCCATGGAAGGCCTGATCGCCCGCCCGGAAGTGGATCTCACCGCCCGCATCCCACATGGTACGGGACAGACGCTTCTGCGCGAAGCGCTCCTCGTGGCGGACCACAATTCCTACCATCTCGGCCAGTTGGTCCTCGTCCGCAAGATGCTCGAAGCCTAGAGCGGACGGAAGCCCAACGCCGCTCAGTTCTCCCAGGAACGGGAATTCGGCAGAAGTTGTGGGGCAGGTTGGCAACCTGCGGCGGGTTGGTAACCCGCCAGTTGCGCCTGTAAGCGGGGTACCCTCTGGGGCGCGCGCAGGTTGCCAAGGCGCCCCACAACTAATGCAGAATGCCCCGAATGCGCAGAACTAAGTCGTACTGGAAAAGCGAAAACCGCCAGAGGCTGGCGGTTCTTGTTTTTTCCATACTGATTTTAAAGGAGTTAATTCTTCAAACCGCCAGAATCCTGGCGGTTTCCGTTTCTGCTCGCGCCGCTGCCTTACTTTATCTTCCTCATCTCCGAATCCACTTTCTTAAACCCCTCCGGCACGGCAAACAGCTTGATATCCGCCGGATTCGAAGAGAAACTGCTCATCTCCGTGGTCATTTCCAGGAGCGAGCCCGGTGCTCCGGACGCGCCCGACGCGTCCGACGGCTGTCCGCCCGACGCGGGAGCATTGCCCGATGACGCCTGTTGGTCCGCCGGCTTCTTCCTGCCCAGGCCAAATCTGCCGCCCAACGCGCCGCCCAGCGCGCCGCCCACCGACGTCGGTTGCGCCGACGTCTGCTGCTGCTGTTGTTGTTGTTGCTGCGGAGGTGGCGCGCTGCCGTCCGCCGGCGCGCCCGCCGCGCCCGCCGGTTGCCCCGTCATTCCCATGGAGATGAGCTGCTGCACCGGCATGCCGTCCAACTTCGCGACTTCCTTATAAACTTCGGCCATGCCCTGGGACACCTTGGGGTCCGACATGAACATGTTGCCGCCCGGAGTCCAGTTGAGCCTCTCGGCCATGCGCTTGTGGAAATCGCGCACTTCCTGGTAGCCCGGGACGCCCGGCGCGATCCACATGTCCGTGGTCACCGTCATGCCGCCTTTTTGGGTCTGGCCGGTATCCTTGTCGGTAGCCTGCCCTTCCATCTCCATCTTCATGATCATTTCCTTGGCCTCGAAGCCGGCTACCTGCTTGGTCTTGCCGGTGGCATTGGCCGAGACCTTGAACGTCATTTCGGGTTGGTTGCCCTTCTGCGACTTCTGCGCCCTCTGCGACATCTGCTCCATCATCTGCTTCATCTCTTCGAACGTCATGACGGAGTACTGCTTCTTTTGAAAATCGATATGGGTGATGGTGCCGCTGGCCAGGTCGATCACGCTGGCGGAGGTGGCTGTGCGGTGCACCATCATGTCTCCCTTGACCGCGATGGTGGCCTGGATCGGCTCGCGCGCCTGTTTGGAAAACACGCCGGCGACGCTCATCATGCTCTTCATCATGCCGCCGGTGATCGTGCTGGTTTCCTGGTATGTAAAATCGGCCAAAAGACCCGACCCGGCCAGCGCCATAATTCCCGCGATCGTTATGACTTTCTTCAACACGGTTAGGTACCTCCTGTAGTCTTATATCGTAGGACACGCCGGCGCGCGGTACAATCTTTCTTTCGAGAGGAGAGTACTGTGGAGGATCTGACGATTCGTCCGACCGCGAAATTCATCATCCTGCGCACGATTGTCGCCGCGCTGCTTTTCCTGGCGGTGGAGATCTCGTACTACACCCAGTGGCAGGACGTGAAGGAGTTGCACTATTTGCCCTACTTCGTGCCCGTGATCTTCCTCTGGCCGGCCAATGGCGCCATGCGCCGAATGTTCACCAAGATCACGATTTCGGGCGACCGCCTGCGTTGGGAGGTCGGAGCGCTTTCCAAGACAACCCGCACGATTCAGCTCTCCAGGCTGCAGGATGTGACCGTGGGACAGACCTTCGCCCAGCGCCTGTTTGGGGTGGGCGACCTCTCCATCGAAACGGCCGGCGCAACCAGCCGGGAGGCGATCCGGGACGTGGATAACCCGCACGCCGTGGCCGACGAAATCCTCAACCGCGCCCACCAGCCGGGTGCGGCCCTGTGAAGCGCGCCAAGAACGATTGGCCACCGATGAACACCGATGAACACCGATAAACGCAGATGAAGACACCAGTTGCTTATGGGCGTTTATCCGCGTTCCTCGGCGGCCAATTCCTTACGCTTCCGACTTCTTCCGGATCTTGATATCCAGCCGCTTGATCTTCTGATTCAGCGTGGACAACGGCACGTGCAGGCTTTCGGCGGCTTCCGTCTGGCTCCAGCCGCACTTCTCCAGCCGGTCCATGATCGTCCGCCGTTCGTATTCATTGACAATCTCGAAGAGCGATGCGTCGGCCGGCAGCGGACTGCCTTCCGCCCGGTTCAAACGCACGCCGTTGGCCTGCAAGAGCGCATCCGGCAGCACGTCCACGGGGACGCTGGCGTCGCTTGCCAGCACCACGGCGCGCTCCACCACGTTCTCCAGTTCGCGCACGTTGCCCGGCCAACTGTGCTCCATCAGCACCTGGATGGCTTCCGGCTGGAATTGCAGCACCGACTTGCCGGCCGAGTTGAGAAATTTCTCGTTCTCCTTGCAGTAGTAGGTGAAGAAGTGGCTCAACAGGGGCGGGATGTCTTCCTTGCGGTCGCGCAGCGCCGGCAAGGCGATATTGATCACGTTGAGCCGGTAGTACAGGTCCTCGCGGAACTTGCCTTCTTTCACCAGTTGCGCCAGGTCGGCGTTGGTGGCCGCCAGGATGCGCACGTCCACGC
>OBLU010003540.1_pt1 | contig 14145 bp, 13 predicted proteins | sample 1518681 | NCBI WGS metagenome assembly OBLU01 (sample SAMEA3539304, study PRJEB22396) | soil metagenome | biome: tundra; feature: field; material: soil | place: USA | collected 2010-05 | depth 0.15 m
GCCGCCGGGACCGGCGTCGCCCCCGACATCCACCCGCCAGCCCGCCACCAAGGAAGGAAAGGCACATGAGGGACCACCGGATCGGCCTGGACCTGTTCACCGACGTCCTGGACGTCCTGGACCAGCACGGGTTCGCCCGCGGCGACGACCAGCACGCCGGCCGGGCGATCTTCCTCATCGGCGACCTCGCCCGCATTTACGAAGGCACGTAGGACCATCCGTTCGGTCCCTCCATCAACCCGGCACCATCCCCGCAGACGGCACCTGAGCCGCCCGGCCCAGACAGCCGTGATGCAGTCATCCTCCCGGCCAGCGAGCGGAAGACCATGCTGATCGCGCTGGATATCGCCGCCGATGACATGCGTGACCGCGCCGAGCTGTGCCCCGACTGCCCCGACCAGTCCTGCCCCGCCTGCCAGTCCCGCCTCCGCGACGCCCAGGCCTACGACCAGCTGGCCGACCGCATGCTCCAGCCCGCCGAAGCCGCCCCGGCCGCTCACCACGGCCAGGCCGAGTCGGCCGACCCCGCCCGGCAGCCCAGGCTCGCCGCTGACAAGGAGGCCGGCCAGTGACCATTCACGGCAAGACACCGGACGAACCCGGAACCCGTCACCAAGCCGACGGTCCCCGTGTCCCTCCTCAGCGGACCGAGGACAAGGACATGCGCGAGCTGCAGGACCCCTACGACCTCCCGTTCCCCGACTACTCCGACCGCTGGCCGCCAGGCCGTCCCGAGTACGCGATCGTGGTCGACCAGCTCCGCGGCTGGCAGCCAGGCGGCCCTCCATCACTCGCCGAGCTCCTGGATACCCCACGCACCCGCCAACCCGAGCCCGACCTGGAAGCCGAACCATGACCCCGACCCGGAAGGCACTGCCATGGGCCTGACCATCAACGACACCGCCATGACCAGCGATCACACCGGCCACACCGCCCGTCAGGCGCCCGGCCGCCCGCACGGATGGGAAGTGTCCTGGCTGCCCGGCCAGATCCTGGACCGCAACTCCGCCATCACCGCGATGGTCCTGGCCGACACCGTCGCCCACGATGACCTGCACGAAGGACACCGGCTCTGGCCCCACATCCAGGGCTGGGCCGAAGAACTCGGCCTGACCGGACCCGACGCGATCGCCCAGATCTCCCAGCCGCCCCGCGACCACACACCCCAGGAACAACGAGACGGCGGACAGCTCGCTCCCCAGGAACGAGACAGCGGACAGCCAGACCTGGAGGCAGCTGACTGAACAGCCACAGACGCGATCACGATCGGCGCACCGCACCGCCGAACTCCCCGCATCTTCCGGAAACGCCGTAGGAATTCATGCGCAAGACAGATAACGGACTAGCACCCGCAGCCGGGCCCAGCGACCGGCAGCCCGAGAGCGGACCGCTGCCCGACCTCGCCCTGTACGAGCGTCTCATCAACGACGGCATCGTGGCCGCTGACGGCCGCGGCAGCACCGTGGATCACCTCACCGCCCGGCGGCTGGCCATCTGGCTGGCCGCCCGGCCGCAAGAACCAGTCTTCGCCCGGGGCCTTGGCCGCTTCGCCGAGACCGGCATGATCGACCCGAGACTCAGAATGCAGCTGCGCATGCGCGCCCGTTCCGGCACCTATACCGACCGGTCCCAGGCCGCCAAGCTCCTGGAATACTGCATCGGCCGCGGCACCGACCTCGGCCCCATCAGCGAGAGCTTCGGCGCCGCCTGCGACCAGGTCGACCAAGCCGACGTGATGCTGGCCCGGCTCCACGACCGGGCGCGAGAATGCCTCGCCCTCCCCGAGCAGGCCTGGCCCGAGACCGACGGCCCCGGCATCATCGCCCTGGCCCAGCGGAACCCCGACAGCCAGACCGTCAGCCTCATCCTGGACGCCACCACCGCCAACACCGCCCTGTTCGCCATCGCCGCCCACGCCGACGAACGAGAAGCCCACATCCGCGAAGTCCAGCGCTACGGCGAAACCCTCCCCGAAAACTCCTACGGCCGACGCAACCGCCAAGCCATCGCCGCCCGCGAAACCCGAGTAGCCGCCCGGCTCCGAGCCGTCGAACGCGCCTACCGCATAGCAGCCGAACGCGGCATCGTGCCCAGAGCGTCTGAGTGGACGAAAACCTTCCGGTCTCCTGACCATTCGATCGACAGAGAAAACGAGATGGAGTAGACCGCCGAAACAATCCACACTAGCTCACCATCGCCCGGCCGTAGCCGTTGCTACGTGCCTGGCCAACGACACGTAGTCTCCCCGCGCGATGACAACAGTGAACGGGTCAAGAGCGTCAGCAGGCAGTCAGTCAGCACGTGGGCGGGCGGAACTTTAGCTGGGCATGGCCAGCTGGTCATGCCTTATCCTGAAACGGGCGGGTATGGCGCGGCGAACGGTGCTCTCGTTGAACTTGAGCACGGTGGGGGGCGGGAAATGAGCAGGGCTACTGATCATTACGTTACGCTTGGCTCAGATTTGATTGATCGTTATCATTCCACCGGGCATCTCCCTGATCTGCTGGGCGCAGTGGATGCATTGCGACAGCTGGTAAGGCTGAACCCCCAGCGTGGCCGGGATACCCCGGCAGCCCGCTTTCTGCTGTCCATTGCTTTAAGAGAACTGTTCGACGCCACCGATGACGTCTCGGTTCTACAGGAAGCGGTCGAGGTCGGGGTCGCCGCGGCGCGGGTCATGCCGCCCGATCAGCCTTCCTATGCGACGGGTGTGCTGAACCTGGCCATAGCGCTACGTGACCTGGGCCAGCGGACTCAGAACCCGGCCCTGGTCGACGACGCGATCGGTTACGGGCGGTGGGGAGCCGGGGCACTCCTTCCTGCTCACCCGCTTCGGCCGGACGCCTGCTGCGATCTTTCCATGGCTCTGTCCGCCCGGTATAAACTGACCGGCGATATCGCCGCGCTTCGTGAGGCGATATCGGTCGCCTGGCAGGCGCTGGAGATCGTCCCGCGAGGCCATGCGCAGTATGTTTCTGGCCCGTACCGGCTCGCCGGATATCTTCAGCAGCTATACCGGGAAACGCAGGATCCCGGTGCCCTCGATAATGCGATAAAAATCTCCCGCTGGGGCGTACAGATCTCCTACGGTGACCCGCATCATGGCGACCACCTCCGCCAGCTCGCCGACCTCCTCCGCGATACCTACTCGGACCGCCACGATCTGGACGCCCTGCGGGAGGCGATCTACCTGCTGAGGACGGCGGCCGCGCACCTGCCGGGGGAGACGCGCAACGCGGTGATGATCCTCATGAGCCTGGGCGCAGCGCTAGAGTCCTTGGGCAGCGCGACCGAAGACGCCGATATCATCCGGGACGCCGTGCAATCGCTCCGTACGGCCCGCGCGGCCTGCGGGGCGGACACCACCCTCGCGGCCGTCGTAGACCACAACTTGGCGCGCGCGCTGAGATCTCTGTACGGACGGACGAGCCGACCCGATGTCCTGGCAGAAGCCGTGCACGTCGGTCGGCAGGCGCTGCAGGGGACGCCCAGGGCGGGCGCCGCCAGAGGGGAGCGGGCCGGACAACTCGCCCTGCTCCTGGCCGACTCCGCGAATGCCTCCGGCGGTGATACGTCGTTGGAGGACGAAGTGATCAGCCTCTTCCGCGAAGCCGTCCGCACGACCCGCGGGCTGGCCCTGCAGACCTACAGGTACGGCCTGTGGCGGGCGTTGCGGTCCCGGTACAACCGGCGCGGCGGCCTGTCGGTGCTGGAAGAGGCCGTCGAGCAGCTCAGGGCCGTGCTCGCGGTCGCGGACCCGCGTGATGACCTGTACAGCGCGTTCCAGTACTCGCTGGGGACCAGCCTTGTCGCCTTGCACGAGCAGACCTCAGCGGCGCAGACATTGGCGGAGGCGATCCGTGCCCTGCGGGACGCTGTCGCGGCCGCGGCGGCCGGTGATCAGGATCGCTACCTGCGGCGCCGCGCGTCGCTGGCCGTCGCGCTTGTGAGTGCCGCCCATGCGGACCACGCCGTGGCGGTGCTTGATGAGGCCATCGAGATGCTCAGCGGTGTCATTGCCGCGGGCGGCGAAGCTCCCGACCCGGTCAACGTGTCTAATCTCGTCGATGCCCTGCTAGTGAAGTTCGATCACACTGGGCAGCTGGCCTGTCTGGAGGAGGCCATCGACGCCGGAAGGCGCGCGGTAGCCCTCGCGCCGGATGACCCGACTATCCTGTCCAACCTCGCCGGCGCCCTGAACGGACTGTTCAGCCGGACAGGTCAGCGCGGTGCCGGGGATGAAGCATTGTCGCTGCTGCGGCGGGCCGCCGGCGCGGTTCCCCCCACCCACCCGAACGCCGCAGCCGTGTTCGCAAACATCTCGCTCACGATGAGCGGCCTAGCTGAGCGGCTGGGGGAGCTGGCACTTCAGGATGAGGCTCTCGGTTTCGCGCGGCGTGCCGCGGCGGCGGCACCGTCCGGTCATCAGGCGCGGGCCATCGCCCTTAACAACCTGGGCAGTCAGCTGACCGACCGGTTCTCCCGCCGGGGGCAGGACGCCGACCTGCGGGAAGCGATTGCCTTGTTGACCGAGGCGGCCGGTATCGCGGACCAGGCGCCGCGGGGGGTTGTGCTTAACAACCTGGCCCGCGCGACAGGCAGAGTCGGCGAAGAAAACGGCGACGAGGCACTGCTCAGGGAGGCTGTCCGGTTGGGCAGGCAGGCCCTGGCAGACGCGGATTCACCGGCTCAGCAGGCGCAGATATCCGCCGAACTCGGCCTTCATCTGCACAAGCTCATGGCTCTTTCTGGCGACGGATCGCTGCTGGAGGAAATCCTCGGTGCGTACGCGCGGGCGGCAGCTGCGGCGGATGCGGCGCCACGGCTGCGGCTGCAGGTGGCCCGGGCGCGGGCGGAGATCCTTGCGGATGCCCGGCGGTGGCCAGAAGCGCTCGAGGACTATGTCACCGCTATCGGCCTCGTCGGCCAGGTCGCTGCGCGCCACCTCCCGGCCGAGGATAAACAGCATCAGCTGGCGTCGCTTACCGCGCTTGGCGCCGACGCCGCGGCGTGTGCGCTCAACGTGGGCCAGCCCCAGCGTGCGTTCGAACTGGCCGAACACGCCCGTGGCGTGCTGATAGCCGAGGCGTTCGACGCGCACGCGGACGTGTCGGAACTACGCGCCCGGGCACCAGACCTGGCGGCCAGGTTCGAGGCGCTGCGCGATGACCTGAACACGGTGGGCTTGATCCAGCCGCGGGTGATGGCCATCACGGCGGATGGCGAGCGCGAGACCGACGGCCCGGCTGTCCCCGCGGAGTCTCAGCACCGTCTTGGTCAGCGCTGGAACGACCTGCTCGGCGAAATCCGATCTCTGCCGGGCTTCGAGATGTTCCTGCGGCCTCCGCCCTTTGAGACGCTAGCTGCGGCAGCCGCAGCTGGGCCGGTGGCCCTGCTGAACCTCAGCCGGTTCCGGTGTGACGCGCTGATCCTCAGCAACCGGGCCGATGGGCACGCCGACGTGCAGCTCGTGCCGTTGCCCGAGGTGGACCCGATGATCGCGGCCGGTCACGCCGGTGCGATCCTGTCCGAAGTCCACGATGCCGTCAGCGCGCTGGCAGCGACGAGGGCAGTTCACCAGACGCTGGCCTGGCTGTGGAACGCCGTGGTCCGGCCCGTGCTCGACAGCCAGGGACTGCTGGCCGCGAACCCGCCGGCGCCGCTGCCGCGGATCTGGTGGTGCCCCACTGGGGCCCTGTCGTACCTGCCGCTGCACGCGGCGGGCCTGCCAGACACCAGCACAGAGCACCCCGATTCCGCCCTCGATCACGTGGTCTCGTCCTACACGCCGAGCATCCGAGCCCTCCTGCAGCGGTCAAGGCGCGATCACGGCGACGGCGCACCAGTGACCGCGCTGATCGTGGCCATGCCGACCACACCCGGTGGGGCGGACCTGCCGGGTGTCGCGGCTGAGACCCAGCTGGTCCAGGCCGCCTGCCCGGAAGCGCTCGTCTTGGCGGGACCGCAGGCGCACCGCGAGGCCGTCGTGGCGGCCCTGGCGGATCGTTCCCTTGCGCACTTTGCCTGCCATGCGGTCAGCGACGAAAGCGACCCGTCGTCTAGTCAGCTGGTCCTGTATGACCACCAGCGGAGTCCGCTCACCGTCGCTGACATCATCCAGTGTGAGACAACCGCGGCCGAGCTGGCGTTCCTGTCCGCCTGCAGCACCGCTCAGACCTCGGCCGACCTCATCGATGAGGCACTGCACATCACCTCCGCCTTTCAGGTGGCGGGGTTCCCGCAGGTGGTCGGAACGCTGTGGCCGGTGAGAGACCTCGCCGCGGCCGGCCTAGTCGGCGATTTCTACGCCCGCTACCTGCCTGACGGTGGCCGGGTGCCTGCTGAGACCGCCGCTTACGCGCTGCACGAGGCCATCAGGCAAGCCCGTGACCGCGACCAGCAGAGTCCGCTGTCCTGGGCCGCGTACATGCACGTGGGACGCTGACGTGCAGAACCGTTCGTTTGGATAAAAGAATCTAATCTGCCGAACGTACGGTGCTGCACGGCCGAGTCAGCGTGCGTGTTATGCCCAGCCAGCTACTGTCCAGAAATGCGAGGATCGTGGGAACATGGACCTGAGCGTGAAGGTTGCGGCGTTCTGCCAGGAGCTTGGTCATAGCACTCTGCGAGTGATGGCGCTTCAAGCGAACCAGGGGGCCGTGTACGAGCGGGCCGCGCAGTCGGTCAAGGCGGGAAGGCTCGGCCCGGAACTGGAAGCCGATCTGGATTCGCTCGATCAGCTGGTGCGGCGTGCCACAAGACAGGGCCTGTATCCGGAGGTTACCCGCGGTTTCGGGCCGCTTCCTGGCTATCGGAGGGAAACGGGCGCGCAGTGGTGGACGTGCCCTCGCGGCCGCTGCTCGGGCCGCGGCCGGGTGCTGCCCGGCCAGCCGCCGCCGGTGTGCGCGGCCACTGGCGAGCAGCTCGTTTCCGGACCACTGTCGCGATGACCGGCTTTCTGGGCGAAATCGGCCAGAAGCTCGCCGACCGCTGGGCGGCTCTGCTCGTCGTCCCCGGGCTGCTGTATCTCGCCGCGGTCACCGCGACGGCGGTGCTCGGCCAGGCCCACGCGGTCAGCTATCCGGATCTGAGCCGGAAGATCGAGGACTGGGCGACCAGCCCGGCGCTGAAATCGGGCGGCGGCACGGCACTGATCATCGCAGCCGCTCTCGCCGGGTCGGTGGTCGCAGGCCTGGCCGCCGCAGCGGGCGGCAGATTCATCGAGATCGGCTGGACGCTTCCCGGCGAGCGTGCTCCGGCCAAGTGGCTGGTCGGCTGGCGGCGGCACCGATCGCAGCAGGCCAAGGCCATCGCCGATAACCCAAATAGCTCGCCCGCCGAGGCAGGCCAGGCGATGGCCAGGGCCGACCGGATCTGCCTGGTGGAGGCCGATCGCCCCACCTGGATCGGGGACCGGCTCCGCGCCTGCCGGGTGAGGGTCGAGCGGGCCTACGGGCTCGACCTGGACGCTGCGTGGCCGCGGCTGTGGCTCATTGTTCCCGATAGCGTCCGCACCGAACTCGGCGCGGCCCGCGACGCCTTCGGCGCCGCCGCCCGGCTTACCGCCTGGGCCATCTTGTACCTGATCCTCGGCGCCTGGTGGTGGCCTGCTGTCCCCATCGCCCTGATCACCGGGGCCACCGGGATCATCAGAGCCCGTCAGGCCACGGACAACCTCGCCGATCTCGTCGAGGCCGCGGTGGATCTGCACGGGCGAGGTCTCGCCGCCCAGATAGGCGAGAACCTGGCGGGCCCGCTGACCCCCGCCATCGGTCAACTGCTCAGCCGTCAGATGCGGAAGAGCAGCTGGGAGCCGGGCTCACCCCTCGACCGTTGACCGGGAACTGGCCACAGCCTGGACGGGCACGGCCGACGTTCAGTTCGAGGCCGAACTGATATTTTCAGCGTCCAGATGATGGCCTCGATCCGCTGCCGCAGCCAGTTCGGGAACGGGCTCGAGGTCTGTTCGTCCTTGCACCGGGCGAATCAAGGCGAGTCTCAGGCCAAGGCCGACGAAGGACGTCTTGGCCTTTCCTCGGCCAGGCCATGGTCTTGGTGACGATCGAAGACCCCGGCCAGTGCGTTTCTTCCGAGCGACTGCCGGCTCGCGGTCGTGGTGACCAGGGGTGGTTCAGCCAGCTAGACACCGATGTGCATGTATGCCGCCCACGCGCTGGGTTCTTGAGGCCAGTCGGCCCGCAGGCGACGTGCCGCGCGATGCAGGGCCAGTGCGGCCCGGCTGGCGTCAGGCCTGGCGCCTGTGATGTCCTGGTAAACCAACCGGGTTACCCTTTGCGCGATCGCATCGCCGATTGTCCACCCAGTCGCTATAACGCTGCGGTACCCGGCTTCATGCAGCGCTGTCGCGACGGTAATGGTCTCGTCCGTCGTGCGCCCGTTCACCTGCGATGTCTCGCATGCCGCCAGGAACGCGAACTCCCCGTCCGGGACCGACAGCATCATCAGATCGGCCACGGTGATCTGCCCGTCGGACAGCGCGATGAAGCCGTCGAGCGGATCGTAGAACGACTGGCTGGCGTGGCAGGCAAGGTGCAGCCAGGATGCCTGGGGGATCTGTGCTAGAACGCGGTCGCGTGTTGCCTCGGCATCCAGCAGCACAGTTGGCTCGCCGCGGAAGTACGTGGCGACCTCGTTGGCCTCACCCGCCGCTTGGGGCAGCGGGTCGAGGCCGAGGGCCTGCGATACCCCGACCGATAGCACGCGCGGCGGCTCCGCGACTGGCGCGCGGTGCTTGTCCCGGGCCGACCGGGCGGCGAGCAGGGAGCGCAAACTCGGCGTGTAGGAGGAAACGACGTCGTCCAGGGCGGTGGCATGCCAGGGCAAGACCGACAGCATGCTCGCTGGACACCACCACAAGCGCCGCTCGCTACCAGAGATCCGCAGCTGCTCAAGTACCGGCGCGGTCACCGCCTCCGTCATCCAGGACAGGGTGTCCAGTAGCACGTGGTCGAAGTGGTCGAGGTGCACCTCGCTCGCCCATGCGCCGAAATCCGAGACCCGCTCGCGCAAGTCCAGGATCGGCACGTCGAATGGCACGGCCATGATGTCGTCACGCGTCACGATCAGCGCGTCGTTACGCCGGGTCGCCGGGTTGAGGATGACGACCGGCCCGTCAGCGGCAGCCGCCCGCAGGGCGGCAGGATCCGGCCGACCGCTGGCATGCTCTGCCGAACCCGTGCTTCCAGCAGCGACGGCCCGCCACAGGTTCCGGTTCTCCTCCAAGAGGCCCACCGCCTCTTCAAGGTTCCCCAGCTCGACCGCCAGCGCGGCGGCCTCGCTTGCCAGGCCGTTGAACTCAGCGAAGGCCATCACCCGCGACTTAGCGTCCAGGTGCTCGCCGCCCAGTTCCGGTACCCGCGCCAGTGCCGTGCGGTAGGCAGTCAGAGCCTGCGCCGGGTCAGTGGCCGAGGCGATCCGCGCCCATGCATTTGCTGCGTTGAGCTGCTGCATCACGCTAGCGTCGGCGGAAAAGGCGGCCTTTCGCAACTCCCGGATGGAGCCGGCGGCGCGTCCCGCGTCGGCGTTAGCGTACGCCCACGACACCAGGTCCCCTGTGCTCGGCGGACGGTCCGGTATCGCCTCTCTCACCTGCGCACGCAGCGTCTCGGCGTCCAGGCTGTCCGGCCCGTCCGGCCGGGGCCCAGGCGCTGCAGGTGCACGCGAGGCTCGCGGCACCCCGGGGCCACTGGACTCGTGGCCCTCAGAGAGCAGTGCGGCGGCATCGCTGAGCTGGGCGGCGAGCACGCCGTGCCAGTGATCTGCGGGCGACAAGACGGCCATGGCGTCCCGTAGCACCCGCGCCGCATCTAGGGCGTCGGCCGGGTCGGCGGCGAGCCGGTACCGTCTACGCAGTCCGTTGCTCAGGTTGACCGCGACCCGGGGCCGGGCGATGTCGGTCGGCCCGAGGCGGGAGAATGCGGCCCGCAGCAGCGAGATGGCCTCGTCTAGGTCCGGCACTGGGGTGCTGCCGTGATGGCTCCGCTCGAGCAGGGCGTTCGCCAGGTTAGTCTCGGCGGCCGAGCGTCCCGGCGCGTCCCCGGGGAAAAGTTCCAGCGCTTGCCGGAGGATGGTGATCGCCTCGTCCAGGTCAGGTCGGCGACGATCGCGATTGAACAGGTCGAGCAGCGCGGCCCCCAGGTTCGAGAGGTTCGCCGGTGCGCAGTGGCTGGCAGGGTCCATGGCGTCGCGTGCCTCCCGAAGTGCCTCGACGCTGGAATCGAGGTCCCCAGAGTCGCCACCGCGCTCGGACCGCGTCAGGAGCATCGCGCCCAAGCCATTCAGTACCACGCCGCGCGACGGATGATCCGGCGGCAGGATCGCCAGGCTCCGCCGAGTTACCGTGATGGCCTCATCCAGGTCGGCCAGGTGGCCTGTCAAATCGAACTTGACGGACCAAGCGTAGGAAAGGTTGTTCAGGTAGGCGGCCTGCACAGGCGGGTCATCCTCAGCGAGCCGGACGGCGTCGCTCAGTTCGTTAATCGCTAGTTCTGTTCCGAACCTGTCGCTATCCGCCTCCGCCTGGCGAATCGCCCGAGTGCCACGGTCATTCGCTGCCTTCGCTGCGTCGGCGACCGTATTAGACAAGGCGGGCTTGGGCTGCGGAGTCTGCGAGGCTCGTGTAGCGCTCTTTGCCTTCGCGGCCAAGTCAACGATCTCCGCCGGAACCTGGTTGGGGTCATGCCGCGCGACTATGGCAAAGATCTCGACGGCCACATCCAAGTCCTGCTTGTCGGCCGGATACAGGTTGACGTACCTGGCCAGGAAGTATTGTCCTGACAACACCAGCCCGGCCACGTCCTGCGGGCTAGCATCCCGCGAGGCCCGGCCCAGCCGCACCGCGGCTGCGAACACGCTCGGGTCGCGCAAGATGCTCGGGTCCCCGGTCTTACGGAAGTCGCTGAGCTTCCCCACGATCATGCGCCTCTTAAGGCGCGCAAATGCTCCCGTCTCCGACCGGCTCACGCGCCCTCCTTTGGACCCGCCCCACACCCTCGCGTCGACCAATCGTGAATTAACGTAGCAGAATATCCCGGACATGGGAGTAACGGCGCGCTTAGGGTGCCGGAGGGGATGACTGAGGTGGAGGAACCGGGCGCTGGCGGGGGGCGTTCAGTAGAGTTTCGCCAGCCTGGCTGGCTCCGCGCCGGTACAACTGCTGGCCGAGGGCCTTCCACAGCTGGCGCTCCTCCTCCATGGTCGCCGGGACCGGCCAGCCGAGGCGGATAAGCAGGTCGCCCCGGTAGAGGTCGTAGCAGGACCGAATCAGGTCCCCGAATACGGTCGCCGACGTAACGGCCGCCAGGTAACACCCCCGAGACAGCAAAAGCGCACCGGCAGCGCAGCCCAGCCCGACCGCGAGGTTCAGTCCAGCACAGGACAGGCCAAGGCCGGCGATGCCGAACGCGCCAGACAGCATGCTCAGCACCATGAGCTGGTCCAGCGAGGCCCGCGCATCGTCAATCTGCGAGCGCGCACTGTCCGGCATGACCAGGTACAGCCTCGGCCACCAAAACGCAGCGTCCAGCCCCCACCGTTCCTCATCGCCCGGGTAGGACTCGGCAGCGCGCAGCACATTACCCAGCCGAGTCGGCAGGAGGGACGCTGGGTCGGGCGGGAACGCCAGGTATCCCCGCAAGTAGCCCAGATCAGAGGCGTCCCGAGCCATTTTGGCCCGGCGCTTGCCCTCACGCCAGCGACCCATCCTGCCCAGCGTCGTACCGACCCACCACCAGGCCCAGTACCCCTCAAATAGCCGTGTCATCATCACGACCTGCGTCCCGATAACTATGCCGACCAGAACGATCCCGGCGGCTACAGCAACGCCCACGGCTACCTGACGTGCAGCTTCCAGGTGCCCCCACCATGCAGCTGTCGCATGCCAGCCGACCATCGTCGCGGCGAGCGAGCCGCAACCGGCTGAAAAGGCAAACGCCGGAAGCAGCAGAGCCAGCGTGAAGCGCTTATCGAACAGGCCGGTGGTCTTATCGAACAGGGTGCCAAGCATGCGTGCAGGCCTACCAATGGAACTGGTGCGCGGTCAGGGCGTGCTGGTTGCCGCAGCTGGGCATCACGGTCGGCCGGGCCGGGAACGACATCAACGTCGCGCAGCTGGCGCCGGCCTCGGCGTAGCCACATGACCGCGAGATCCACGGGACCGCGGGCGGTCCCGGCAGGACCGAACCTGATCCGCCGCGCATCGCGCCCCGCAAGATCGCCCGCGTCAGTGCGGGACCGCTGATCACGCCTGCTATCTCGCCGTTGCCTTCGGTAAGAACGAGCGCGCTAGCGTCCGCGGACTCCGCGAAAGCGGCTGAGGAGTACGCCGTGCCTTGGCCTAGTTCCGCCCCCGCCACGATGATCGCTGGCAGAGGAGCGTCGCCCGCCAGCATGGTACCGGGCGCTAGCGCGCTGATCGGCCTGCCGTCGTCGTCAACGAGCACGACCCAGCGGTCCGGGGGTGCCGCGGCCGACCGGACGCTAGCCGACGCAATCTCGAAACTCTGCGAGCCAAGGTCTCGTAGCGTCGCCATCAGATCCTCCTTCCGGCACCGAACTCGGGCAATATCCTCGCACGCCATGTCATGGTCAGCTCTGGACCCTGGACGCGGCCCAGCCGGTGTCCGCGACCGGGTCGGCCATCCAGCTGGGCATGAGCCTCGTTCAACGCGATCACGGCATTCTGTGCGCCGAGATTCCTATAAAAAGCGTAGGTATTCCGGGCATTTGCCCGCCCCGGGCCGCCCGTCGCCCGGCCGGGGTGTCCTGCCTGTCTGAGCTAGTCATGGTCACTGTCTGCTGATCCCGTCTAGCCCTCAAGTTCCACCAGTAACGATTGCCCGTGGTGTCTCACCTGATCCTGACACAGAGGGTAGTCGCGTGAGACGGCATACTAATTGCTGTCACTAGGTCGCAAGCTCCGTATCAGGTTGCCGATATGAAGATTCAGGATGACAACGACCAGATCGGTAAGGATTTCGGTGAGGGGGAGACGTGGAGGTTCGGATCTCATGCGATGGCAGGGATGGCGCGGTTGAGCTCGAGTCGCTTGGTGACTGGCTGCGAGGGGAGCCGGCCCTGGCCGGGAGACTCCGCCTTTCAGGGCCAGCGCCTGGCGAGGGTGAGCTCGGGGTAGTTGCGGATGCGCTGGTAGTGGCGGTGGGGTCGGGCGGAACATTGTCGGTGCTCGCTGCGTCGCTTAAGGCATGGCTGACGCAGCTCCGCGGATCGGATGTACGGATTCGCATCCAGCACGATGCCGAGCGGATGGTGGAAATCGACGCAAAACGTATCGACGGAGACCGTGTCGATGCGCTCATCCGCCAGGCGTTGGGCAGTCGGGGCGCGGGGAAGTAGCGTGCGAGTCCCGGACCCGCAGCGTTCCCGTGTCGTGCTGATCGGCACTAGCAAATATGCCGATGCCAAGCTTCCCAATCTCCCTGCCGTCGGCCGGACTATCGTCGGCCTGGCAGCCGCCTTCACCGATCCGGCCTGCGGCGTTACTTCCCGGGATCATTGCACCGTCCTGAGGGACGTGGGAGACATCCCGTTGCTTGGCCGTCAGCTAAGGTCGGCGACCAGCGGTGCGGAGGACTTGCTGCTCGTGTACTACGCCGGCCACGGCCTGGTGGGCAGCCGGAGGCACGACCTTTATCTGGGACTCCCTACCAGCGAATGGGCCGAACCGCAGTTCAACTCGCTCGAATACGACAAAATGCGCAGCGCCGTCCTCGACAGCACCGCCGCCGTCAAGATCATTATCTTGGACTGCTGCTTCTCGGGCCGGGTTGTCAGCGAGACCATGTCCGACTCGGTCACCGAGCTGGCAGGCCAGCTGGAGGTTGACGGCACGTACGTGCTCACCTCAGCCCAGCGCGACCAGGTGGCCCTGATTCGCCCCGGCGAAAAATACACCGCGTTCACGGGACGTTTTATCCAGCTTCTCCAGCAGGGCGTGCCAGGCGGACCGGAATTCCTTACCATTGATGATCTTTACCGGCAGCTTCTGCTCAAAATGAAGGCCGAGGGCCTCAGATCTCCGGCGAGGGTACTTCTGACCAGCGGTAACTGTGCGTGATTCTTTGCATAATCCGTCATCGCGCGAAGGGACACCAGGGACCGGTCCGG
>OBLU010003543.1_pt1 | contig 14141 bp, 18 predicted proteins | sample 1518681 | NCBI WGS metagenome assembly OBLU01 (sample SAMEA3539304, study PRJEB22396) | soil metagenome | biome: tundra; feature: field; material: soil | place: USA | collected 2010-05 | depth 0.15 m
CACCGTATCGCTTTACAAAACTCGACGTTGCACTTGCTTTTGGGTGGCGCAGCGGATAACCTGACAACGTTGAAAACACGTAACTTATTGATTATATAGCGCTAACTAAAGGAACAAAAGGTAATCTTACCCACGCTAGCTTTCACAAACTTTCACAGAATAGTCACTGACCCGCTTTCATCGCCTTCGCTTTCGCGGCCATCCGAAGTCGATACGGTTCCAGCACTAATTCTTCGTACCGCTGCCGGTTCTAGCAGCGCAGGGTTCGCAAAGATCGTTCGTCGAAGGAATAACAACAACCGCCTTCTCCCGCCTTCCGGTTCCACGCGTGCGGACGGCGCTGGGAAAGTTACTGCGGCATTCCAAGCATGTTCGTCTGTCATCGAAAAACCTGGCGTGCGAGCGTGAGCTGTTCCGGGTTGGTCGCGAAACCAAGCAAGGTCTGGACGGCGAGATTCTTGTTCTCGGAGAAGCGTTCTCGTATGGCGCGCCGGAGTTTCTTACAGCGATCCCATTCTCTCCACATCCCCAGAGAGGGTAGCTCCGGAGACAGTAGCAGCCACGATTCCGATGGGTAGTTGCTGGATGCCAGTGCGTCATACACGGGGAAGAAGCCATTCGCCATCAACTTCAAGCCCTCGACACCACCGGCTTGCAGTCCGAGAGCGACCAGCAAGAAAGCACCGTGCAAACGTAACAAGGGGGGAATGCTCTCAAGCGGTTCTGCCGCTAACTTCTGAACGTCCTCTCGGGACGCGCTCAGCAACTGTCGTGCCAGGCCAGGAGAGAGAAACCATGAGCACAGAACTAGCTTTCCGGGTGATAGCAATTCAGTCGCTCGGAGTCGGTCAGCGGCAGACGCTGCAAGTGCTTCCCGCCATGTCTGTGAGGGCAGCTGTTGCTGAACAGCATCACTCTCAAGCCAGCGAAAAGCTCCCTCAATTGCATAGGTGCCTGCCTTTTCAACGGCTTCACGTACACCTACATTTGTGCCAGCAATAAACATGGCCCCAACAATTTCGCCCCAGTCCTTACCCTGCAACGACAATCCGTTGAGCACTTCGGAGATCCGCCATTGCAAGTGTGTTGGAAGTTGCCAAGTCTCTACGTGATCGGCAAGCGCTGGACGATGACTAAGCAGAAGCTGTAACAATTCCGGATGTTCTTCCGAGATCAGTCTCAGCTCTGTCGGCTGCACTACGTTCGCAATCGCAGAAACGAATCCGACAGCAGACGTTCGTTCCTGCTGGCGGATCAACTGCGCGAGCAGCGACAGAACCTCTCGTTTCGCCGAGTGCCACAACATCCCCGCTAACGCTGCAAAGTCAAGAGACACACCTTCGTATGGTCTCGCACTGTCAGAAGCTAGCAGAAAGGTGGCTGTAGCCAAATTGCGATCGAGTTCGGATTCGTACGGGCGATCTTCGCGTGGACTAATTAGCCATTCCTTGAGGTGTACTGCGTCGGAAGGATCCGTGAACATTTCACCAATGCTGCGAAGGGTTTCCTGCCAATTGTTGTTTGACTGCAGGACCACCCGATAGTAAGCAGATGCCAATGATGCAAACGCGCTCCGTGCTTCTTTTACATCCGCTCCATACTCGCGCAAGAACTCGCGGAAAGTTCCCGCATCAGGGGCTAGAAGGTCATCAAGTGCTAAATTCATCCATTCAACTTCGGACGAGTTAGATTCTTCGATTCGGTCCAAGAGAAAATACTCGCCCTGGCGTTGCCACGCTCCACGATTGGACCGAGGAGTGACCTGCAAGTCGAATGAGTTTCCACTTCTACCGCGATCTGCGAAAGATCCGGTGGAAAACCGGAAATTCCGACGCAGCCGCGGCCACTGCTGCGACCACAACGCAAAAATCAAATCTTCTGTTCTTGCTGCCTCATTCGATGAAACCACAACCTGCCTATGCGGCGACATGTAAAGCGCTCCAAGCAGTCTCTTCGCTTCCGGGACCATCGCCTCTTTTAATCCCACTGGTGCCTGAATCCGCGCTTGAAGATTAGTTGGTACCCGGTAAACATCCCAGCGCTTTGATAAAGGCCGGTGGAACAGGCCTCGGAGAACGCTCAGGTCTGTCAGTTCTGCGAAATCTGCCAATTCGACGAATAAAGCATGACTCCACACACAGCCGGGACGCGGCATCTCTGGTGCGAGCCAAGTGCAAAACAACACATAGTAGTTCGTGCCTACCAGTGGAAACCCCGTATACGTCGCTTCAAAGCCCGTCGCCGGAGCTGATCCCGACAGGTCGGTAGCCACAGCCAACACATGCTTGAGATCCGATGAGAGCTGGAGAGAAGCACCTAGAAGATGGTGCCCCGTGTCATAGCCGAAAAGGGCCTGGTGAAGTATGAGCTCAGAGGACATATTCAGACGCGCTAGTCCAGTGCCAGTAGCCAACGCAGTGGGCGCGTTAGATCCTTGGATTGCAATCCGTCTTCCACGATCTTAACGCGATCTTGTGGTGGCAGCTTGCTCAACTCCTTCAACTCTTCCTCGGTTCCGCCCAGCGCGCTCACGCCATAGATTTTCGTCGTGAAGCTCTCCGAGTTCGAACGGAGATACTGATCTAGCAGCGCCCACTCCCTTTCTAAGAAAGCAACGGGATTCTTTGGCTGGCGATTGTGGGGCTTTTCGACTGTATCCCACGCAGAAATCAGAACTGCGACCTTTTGAGGGCGCATGATTTTCCCCTTCACGGCAATAAATTGCAGCACATCCACCAGTTGTACTTGTGGACTCGCTTTCTTTGGGTCGAAAGTCGTTCCCTTCCGGCCATTCGGCGGAAGCGCCGCCATTGCGCCCAGCAACTCCTGATTCGATGACGGCATGTCGGATCGCACAAAAACTAAGACGCCATGTATGTCCTTCAGACTGTCACGATAGGACTCATCCCACTTCCGATCAGTCCATTGGTCCTGGAAAACCTCGCCGTTCACGTCCGGGAGAAAAAGCCGCCCCCTGCGACCCGTTCCTGCATGTTCGAACAACAGCTCCGGGGTTGCTCCTTGGAGATTGCGCTCAGTCTTCTCGAACTTCTCGCCCGCACGGTATTTCTCTTTATCGCGTTCGAGATAGCTACGGTCTAAAGCCAGTCCGTAACTGCCGAGCGCGTCTGTCGTGGGTGGGGATTGCAGCAGATCGTCGACTGCATGTATAAACGACGTTTTGCCAGCTTCCGGCAATCCGACGATGAGGAAATTGTATGCGTTTTCTTCCATTGTGATGCAGCCAATCAGACACCAAAGCGGCAGAAATCGCGAGCACAATCTGCTGAAGCAGAATCATTCCGAGGAATTTTCGGATACCGGAACGTTGGCCCCACCCATACTCCGAACAGGTCAGCAATAGTCGACTCTGTCGGCATAGAACCGTCAATTGGGCGGGCAGCCAACCGCCATGTGTAGATCTTGGCAACGCGATTCTTGAACTGTGATTTGAACTCGGTTTCGAGCCTCGCAGCGGCCTCATTGTTCTCTGAGGCGCGGTCTTTTTTCAGAAGTACATCCAATTTCGAGATGATGAGATGCAGTACGGTCTCTTTCCCGATCTGGCCGGTCTGCAACACACGTTGCACAAAGTTCTTTGTTTTTGCGCAATGATCGTGCCGAAAACTCCGATCCGCAATTGCTTCACCATCCGCGACCAACGCGAGATGATCAGCGCGGCGCAAGCAGACAAGTTGTTGGCAGACGCTCTCCGTGGTGATTGCTTCGGGGAATGTCTCACCGGATATATCATTCACCAGCAAGTCTATCGGCTCTGCTCCACTGACTGGCTGTCGAACAGTAAAGTGCAAGAAGCTATTATCGTATTGGCGCGAAGACCGCTCCATCATCGGAGATCCAACGCCACTCTCCACCGTGGCCTGCCAATTTAAATTCTCGAACTGCCAAAGCGTGCGGCTTCCAGCAAAGTCGTAACCAGCAACCGGCCCGGCTTGGAACTGCTGATGTATGCGCGCGATGAGTGACGTTTTTCCGCTCTCTTTCATTCCTGCAAGTGCGATGACAATGGCCCGCGATCGTCTCGTAAACTCACGCGCGTCAGCAATTTCCAGCGGAAGTCCTGAGTAAAGAGATTCGCTTGGCGGATACGGAGTAGCAACCGGCCCAGAAGTCTCTAGGGCATTGGGGGATGAGATGTCATCATCAGTCACAAGATTAGGACAGCCATTTCCCCGGCCCTCAAGGCATCGACCATCCTGCGGAAAAGTGCAATTGGCTATCTTGCAGCGGACCATAGGCATCAGCCGTTCTATAGAGCTCCGAGCGCCTTCAGGAACATCAACTCGCCATAAAACTGATAAGCAGCTTCTTCTGCCGACAGGGCGTGTTCAAGATCCAAGCCAGGACAGAGTTTCGGCAGCACCTGCACCGCATTCTCAGGGCTGCCAAATTCCTGACACTTGGCAAGACCAGTGACAATAGGCATAAGATCAACACTGTCCGTGAAGTCTAGTTTTTTCAGCTGATCCGCACGCCAACCAGAATCCGCAGCTCCAAGGAAGTCGCCGAGAGTGAGCGTTCCCCTCTTCCGTCCCGGTTTGCAAGGCTTGAGTGCCCGAGCAATCAGCGGTCTGATAGATCGGGGCGGCGGGAGAACATCGGTTCGATCCGCCGCTTCTGCGCCCGCGACAAGCGCGTACTCGATAGTTTTTAGATCTGGCGTGTGACGCTTCAACGAATCGCTGTACTCTGTGAGCACCCACCACAGCAACGCTGTTTCTTCTCCCAATCGACGAACTCGTCCAGCCATCCCGTTGATTGCGGTGGCGACCGCCTGCTGATACGCAAGGTCTGGCAGCCCGGCTTTGTTAGCCGCGGCTTCGGTGTGTGCGATCACATCGGTCGCACCCTGTCCGAAATCGTTCGGTCGTTGTTTCTCCGCCTCGGCCTGCAGATACGTCTCTGCTTCAGCGACGATGGCTGGTTGCGCTTGCTCTAGGGACCTGTCGAGAAAAGGGGCGATGCGCAAACCCAGCGCGAAGGCATACCCCTTTGGCGAACTGCCGTCGAATGTGGTGATCATCACCACTCCCGCCATCAGTCTCGCTATTCTGGCATTGTTCGATACCGGAAACTTAGGGTCTAACGGAAGCAGTTCGTCCGTCAACCACTTGACTTCGTCGCTGTCAGGCCGTGAAAAAAGAAACAGTCGTAGCAATCGTGGCACTGAAGCCCGAGACAGATGTTCGGCAAACTCAGCCGCGGCGTTCCATCGCTGCTCAACTACATTCTGATCGGGGTTAATCTCAACGTCGCGAAACCAATCAATCAGGTGTGGGTGCATAGTTTTATGAGGCAAATGGGTTTGGACTTCCTTTCAATGCCTGCGTTCGCGAAGCGACAGCGGTCCAGAATTTGACCAAGCCTTGCGTCTCCTCAGTCGCACGGCGAAAGACCTCTGCCCACATAGCTTGAGGGGGAAGCGCATCATCGCCGTCACGGAGCAGCCCCGCCTCGTTGGCCGCCGAGTAACGATCTGGAGTTCCGAGGCGGAAGAAATAAACCAGCAATTCACGCTTTGCGGTCTCTGTCTGCGTGGGCATCGTTGGCTCGGCAACCTTCACATCTACAGTAGAACACAGTTCCGGGGCAGGACTGCACTCTACGATCTTAGTTGCAGCGGTGGGCTGTGTCCACGCGCCGACTGAGAGCCGATGCTCATCCACGTGCTCATCGTTCTCGTTGAGACGGGGACGAAATTTGTAATTGTCCTTGTCAAACTCGCGAGTGTGTATCCGAACAACTAATTCGCGCTTACCATCAGCTCCCTCGACCAAAAGCTGCAGGATGTGATACGTCGGCAGCCAGTCACCTGGGTCTCGACGCGAAGGCTGAACTGCCCCAGCAAAAAGCTGAACTTGCTTTGCGTCCGGCGCAACGCGCGTGCTGTGTTCGTGGCCGAAGAGTGCAACCGGAGCAAAGGTTCGTAGCGCGTTGCGGAGAGCGGATTTATCCATCAGCCAATCTGGCGGGTGATGGCACAAAACAACATCTACGACACCGGGTGTGTGTGCAAAGTGCGAAGTTTGAAAGTCGGACACCAGCAAATTACCTGGAGCGTCCCCCTTGTCGGAAACTAACGCAGAATTCAATCCGTGTAGACGAATGGCTCGGCCATCGTCGAGCGTTTTGTTGAAGATTCGATGCCAGGCAAGCTGGTCTGGTTTCGTGAGGCACCCGTATCCCTGAGCAAAATCGTTATAGCTCTTCAAAGGGGCAAGCATGCTGTGCAGAGGGTCCCGCTGGAGTTGCTTCGCGATGAGATCGCGCCAGACCACCGGATCCGCTGTCTGACGTAGACGAACGTGAGAATCCCAAAGGGGAAATTCCGGCTCAACATAGTCCCGGTCCACGTCGTGATTACCAGGAACCATGTAAGTGCTGGTTACTGATGCACCGGTCCTGTTAAAGACTTCATCCAGAAATCGCTGGGCGGTTTTGTATTCTTCTAGTTTTCCGCCATACGCAATATCACCCGTGATGAGCAGCCCATCATAACTTGCGCCATCCGCTGGCTTGCGCTCCAGATCTTCGAGCAATGCTCTACGAATGTGCTGATCGAGGTCAAATTGTGACAGATCGTCGCGCGGCGAAAAATGGATGTCGGACAGGTGAACAAACGTAATCATGCTCTGAAATACCGTTTATGGAGTTTGTGATGTCCAGCCGTAACTAGCTTGTGCTCCAATTCGTTTGCCTAATAGGCCATCCCATCTGATAGACACAGCACTTCAACGATTAGGACGTTGTAGGTTATAGGGTATCAAACCGCAGAACGGCGCACAATTATCTGGGTTGGGTCGGCTGAGGCAATTGGCGTGCTTGCAAAATCGTGTCAACAGTTCGGCCTGTGGTTTCGCTGAGCGAACGACCGAGTTTCAGTTCCTCATGCCTGACAGCGCGGCGTTTCTGGGCGGGTCGCCCTTTTGTGGCGTGTCCGAAGGCACGTCTTTCTTCGCAGGCTGCCATCGCAGAAGTTCATGGTCGCTGCTTTCCGCGAACGTGCCAGCAACCACCAGTAGTAGCACGCCTATTCTTAGTATTCGTTGGATGTTCTTTGGCGCAGAAGAAGGCCTCACACTGGTACCGCACTTGTTGGCTATACTCTTCCGCTGCCTCTTCCGCCTTGGCTAGTGTGGAGAACCTTGTCGCCGACCAGCAGACATCAAAAAAGACAATTTTGATACGCTTCGTTTTCTTTGGCACAGCAGCTTTCCCCTGTGACGTTTTCCGACGTGCTCTACCATCACCGACCCTTCAACTCTTCGCTTCAGCGTTTTCTTTGCGAATGCGCTCGTGAGCGGCTTTTCTCGCTTCCGTGATGTTGAGCGCAGGCGCGTTCCATCGCGTCGGACTTTTTGTCCAATCATTTTGTTTCGACGTGTCTGTGTGCGTCGGCTTCGTCTGTCCTGTGTGTTCGGCGAGCGCTTGCTGGATTTCATCTTCCGAGATGCGTTTCACTGTCTGTTGCTCCTTTTCGCTCGCAGATACTCGATGTACCCGGCGGCTTGTTTATTCTGGGCGTGGATCGCATTGACGACGAGCTTCAGGTCTTCGAACTTCGCGAGCACGTTCGCGAGTTCGGCGCGAGTGCTCGCGAGCACTGCGGCAGAGTCAGGCCCAGGTGCTCCGTCTTTGCCGTCTTTGCCATTCGTGCCGTGCAGTCCGTGGCGGCCTTCGTATCCGACGCCGTCTTTGCCGTCTTTCCCATCGCGGCCTGCGTCGCCTTTGATAGACAGACCTGCTGGGCCTGTCTCGCCTTTTTCACCGCGTGGCGGCTGTCGGTCGAGCCGTTCATGCGCTCGCTTCGCTTCGGCGACTGCGTGATTCGCAGCAGACTCTACGAGAGCGACTCGCGAAGCGATGTTGTATTTGTTCACTGGTGTGCTCGGTGTGTTTGCGGCCATCGGGTGAACCGTGCCCGCGCCGCCGAGTTTGTCTACCGTTGTCATTTTGTAACCTCAATTCTCTTTGCTACAGTCGGTGCTGGTCTCAGGCATCGCTTGCCCGCATGTCGGGCATACGGCATCAAGCGGGGCAATGATTTCGCCTTGCGGCCCGACTAACGGCTGCTCAGCCGCGTACTCTAACTCGCTTCTGTCGGTTCCAGCGGCGACGCTGGAGTCAGGTTTCTCGCGAATCTCGACTGCCTCTCCTTGCGGACCTATCCAAACCTTAGTCATAACGACTCTCTCCGAATCTCTTCGGCCTGTACAGCGAGCCGACGACGCAACTCGGCATCTTCACTGGATACGACAACCTTCTTCGCAGCTAGTGAGCGCTGCTCGCATCCAGCAATGAAAGCGCGACTCGGCTCGGGCACGGCGCGGCCTTCAACGATGGCGCTCCTGATTTGAATCAGGCGTACTTTCGCCCAATCAGGGGCAGTCGAAGCGTCGGCGAAACCGAGAGGCTTCTCGCGGCGCTCTTTCCTTGTCTCATCGCCATCGAGTAAGTTGCGTTGTTCTACTGTGAAATTCATATTGTTTCTCCTTCTATGCCGATGACGTACAGCGCTGCGCCGCGTGCCACCCATTCACGAGCGAGCGACGCAGAATACTTTCGCCGTGTGCCGTCCGTTAGCTGAATCGTGTAGTTAGTAGCATCGTGCAGTGTGTTCGGCGCTGGCTCTGTCTTGCTTAACGTGATTGCCATATTGCTCCTGTGTACATACAACTCTGTCATCATACTATCAGGCAAAAGTGACGGGGCGTTTTTAGCGAGCCACGCTGATGCTGCTCAGCAGCCTGATTGTTCGAGTCGGCCGCACTCATTTGTTGCCTTTCTCAAGCAAACTCAGAATCTGACGGGGCCGTTCATTTCGGCTTCTTTGCTTTTGTCCATCGCGGCCTGTACGCGGCTGCGTTCGGCGCTGTTCGGTTCTGCTTGTTGCTTGGGCGCAGCGAGCGCGGTCTTCAGTTTCGCAATCCACTCCTTCGGGACGCTGACACTCTTCGCCTGTTCGACGTTGACAATCCTGTCCACAGTCGTCGCGTGTTTGCGGAACAAACATGGAATGTTGCTGACTGGCAGCGTGCCGAGTTCGTACACGATGCCCACGACGAACGGGACGCAGACGTTGCTCGGGTCGCGACCTTCACGCGCTTCGAAGTCCAAGCGCTCGACGTACGACTTGTATGGAATTATTTCGATGATGCCTGCTGCGGCGAGTAACTGCGACTGTTGAGAGTTAGGCGCGTGTGAGAGTTCACCTGCGCGTGGCCCAGTGAGGAACTTGATTTTCATAACAACACCTTCCTTGAGCAACAACATTCCTGCTCATCTTGAACATGCAAATGTGACACGGTTACTGAACCGCGTCCGACAGCGGCCTGAGCGCGGCTCGCAACGATTTCAAGTCGTCGAAGATGCGCCTGTCGGAAACTGTCTGAATCTTTTTCAGCAGCGGTTCCATCTCGCGGTCGATGTCGATTTCTAGCTCTTCCGCGAGGTTCATAAAGTCGCAAGCTAGCTGCATCAGCTTTTGCACTTTGTCTATGTCCATCATCACATCACCTTCTCTGTGTCGATTGAGTTCAGGTCGATTTCCTCAGCGGTTGCGGCCATCTCTGCACGAGTCGGAAAGTCTTGCTCTTCAGGCGTCGGCGGCTCCTTCGTCGGGCGCACCTTGGAACGTTGCAGCGGATTCAAGCCCAAGTCAGAGAGACAGCCGCGCATAAATTTCTCTGCGGTCGTTGCGACTTCGAGCCAGCCATTCGCTTTCTGTACTTCGTGCGGGTTGCCGTTGTTGTCGCATCGAGTCGCGATGATGATTTCGCCTTCGTCGGCCAGATGTGCGAGCGCTCGCGAGTGGCGGTCGAACGCGACAGCGTAGAGCCTGAGAATTTCGCTGTCGCCAGCAGTGCAGGCTCTGCGATTTTCCAGCAGCTTGACCAGCCGTTTGAAAGTCGCCTTCGCTTCGGCGCTGATGTTCTTCGGATACTTCGGGCGCCCGACCTGAACGTCAGACTCAACCGCGGCCACGCAAGTGGTGTTCTGCAATTTGTGAATTGCTAAATCTTTTCGTTGGCGGGGCATTAGTTGCCAGCTTTCGGAACGAACAGAACAGGCCCCTGCTTGTGTTCAGTTTCTGTCTCAACCTTGCAAGGCTGGAATCCGTTTTTGCGACAGGCTTCGAGTTTTTTCGCGCTGCGCGACAGGCCACCACGTCGGCCTGCTTCTGCGGCTGTAATTTTCGCCATAGCTGCTTCTCCCTACTCTCAGGGAGATGTGACAGCTTCGAGCATCGCATTTTCCGCTTGTCGCTTCGTGCTTCTAATCAGGTCGGAAGTCAGGTCAAAGGCTCACGGAAGTCTGGCGCAACGAGCGCGAAAGCAGGCGCATTCGAAGCGCTTGCAGAGTCAAACAGAAGGTAAATTCAATTCTGGGATTCGCAAAAATGCGCGTGGAGACGCGCCCGCTACGGGATGGACTGGAATTTCATTTTTTGGACGGCATACCCCCTTTGCAACTACGGTCCAATCAACCAGTTGCAGAACATCGACTCGACAACGCTCGACAGTGCCTGCATGCCGATGAGGGTAAAGCACTTAGCATCGAGTGAGTTTAGGGGGTTGGGCGACGCAGGTCACGCGCTGCCAAGAACTGCATAGAAGCTGCTGATCACGCGCTGATAGTCGCAGGAATCCGTACAGAGCAGCGCTAGGGTGACGCAGGGCACGCTGGTAGATCTGGCGGCTGGCGCAACGCAGTGAGCAAGGTGGAGCGCTGCCATAGGCTGTCTGCTGTGTTTGTGTTCTTTGCTTGTGCGCGGTGAGTGCGCTTTGTAGGTTTGCTGTGCTCTGCTGGTTTCTCTGCCTTCGGTTTCCGCGCGGTTCGGTGGATTCTGAGCGTAATCGTCTGTGGGTGTTGAAAAACTCGCCTTTAGTCCCCAACAGCCAAAATTAGGGGGATAGAAAATGTCTAGGCGACCCGAGAAAATCGATTGTAGGGCATCCTGACGCAATTTTATTTTTGCGAATTTCGTGGAAAAGAGTTTTTCAACAGCCACGTCTGTTTACATTATCGTCTACGTGGGCATGTCGGCAACTCTTCACAATTGACAGTCCGCTTCTCAATTAACTAGCATCGGAGTCGAAATTCCTACCGAAAACAGTTTGCGGAAAGTTGAGGCGTCGATTGGAGAACGGCAGCGAGCGTATCGGACTAGCGCTGTCCGGCGGCGGATTCCGGGCGACACTTTTCCATCTTGGAGTGATTAGATACCTCTACGATTCGGGACTGCTGCATCGTGTCCAGATGATCACCGCTGTCTCTGGCGGGAGCATTCTAGCCGCACATTTAGCAGTTAATTGGAACAAATACAATGGGGATCAAGCGGCATTTGAGGCAGCCGCGGACGAGTTGATTAGGTTTACGAGGATCGACGTCCGTGGCCGCATTGTTCGCCGATGGTTGTGCGGTAGCCTGCTCCTTTTTCCCCGCATATTTAGATGGCTTACCTTTGACTCTTTGCTGAAGAAGTCCTATTCGACGCTTTATCGAAACGCAACGCTTAAGGATCTGAGCGGTTCCCCATCCCATCCAGAGTTTCACATCTTGGCAACGAGTCTCACGACGGGTGGGGTGTGCAAGTTTACCGCTGAAGGATTCGTTCATTTCGATTGGAATGACCAAGAGAGAATTATCCGAAATAGCTCCTTACCTTTGTCAATCGCTGTTGCGGCCTCCTCGGCGTTTCCCCCATTGTTTCCGCCGATTGCGGTTAGCAGAGAACTCTTGAATGCAGATTCCAGAGATTTTGACAAGACCCAGTATCTAACAGACGGTGGAGTTTTCGACAACCTCGGACTTCATGAACTCTCACGCATTGCCAAACAAACAACTGGAACAAACTGGCAGAGTTTAGTCGTCAGTGATGCAGGAGGTAATTTCGACTGGACAATAGGAAATAAGTACGCTTTGTTCGTGCCGAGGAACGTCAGGGCCACAGACATATTGATGGATCGTGTGAGTAAACTAGTTCCTTCGGCGATTTTGGGTAAGGATTTCCCCCTTTGCCATGTGTACATAGGGCGCGAGCTCTCGAAGGCGGAAGCGCCGGAGGCACAGCCGCCGGAAGTTCAAAGAGGCGTCCGCAACATCAGGACCGATCTCGACTCGTTTTCTCTAGCGGAGATTCGAGCACTGATAAAGCAGGGCTATGAGGAGGCACGATTCTCGTTACATAGTTGTGAAATCGGCATTCGGCTGCGGGGAAATACTCTGGCCTGGAGCATTATTGATGACACTCAAAAGCCGAGTCGCAAGAAACTCGAAATCGAGGTCGCGAAGAGACGGAGGTTGAGGCTCTTTGCAGTCAAAGATCCTGCGACCTGGTGTCTTCTTTTGTTGCTTCTGATCTGGGTGGCTCCGTTTGCTTGGATACCAGTGCACTCCTACCTCCAAGCGCGAGTCCTCGCCGCTAAGACGTTGGCGTTCGAGAATCTAGTAACGAAACTAGGCAGCCTCAAAGGGGCGGTTGAAGATAAGGCCGGTAATCCGGTTTCGGGAGCGAAGGTGAGCGTGTATGTAGGAAACAATGCGTCTAGTTTATCTACCTTAACTGACGCCTCGGGATTGTTCCTAATGGACTGGCGGGATATCCTTAGCGGTGAATCCTCAGGTGTGGGTACTATCAAAATTGTGGTCGAGAAGGTGGGATATCTCCGCTCAGTCAGTGAAATCGAGCCCGGTAACCCTCCATACGTGATAGTTCTGTCTAAGTACCGATCGCCATAACATGACGGTTACATTCATTGACACCTGTCCTGGGTGTAGACGCCCTTCTCTTTCCTGCGAGAGATTCTAGCGTCACGGCTGTGCTCTGCCGGTTCTTGCTCTGCCCTACCAGTGTTGTCAGTTTTCCGAACAGGCGGCGAGCGTCGTCATGTTTCCAGAATGCAGGTCGGTTGTTCTAACATTTCGTCTTCACGCTTGTGTAGGCGGTGACGTTCAGTCGATGTCGAACGATAGCGTAGAGCGTCGCTGTGCTGGTCGGAGCACCATTCCGTAGTTGTCGATGCGTTCAGGAATGACTACGTTCGCTTTCCGTATCAGCTTGTTTTTCTTGAACTGGCGGTAATCTACGTAATGCTGCCATCGCCCGAACTTCCAGCGTCTGGTCACGCAGTCCGGGTGCTGTTCGACGAGAGACTCGGCCATCTTCAGCCTACCGTCGTCTTTGTAGAGTTCGTCGGTGTTGCCGCCTTTCATCGTCATCGTGGAAGCCTTGCCGCAGAGAAATGCGTTGAACAGAATCGTGCAGAGACCTGCTTTCATCACGCGTAGTGACAGGTCGGTGTCTTCGTTGTAGCGACCGCGCCACCTGAACGGAAGATCGTTCTGAATCAGCAGGCAAGAGTAGATGCGCGTGTTCAGGTAGTACGGTGGCACCTTATCGGTCGCCTTGCAGAGCCACTGATAGTTGATGCCAGCGAGCGCGACGTTCTCGTACCTGTCGCAGAAGTCTTCGATGACGTGAAAGCAGGTGCCGTCGCCGACAGGAATTTTCTTGTTGTGATTCAGCCTGTAAAAATGCCAAATATTATCGTCAATGCACCAGTGTTTTTTAGCGCCAGACGCGTGCGCGTGGTCCCACACCCAATTACGAGCAGGTATTCCGCCCAGTCCGAGATTCGAGAACGGCAGCACAAGGATTTTCGCAGGGTCGATGACGGCGGTGTACAAGTCTCGTTCTTGCGGCTCGACGACAATTTTGTAAGGGACGCGCATCTCTTCAAGCGTTCTGCTTGTCAAGCGACGTTCCCATCGACCTTTCGAGATGATGTAAACCGGGTAACTAGGATTTTGATTCATTCACGTACCGTTTGTTCGACTGCATGTGGACGTTGCCTGCCACTAGCTTCGGGTGCCAGATGCCTCTCGCTACTTTTCCTTTCGTGATGTCCTGCCCTATCAGCTTTGAGAACTCTTCCATAGCGGCTGCGTCCGCGAAACGAAGGATTACAGTCGCGTGCGGCCTAACCTGCTCTTGCACGAACTCAGGCATACCCTTCCACTCGTCCTTCCATGAAGAGGCGGCATCTTCGAAAGTGCGACGAGTAGCCGCTTCCGCTTCTCGCTTCTTTCGGAGCCGATACGCTTTCTGTTTTTGCGCG
>OBLU010003544.1_pt1 | contig 14140 bp, 6 predicted proteins | sample 1518681 | NCBI WGS metagenome assembly OBLU01 (sample SAMEA3539304, study PRJEB22396) | soil metagenome | biome: tundra; feature: field; material: soil | place: USA | collected 2010-05 | depth 0.15 m
ACTACGACTACGAACTATAACCACTTATGAGATACGGATTCTGAGGGCAAGGTCACCTGGACCGTTTTATGCGTCCCAATCTCAGCACGGCAATCTCCCTAATATCGACGATCCCCCCCGAGGATTCTGAATCGCTGATAATAGGTGACATGGATAGTTCATTTCGTTCCCGTACCCCTATATATACCCCAAATTAGACGGCCCAATTCAGGCAGATTCTACTTGCCTGCTCGACAGCCCTTGCCGCTCTCGGCCAGATCCCACGACATCGCATTGTCGAGGAATTGGATCATTAGGGGTTCGGCGTAGAAGGACCCTGCATGACCAAGGGCAGAGTACACCGCGTGGCCCTGGCCGACGCAGTGCCACCAGATCAACGGGTGGTCGCTGCCCATGGTTGCGGGGCCTGGGGTATAGCTGTTCTCGTCTACGGTGGCGACGATGTGGAAGCCCGGCTTGCCGCGAGGGCTGGCATCGAAGGAGTACCACTCCTCGGTGCGGTGCCAGTTCTCCGGCAGGCCCTTCGTGAGAGGGCTCCTGGGATCTTCGATATGAATGACACCAGGCTGGATCGTGGAATGGACGATGAACTGCGCGCCAATGAGATTGTCGATATACCATTTCCAGTCCGCTAACGAGCTGTGTCCGTTACGGGCCTGTTCGCGGACGGGATCGCCACCGGCGCCGTGGATACCAAGAAATGACCCTCCGGCTTCCACCCAAGACTTGAATGCAGCCTTCTGCTCGTCGTTCAGGGGGTCGCCCGATGCGTTATTCCAGATGACCAGCTTAAAGTTTGCAAGTTGGGTCGGATTCATGACAGCACCGTTCTCGGTGATGAAATAGGGCCAGCCGTGCTCATGCGCGATAGCGGCCAGGGCTGCATCGGAGGCCTGGATCGCGGGTTCGTCCCGATATCCGAGAGTCTTGGCGAAGATCAGCACGCCGCCAGGCTTGAGGTCAGGCGGCAACTGCGGAGGCACCGTGTCCTGGGTCAGGTTCGTGACTAATCCTGCGGCGGAGTTCCCTAGCCCATTCGGGCCCCAGTTGCGAGGCGGTCGCGGCGGTGGCTGGTTGGGCTGCGCAGTTTGGATCTGGGATTCGGAATGTTGCGGAGTTGGCTGCGGAGTCTGAGCGCAGACCGCTGACCATGGCAACGCGGAACACAGTAGAGATGCCAGGGCGAACCCGCTCCAGTATTGGGCTTGCCGGGCAAAACTGTTGGCGGGCGTGAGGCCGACTGGGATGGGAAGCCGGTTCTTCGACATGGCTGATCTCGAGTGCCTCACAACGATAACTGTAACTTTGACAATGTTGCAAGTGCATTGCTACTGTCCCCTTTCGTCGGAATCGAAGTGACTTCTCTAAGAATTGACCTGTGGAGTAGCGGGACTTCGGCAGGAACGGACAAAATAGGCTACCAGCGCTGGTCGCCCGCGATTAGGCCGGCCTGACGCAGCGGGAGGTTTCGCCGCCAGTGCGTCCCCCCGATGCATGACTTCCTAGTGGGAATACATAAGTTACGGCTCGTCGGGGGCAAAGAAATCACGGGTTTCCTATAGACCTTGCTGATGGCCCAGAGTTCGGCAACCACAGCAGACGAAACGCTCTTCGTCCATACAGGGAGCGGCATTCTCCATGGACGCGGGTTCACTTCCAGGCTGATTGTGAGCCCGATCAAGTGCCCGAGCAGCGATCCTTACCTGCGAATCCATCCGACGAAGCCACCGTGCGGCGAGAGATCAACCTGGACATGGTCCGCTCGCGTGACGCTGCTGTCCTTGCGATCCCACGCATCCGGTTTATCCTTCGTCTCACGAAGCTGACTCGACTTCCAGGTCCCCTCACCCAGAAAATCCAGCGGAATGTCTACACTCGTTGCATCGGCCCCATTCATGACCGCGATGAACCACTGAGTCCCCGAGCGGCGCGCCTCAGCAACCACTTTCCCGGGCTCGCTTCCATTCAGAACACGCGTCTCGTCCCATACTGGAGGAATTGCAGTGAGAACATCCCGCGCTGGGTTGGCGAGGTACTCCTGCGGATGGCCGCCGAAACACAGGAACGGCGAGGTAAAGATGACCGCCTGGGCGAGTTCATGTGCCCACGTATTTCCCTGCAATTCTTTGGCAGTGAATACGGTGGGAGTGTAATCGCCCGGGCCCGCAATATAACGCGTGAATGGCAGAATTACGTCGTGATCTGGTTGCAGCAGACGCCTGTAACGGGTGATCTGGTACTCATGTCCGCGCACCCCTTCCCGGGTCAGCACATTGGGCCAGGTGCGGTCCATACCTGTTGGCTTGTTTGCTCCATGGAAGTCGACTAAAAGATGAACATCCGCAGCGTCTTTCGCTGTGTCGTAATACCATTTGGAAACTTCATGATTGCATGCCGGGGGAAAGTCGACTTTCACGCCGACAGCTCCGGCTTCGACCGCCTTGCGGAAGAATTCCTTCCTTGCCTGCGGATCTCTCACTTCCCGGCTGTGCACCCAGATCCAGATCTTGACGTTCTTGGTCTTGGCGTAGGCGCTGGCGGACGCGATCCCGGCCCATGAATCCTTCCACTTGGCCCAGCCCTCGTCGATGAGGTAATACTCGAATCCAAGCTGGCTGGTCCAGTCCACCCATTGCTTCTGCTCCTCCTCGACTGGACCCCCGCTCGCCAGCCATTGCCATGAAGACCGGCCGGGTTTGATCCAGTCTGCGTGGGACAATCGGGGCTCGGGCGGAGGGTTCAGATTCTGGACTAGGGTGGTATTCACCAGATCAGTCAGATTGCGAGCGATGATCGTAACTCGCCAGGGTTGAGTAACTGGATCGTCCGTCGTCCATCCCTGAGGATCGGCGTAGAGTTGGCCCTCCAACTCGCCATTTGCATTAAGCTTCACCGCTAGGTCGCCATAATCCTTCACCATGGCTTCGGTCAGCGTGACGTATAGGTCTCCGATGCGTGCCGTGAGCGGAAACCCAAACGTGCCCGTGCCTAGCTGCTTTAGCGTGGTGGAGTGGTAAGGGCTCTCATATGCCGCGTCAAGCTTATCCACCCACATGGTGGGATCACCCTCCAGCGCCCAGGTGGAATGGTCCGCCTGGACCTTTCGCCGCGGCTTGGCTGGCAGTCTCAGGCGAATGCCCACCCCATCATTCGCAACATGCACATCGATAGAGTAGGACTCCCCATGCGACTGGGCGGGGATGACTGCCTCGTTCGCACTATTGATCGCCGTCGTGTGCGCGCCGAAGTACCGATACTGTTCATTGATTTTGCGCACGCTCGGCGAGCCCAGGGTGACACCCTGCCCCAGCTCCACGTCGTCCGCCTGAATCCCAACCTTTGAGGGTGCGAGGACCTGCTTGCCGTCCGAGGTAACTCGATAACTTAGAATTCCGTTTGTCAGGCTAAGCTCTGCTCTCACCCTCTTATCGGGGCTCACGATAACGATAGATTTCCTGGCTGGATGCTGGCTTGCCATTCCAGGGACAGTCATGACAATCGAGAGGAGGAGAGCAGTTCTTGCGGCAAACTTCAAGGTCATAATGTTGGCTCCATCGCACTTCTGGATACTTTCAGGGAAAGTTGTGCAGCGGGCGACTTGCACAGTGCATCCTGCGTAAGTTCAAACGGACATCGACAACATCCGCGACTACACTTCAAGGTCTGAAAGGAGTCCGCGCTTGAATGCGATTGCAACCGCTTCGGTGCGATCGGAAACTTTGAGCTTCTCCATTATGTTGTTGACGTAGTGTCGAATGGTGAAATCACTGAGGCCGAGTGCCACGGCGATCTGTTTATTTGTGGAGCCCTTAGCGAGCAGCTCTAGGGTCTGCACCTCGCGCGGGGTAAGATCAGATCTCATCATCCGATCTGCCAACCTGGCAGCGATATCGATTGGAATATATCGTCTTCCGTCATACACAACGGAAATTGCCGTGATTAGTTCTGTCTCAGATGTATCTTTCAGAAGGTATCCGTCGGCGCCTGCCTTGATCGCCTGATAAATAAGTTCGTCCTGTTCATAGCTTGTAAGAACAAGGACCTTAGGCGGAGCTTGAATCGATTTCAAAGCGCGCAGTACGGATATGCCATCCATCCCCGGCATCCGCAGATCGAGAAGCATTAGATCGGGTTTCTCGCGGGCGACAAGTTTCAGGGCTTCCGAGCCACTACCAGCGGTCCCAACCACAGTCATTCTCTTTTGGGTGCTCAACATATTGGATAGCCCGGAACACATGACAGGGTGATCATCAACGATCAGGATCCGAATGGGTTGAATCGTGGTAGCGGGCATTGGCCTAAGTCTCCCGTAGCGTTCTTGTAAGTTGTTGTGCTGTGGCAAACAGGGCGTGAATCCCTCTACGTCGTGGTAACTGAGTAGTGACGGAAACAGAAGTTCCGCCGCCGGGCATGCTCGTGATCTCCAACTCACCACCAATCTCTGACGCCCTCTTTCGCATTCCGCGAATTCCGAATCCGAGTAGGTCACCGCTCATCGTAAAGCCGCAACCGTTGTCGACAATCGTGAGTCGAACGAAATCGCCTTCATATGCGACGGTAATCGCGAGGCACGTCGGCTCGGCGTGGCGGATCGCGTTGGCTATCGCCTCCTGGCCAAGGTGGAAGAGTTGAGCGTTCAGGCGCGCCGGGACAAGACGTATAGTTCCGATACATTTTGCCTGAATTTCAATCGGGCCATTCCCGACTAGTGTGCGCGCGTTGGTTTCTAGCGAAGAGAGCAGGTCAGTGTAAGAGGAATTATCTAAGTTCGCAGGAGCCAGGCTTCTCCGTGCCTCTCTGTGACTGAACTGGACAAGTTTTCTTGCGATATCTACATGATGGCGTAAGTTGGGATCGTCGACAGCAGCAATAGCTTTCTGAATTACCTGCAACTGGAACCCAATTCCAGCAAAACTCTGAGCGAGAGTGTCATGGACGTCATTTGCTAGACTCTCTCGCTCGTGCAGTATTGTCTCTGTCTTCCAACGTTTCAGTTGAACGTACATGAGGAGGAGAAGGAATGCCAACGCGAGAATCCCAAGCGCTATCACAAGGTAGGAAAGGCGCTTGCTGGTCCACCACGGAGCCGGAGTGATAAGAGATGCGTCGTTGACCGTTCGTAGCAAGAGGTTTGAGCGAAAGGCACTTCCCTCGTAGATCAGGCCTATACCGCCGGTAAGCGAATTAATACCTGAGACGCGTATGGTGCTTCCTGGTGCGAGGAAGCCAGGCAAAACACTCACGTGGGAACGCAATTCAGCCGTGGTGATGTGACCGCCGTCCTCAAGGAGGAGCATCGTGCGTGCGGGTTCATCGATGATCCGGAGGAGCCGCATGTCGATCGAAATCAGACGAAAGCGATATCGGCTTGACAGAGCATCATGCCAGTCAACGTGAACAGGCGAAGGCGGAGTTCCATGCCCCAACTGTCGGACCACAGCGTCTTGCAACACGGGCCCATAGTCGCCAGGCGACGGAAGTCCGACAGCTTCGATACGATCGCCTATCTGTAGAGCAGGGCGGTCCGACAAGAACACCTCAATTGCCTGTTCGTCGTCCTGTAGCACTAGCCTCGAACCCGGCTCATAATAGGTCAATATGCCCCTCAGTCGTACGCGATGAAAATAGTCCGTACCCGAGCGGTAGCGCATAAGAGCGCTTATGGGCACGATTGGCGCGCTGAACAGATCGCTGGGCCCACGTTGCAGGACCTTAATAGCTTGGGGATCAGAAATCGCCAGAACCACTCCTGTGGTTTGCCTGTTGTCATTCTTGCGGGCCATGGCAGTCCCGGCGATTTGGACGTTCGCATCAATGAGAGCGCGTGCGAAGTTTTCATATTGCGAAGGGAGGATTGCGTCCACCCGCCCATCAGCCATTGCGATCGAGAGAGCGATGCCGCCGAGCTCGGGCATACCCCGCCTCAGGCTCACTGCGCGAACCGTCCCTACGATCGAAACTAACTGAACGTCCTCCGCCCCGCTGCTGAGCTGGCGGAAAGACACCGGTTCGGGTGTCGGGAGAGATCCATGCCGGATCAACTGGATGTGAGGCGCCACGACTTGAGGCGAATAGCGTCCTGGGTCCACGTGGCCAACTACCGTGACCTGATCACCGGGTGTGTACTTTCCTTTGACGTAGTTTGTGTCCACCCATACTGCGCCGGTGCTGTCATGGACGACCAATCCCCATCCATTGCAAAGGGTCACTGTACCCGTGATCATCGCAGAGCCTCCGCGCACTGCGAGGTCATAAGGCAGGGAGAGGATAGAGCCAGCGGTTCTGTACTTGATTTCAGGTGAAGACGTAGCAGCATCCTGCGCTACCAGCGTTGCGCAGCCAAGGCTGAACATGATTATGCATGACGCGAGCGCAGCTGCCGGGCGTGTGAACAATCTCTGATATGCAGCGGGCATAGATGGCCCACCTTTCTCATCAGCCTATTTTGCTGTCGCGCGTGGCGTGTCACCACGAGCATGGAAGCACAATTGTAAACACGAGAATCGTAGTCTCTTCCGCGAAGAGTGGGTTGAATCAGATGGTATGGCACATTTGTGCCATTCGAAACTGGTCATTCGATCCACTCCAAACTGGTCATCTGAGACATGAATTTTCCGCTCAAATGACGGATTACCTTTCGTCAGTGCCCACAGGTATTGTTACCAACGCAACAGAAATGCCACAGATATAGACGCCTAGACCGATCGCTGGTCCGAGGATTTTCCTTGCGCTTATGTATTCACGCGACCGCCAAACGGTGGCCACCAGCAGGATATGACGGAAGCGAAAGTATTGACTCGCAAGATTCATAGAGGGGTAAACGAAGATGCAGCATGACCAAATGAATGACGCTCGGTACAAAACGATGAAGGCCGTTAGAACGCTCGTGGTTGCTCTGCTGTGCATGTTCTCAACGGGGCTCTGCTGGTCGCAGGCGGGACAGCAGTTTACGGGACATGTTCTAGATTCCTCGGGCGCCGTTATTCCATCGGCTGCCGTGGTCATTCATAACCAGGCAACGGGAAAGGACACCAAGACGGTAACCACCAGCTCTGGCGATTATTCGATCACCTATCTGATCCCTGGGACCTACGACATAACAGTCTCCAAGCAGGGTTTCAAGGCCGAGCAGAAAACCAACATCTTACTGAATGTCGATCAGACATCGAGGATTGACTTCACGTTGCAGGTGGGATCAGTCACAGAAACGGTTACGGTGAACGCGAGCGCCGCCCAGGTTGAGCTCACCAAGTCAGACCGTGGCGAGATCATTGACGGGGAGCGTGTGGCGGAGATGCCTCTGGACGGTCGCAACCCGTTCGCTCTCTTTTCGCTGAGTCCAGGGGTACACGATTTTTCGCAAGCGAAATACCCCCGTCCGTTCGACCTGATCACTCACAACGAGTATGTGGATGGTTCACCGCAAGTCAGCCAATCGAACATTGACGGCGTCAGCAATGATGCTGGGGGAACAGGCGGGGCGGTGGGTTTAGTCCCTTCGGTAGACACGTTAGGGGAATACAAGATCGTCCTCAATGCTTACGATGCCTCGTATGGGCACGCCGGGGGGTCCGCTGTTGACTTGTCGCTCAAATCAGGGGCCAACCAGTTCCATGGGGTTGCAGATTACTTTATGCGCCGCCAGTGGCTGGACGCCTACGATTGGCAAACGAAGTATCTTAATGCGATTAACGGGATCCACACTCCCAAGGCGGCGCATAAGCGCGACCAGTACAGCTTTGAACTCGACGGGCCTCTGGTTATCCCTCACCTGTTCAACGGAAAGAACAAGCTGTTCTACGTAATCAGCTATGAGAATATGCACGACATCCTGCCGGACAACGCGTACAGTACCTACTCCCTGCCGAACCCGGCCTGGGCGACTGGGAACTTCGCCGGGGCGACCTTTTGGGACGGCACCACCCAGAGCCTTCAACCCCTCGTTATTTATGATCCCCTCTCGCCGCTCGTGTCCGTGGTGGATCCGCATGATGGCAAAACCAAGCTGGCGCATTCGCCGTTTGCGAACAATCAGATCCCTCAAAATCGGCTCGATCAGGTTGGCGTCAACCTCTTCTCGTTCTACAGCGCCATAACACCAAACAACAACCCAGGCGTAGGCTATGCCCCATACACCAATAATTACGTCAATCTCCAGGTCGAGAACGATATATGGAGGAATGCCCTGGTCAAGGTGGACTACGACGTAAGCGACAACGACAAGTTAGCCTTTCGCTGGGGTGCGCAGGCACGCTGGAACAACGTAAACACTGGGACTGGCTATCCAACCACTAGTCCCATTAACGAGCACGGTAATCAGATACAGCCGCAATCTCAGACTGGTTCGGTCCAGTGGACGCATACCTTCAGCCCGGTGCTGCTGTTCAATCTTGGGATTTCTATGATCACCGAGGACGAGAACGGTTCAAAGTATGGGCCAACCTTCGCCAACGAGCCGAAGACAATAGGATTTGCATCTTCGTTCTACAATCAGCTCTTCAACAATCAGAAGTTTCCCTACATCAGTTACGGGAGCCTTCCCAATGCGGCTGCGTACGGACAGTTCGACGGTTCCAGTCAGGGGGCATCGAGCGACCTGCACATGCTTCAGTTCTTGCCGACGGTCACGTATGTACGCGGCGTGCATACGCTTCGTGCAGGGCTCGATATGCGGTTGCAGCAATTCTCGAGTCCGCTGGGCGGCAACAACGACACCTTTAATTTCTCCAATAACTTCACCAACGAATTCTATAATTCGTCCGAAGCGCCCGGCTACACCTCTGGCAGTCCAATCGCGTCGCTTCTGCTCGGATACCCGAACTCGGGTACGGTTTACAACAACATCCACACGTTCTTCTCGCAGCACTATTATGCGCCGTGGTTTCAGGACGATTGGAAGATTACGAACAAACTCACGCTCAATCTCGGCCTACGCTGGGACTTCCTGACACCCCGGGTCGAGCGTCACGACAAGATGACCGGTATGTTCAATGCAAATGCTTTGAACCCAGTCTCCTCCCAGCTTCCCACGGGAACCGCGGCACTGGGAACGGACACAGCACTAACGGGTGGCTTGACATTCGCCAATGCGAACGGGCAGTCGCGTGCTGCTTATGCCATGAACATGTTAAATATTCAGCCTCGCATTGGCTTCGCTTATGCGATCACGCCCCGTATGTCAATTCGCGGTGGTATCGGAGAGAACTATCTGAATGACACGTCTACCAACGGGACCAGCGGCTTCGGTTCGTCAACGGGATACACAAACTCACTGGACAATGGCATAACCCCTTACACGGCGACAACTGGCCAAGGCCTCAGCAATCCCATTCCGGTGGTGCTACAGCCAACGGGATCATCCCTCGGCTATCTGCAAAACCTTGGAAGTTCCATCACCTTCGTCAACCCGAACTACCACATTCCCGCTTTCTGGTCTTACAGCCTGACCTATGAAGTTGGAATCGGGAAGCGTGACGTGATTGATGTGGCGTACGTAGGTGACCGCGTACCAAACGGCACCACCAGCGATGACTTGAACCATATTGCACCGCAGTGGAATGCACAGTGCGACTGGGAACGCGGTGGCAACCGGCACCTTTGCGACGATAATGCCACCGGCCAGATCGTTAATCCATTTCTGGGAGTGGCGCCTTTCAAGGGTACCTCCTATTACACGTCAGGCACCCTGTCAAAATCGAATTTTACGCGCCCCTATCCGCAATTCACGAGCATTACCGAGAACGGAATTAACAACAATGGAAAAACCTGGTACAACTCCTTCCAGGCGACTGCATCGCATCAAGCTTCGCGGAGTCTATCTCTGCATGCAAGCTATACCCATGCCAAAGCGGAAAGCTCCGGAGGATACGTAGACAACGTCAACCGGATTTTGGCGCGGACGGTGAGTACGACCAACGACGTAAAGCACTCAATCAGCGCTTCGGGTGTTATCTACTTGCCTTTCGGCAAAAACCGGCAATTCTTGTCGAAAGCGAATTGGTTGGTCGATGAAGCCGTCAACGGCTGGCAGATCAGTCCGCTTTACACCTATTACAGCGGGTTTGCATGGCGTCCTGGCAGCGGAAACTGGGAGATGTCGAACAACGTGCCGATCAATAAAGTGATGGGGATTGATCAGACGACGTTACCGTTCGATGGGACGCATCGCTACAAGAGGATCCGTGGCGCAACTCCTTGCGTCGGATACTTTGACAACAACACGCAGGGGCAACTCGATCCGAGCCCTGCAGCGACTGCGACCGGATGCACCAGCACTCCATTTGCGCGGACGGCGAATGGCTATGCCGTGGGCAGGAACAATATCGATTTTGGGGTCCGTCAGCCCGGCGGTACCCGATTCGATATGGCCGCTGCGAAGAGTTTCTCAGTTCCTCACACATCGAAATTCTTGTCTGAGGACACCAAACTGCAGCTTCGCATCGATTTCCTCAATATCCTGAACCATGCGAACTGGGATGAGGGTTACAACAGCGATCCCACAAGTATCGACTTCGGGACAATCTCAAAAGGGCCCAGCGGCCCAAACAACCCACCGCGGTACATGCAGCTGTCCGCAAGACTCAACTGGTAGTCATAGCAAGGCCCGCTGCCTCTTTCTGGGGTAACGGGCCTTTTGTCGCTCAGACTTGGAATCCTCGTGTCCTCTTCGGCCCGAATGAGTGAATAAACTTCCTTTGCAAGCTGAGTATTTTAAAGAAGCGTGCGGAATCACAAAACCCGAATTGTCTGGACGATTCCGCGCTGAAGTTTATTGATTTTAGACAAGTTCCCCGGGGAAGCCTAGATGAAGAAAGACACGACGTTGACACGCCGAGAGGCATTGCAAGGAATTGCCGGCGTGGCTGCCGCTGCGATCCTGCCGAGCAGCATTCGGGCCCAGGTTGGGAAGAAAGTTGAAGTGGGCCCGTGGCCTGAAGACGCAAAGACGCTGGATCGTGCTTTGGCGTTCAGCGACGACTGGCGTTTTCACCGCGGCGATGTATCCGGAGCTGAGGTGCCGGACTTCAGCGACTCTGCCTGGCGAACACTCGACGTCCCCCACGATTGGAGCATTGAGGATCTTCCCCCCACAGACTCGGGCAAAGGCGCCGTCTGGGCCGCGGGCACGACGCCGACCCACGCCGGGCCATTCGACATGTACGCCAGCGAAGGCCAGACTGCCACTGGATGGACGGTAGGCGGCATCGGCTGGTATCGCAAGACCTTCGAGCGTCCCACAGTTGCGCCCGGAGGCAAGTCGGAGCTCCGCTTCGAAGGCGTCTACATGAACAGCGAGGTATGGCTGAACGGCGTCAAGCTCGGCAGTCATCCCTACGGATACACCGAGTGCGCGTTCGACCTCACGCCCCACCTGAAGGACGGCCGGAACACCGTCGCGGTCCGCGTTAACAACACCGGCCGCACCAGCCGCTGGTACTCCGGCTCGGGAATCTATCGCAAGGTCTGGCTCACTGTCGCGGGCGAGTTGCGGATCCCGGCGCACGGTGTGTTCGTAACCACACCCGAAGCAACTCGGGACGCGGCCCTGGTGAACCTCGAAGTCACCCTCGAAAGTGGTGCGGCAGCCGCAAAGCGAGCCACCGTGCGCGCAAGGCTCCTCGATGCTGCTAGCGTAGTCGCGGGAGAGGGACAGGCTCTCGTGACCGTCGCTCCAAACGGCCGCTCCACTGTCTCCTGTACCGTCCGAATGAAGTCTCCGCATCTCTGGTCCCCGGCAGATCCCTACCTCTATCGCGCGCAGGTCGCAGTCGAAGCAGACCGCAAAGTCGCCGCCGCGACCGACATGCAGATCGGCATCCGCACAGTCGAGATCGATGCTGCGCACGGCCTCAGGATCAACGGCGAAAGCCTGAAACTTCGCGGCGGCTGCGTCCATCACGACAATGGCCCGCTCGGCTCCGTCTGCATTCCGCGAGCCGAGGAGCGGCGCGTCGAGACTCTCAAGGCCAGCGGCTATAACGCCATCCGCACCAGCCATAATCCACCGTCCCGCGACTTTCTGGAGGCGTGCGACCGTCTTGGCATGCTGGTGATTGATGAAGCGTTCGATGGCTGGGTGGTCGCCAAGAACCCGGAAGACTATCACCTCTACTTCAAGGAGTGGAGCCAACGTGACTTGGAGGGCATGATCCTCCGCGACCGCAACCATCCCAGCGTGATTCTGTGGAGCATCGGCAACGAAACCAACGAGCGGGCCGAACCTCAGGGAATCGAGATCGGCAAAGCTCTCGCGTCGTATGTGCACTCGCTCGACCCGACGCGTAAGGTCACCGCTGCCATCTGTGGTCCCTATGACCACCCCAAGCAGACCTGGCAAGACATGCAGCCCGCCTTCACCTACCTCGATGTCGGCGGCTACAACTATCAGCTCGCGGAGTACGATAACGATCACGCTAAATTCCCCGAGCGGATCATGATGGGCACCGAATCCTACCCCAACCAGGTCGTCCAGAACTGGCGCGCCATCGAGAAAGACTCCTGGGTGATCGGCGACTTTGTGTGGACCGCCATGGACTACATCGGAGAAGCCGGCGTCGGGCACGCAGGTCTGGGTGGTGCGCAAGGACCACCGGGCGGTGGTGGCGGCCTCTCAGCCTATCCGTGGTTCAACTCCTTCTGCGGCGACATCGACCTCATCGGCAACAAGAAACCGCAGTCCTACCTGCGTGACGTCGTGTGGCGCCGCAGCACGATCGAGATGGCGGTGCAGCGCCCAATTCCGCCGCGCTTCACCGAGCGCGTCAGCCCCTGGGGCTGGAGCGACGAGCTGCGCAGTTGGACCTGGCCCGGCTTTGAAGGCGCTCCGATGAAGGTCCGTGTCTACACCCGCGCTACTCACGTAAAGCTTCTACTCAACGGAAAAGAAGTCGGCGCAAGAGATATGAAAGACGAGGATGCCCTCAAAGCTGAGTTCACCGTTCCGTACAGTCCCGGGGAGTTGAAGGCGGTGGCCTACGAAGGCGACCGCGAGATCGGATCCATCCCCTTCACGACTACAGGCAGCGCGAAAAGACTGAAGCTCACGGCCGACCGGACAAAGTTGAAATCCAGTCGCGACGATCTCTCCTACGTCATGGCAACCGTACTGGACGATCAGGGCCGCCTGATCCCCGACGCCGTACTTCCGGTCTCCTTTACCCTGTCCGGCGTCGGCGAAATCGCCGCAGTAGGGAACGCCAACCCCAAGGACGTCGCCAGCTTCCGCCAGCCGCGCCGCGATACGTTTCAAGGCGCCTGCCTGGTCGTCGTGCGACCGACCGGTACATCAGGGGCTATAGAGATCCGCGCGGAGTCGCCGGGACTGGAAAGCGCGACTATGCGATTGAACGTAACTGGGTAGAATCAAAGCGCCCGTAAATCGGTTGCTCTTTCCGCCATTAAGTCTGATGGTTTGACCAGCCTTATTTACTTAGAGCTGCGGAAAGTAGGATGTATTAGCATCTCTTCCGTGCGAGAGCGGGAGTGGGTCGAGCAAAGCAAGCGAGCGGCGCGAGGATTGCATTCGTGAAGGAAGCTTTGCGGAGGTCTTTCATCGCATAGCCCAATTGCTTTGCTCAAGATGGTATCGTCCAGCGTCAGTCGGTACGCGTCTCGGCCGACGGAAGTTGCAACCCGGGTTTGAGGACCAACGTGCGAAGAATACCTATGCTTAGAATTATTGTTGGCTTGCTTGTGATCGCTGGGATGGTACCGGCCTATCCGGCCATTGCAGCGCCTCTCACTGCATCGGCAGTATCCGGCAACATTCGCGTGCGCGTGAATTTCAATGCGGACTGGCGATTCATCCTTGGCGATGTTCCTGGTGCCCAGAGCCCTGACTTCAACGACGCGAAATGGGAAACGATCGGGCTCCCGCACAGTTTCAGCATTCCGTATTTCCGGGCGCCCTCGTTCTACGTCGGATATGGCTGGTACAGAAAAACGCTTCCTCTGGCTGCGGTTCCGGCTGGACGCCGCTTTTCGTTGGAGTTTGAAGGCGCGTTTCAGGAAGCCGAAGTCTTTGTGAACGGCTCCGCAGCAGGCCATCACCGAGGCGGCTACACGGGCTTTCCCGTGGATATCACAAGCTTTTTGCACCCGGGCAAGAATGTGATTGCCGTTCGCGTGAATAACAAATGGG
>OBLU010003547.1_pt1 | contig 14137 bp, 10 predicted proteins | sample 1518681 | NCBI WGS metagenome assembly OBLU01 (sample SAMEA3539304, study PRJEB22396) | soil metagenome | biome: tundra; feature: field; material: soil | place: USA | collected 2010-05 | depth 0.15 m
TAGGACGCTTTGAGATGGCTATTCAGCAGCCGCCGCATCCCATGCCTGCGTTGACTACTTATGAGCTGAGGAACTACCGGCGCGAGTTGGAGCACTCGCTCAAGACGCTCCCGGAGCATGCGCAGGTACGCGCGCTGCTCCAGCAGCGGCTGACCGAGGTGCTCGCCGAGCAAGACTCCCGGAACCGGCTGCACCATGCCAGCGGAACAGGCACCACCAGTGGACGTTCGGGCGAGTAAGGAGGCTTGAGGGCGCAAGGATCACCCCTCCAGGGTGGCGAGACCACCAGCGAGGCGACGGCCGCGATTGGCCGATGGGGACAATTGACTGTATAATGGGTTATTCCCGGCCACGCCAGCAGCTAATAGCGTGATCCTGGAGAAGTACTGGGACGCGTTATTCCCTTGCGGCAGTTCTCTGGTGACCGAAGCATTCAGTTACGTCGACGGACCCGTCCGAGGCTAGATCACATTGACCTGGGTGGCCTTGTGAGCGTGTCTCATCGACAAGTTGAACCTTCTGGCAGAGGATGGGGGAGCTGCCGCCGTCGAACTTGCAGAAAAGTCGAGGCGGTCCGCGGTGACAGGACAGATGCTCGGGTGGTTCAGGTCATGCAGAACATCGAAGGGACGATCCTCGATGCGGCGGTACAGCTGGACCTGATTGCCTCCATCGAGCAGCGCGAGCCGACTCCTCCGCGAGAACCGTCATCTCTACCCACCCGCCGCTACGGTAGGTGGCGAATTCTACGAGCCCACCACGCCGAGGTCCCATCAGCGAGCTTGGAACTCCTCATTCCAGAGGAAAAGGTCTCCGCCCCCGCCCTCGTAGTGCGCACGGCGGCCTCTGCCGCGACGGCCGGCTGCGAACAACAAATCCACGACCGGCTAGCAGTCGGATCCTGGCTACCGGATGGGCCGATTGTCCTGGAGATCGCCTTCATCGTCGACGCTCGCCGTAACTGGCCGAACTTGTCGAAGGCGGCGATTGATGCCCTCGGTCTGCTTCTGGGTCGGACACGAGCGATTCGCGGGCGGCATCCTCTGGACGGCTGGATTAACGAACTAGGCCTGCAGTGCTTGAGGGGCCAGCGCCTTGTCAGCACTGATGTCTTCATTTACCTTGCCCCCCAGTCGATCGGACGACAGGCGACATGACCGTCCGTCGGCTGCCGCCAGGTGACGCTTCGGCCGAGCCTTCTACGAACGAGCCAGAACGTCAGCCCACGGGCATTGCCCTCGGTGATGGCCCCCTTGGTCCGCTAGTCGCCGCACCGTGGGCAGGATCCCTGATTGCGCTTGGAGCACGTCTGGCGCGGCGGATGCCGTCGCCCGGCGATAGCCAACTCGTCGTCGCGCTGACTGTACCCGTGCGCGACCTGGCAGCCGTCCTGGTGGCCTGCGGCTGGACGCTTACCCGCCCGGCCAAGGAGCTGGGCATCCCGGCGGACGTAGCGGCCACGCTCGCTTATGGCACACCCGTTCGCATGGTGACAGACCATTACGTGATCGGCGGATCGTTCTACGGCATCCAGGATGGGCCGACCGGTCCACGCATCCGCGCGGGTGGCACCTGGGAGCTCGAGCATGTCCGCGGCCTCGTTACTGTTCCGGATCTCGGTGAGCACCGCTACGGCAAGCGGGACATTACGCTGCCCGGCACCCTCGCGGGCAAGACGGGACAATCGGCGTCGTGGACCGCGCGTCAATGCGACCCACGACGCGACCTCGCGATCCTGGGCACCAAGTCTTGGTTGGTCGACGATATGACGGCCTGCGTCGGCTGGGGGTCGGCCGGGCTGGCCGATGAGATCGGGGCCATCTTGCTGCCGGACACTGACACGTCACCGACATGGGCGGCGCGTGTCTATGCCGCGCAACTCGTCCAGGAGCTCGACCTGCCTCCGGACCTGTCATTCGTCGTCCTCGACGGAGCCAGTGCAATTCGTTGGCTTCCGGCGGTGGAGAGTCCTGTCGTAGTTGCCGTAATCGATCGACGGGCAGCCGACGAGGCACCATCTGAGATGGTGATGCAGGTCCGGGCACGGAGTGAGTTGGAGTCACTCGACAGGCTCGGCTGGCATCCGCCAGCCGGCATCGAAGCGGTAGCCTTCCGGGTGGCACTGTGACTCGCCTCGAATGGCTAAACGAACGCTACACCGCTGCGGCATCGGTCTCCGCTCACGGCGTCGAGATGCTGACGATCGGCGACTCTGTCGGCGCCCACCTCAACGTTGCCGTTAAGGAACTCATTGCGCTGGCTCGTACCGATGACCTAGAATTCTGGGCCGACCTTCTCGGGGCAGCGCGCCAGCTGCGCTGGCGACTTGTCACGGAGCCCCAGCCGATCGAGCTGAACCCGCGGCTCCAAGAGATGGCCCTCGCTGTCAGGTCGCAGGCCGAGCGTCTCCATGCCGCTGTCGGCGACGACGCACGGACGGTGCTTCGCCAGCTTGAAGCCGCCGCCCTTGACGTCGGGCACCGCGACCCGGTCATTGGGTCAGTGCTTGTGCGCTGCATCCAGGAGGTCGGTCCCGAATCGTGTCGCGTGCTGGCAGCAGGAAGCCGATCGGCGGCTGGGCTGAGTCGCTGGTTCACTGAAAGTGGTCTCGGCGCAGTGGTCGTCAGTGGCATTGACCGCCGCTGCGATGACGTCGTAGAGCAGGCCTACGCCGTTGGCCCACCACGCATCTTCCCACCGTCGGCGATCACATCACCGACAGCCAATGCAGTCACGTTCATCTTTCCGTCCTGGGAGACCAATCGGTCCATCCCCCAAACGGTACTGTCCAGCCATGCCGAAGGCGCCATCCGGCCCCGCAGCCGCACCTTTACTGAAGGCGACGAGCCAGTGCTTGTACACCCGACACCAGATGTCGCCGACGACCTGGTGCCGCTACCCACCTGGACGGCGCAGCAGGCGCCAGACCGAGAACCGGGCGTCGATGAGGTCATCGCCCACCAAGTATTGCTGAGCGGCGCGCTGTCCATATACCTCGACAGCGAAGGCGAACACATCCGGTCCCTCGATCCAAGCCAACCTGCGGGCGAGCGGGTTACGCATAGCCATGTCCAGCTGGTCGGCCCCGGCACATACCTAGTGCTTCGGGAAGGGCAGAGCGAACGGCAGGCCCTCTACGACCGCGCGATCGCGCTGCTTGGCCATCGGGGACCACAGGCCAAGGCATCGCAACGACGATGGAAGGAAGCGCTCCAGGTCAAGCTGCGGCAGGCTGGACGCCGAGAAGTCGGGCGTGCCTTGGCTCAGGTTGGCGTTCCCCGGATCGATCGGGCGACCGCCTGGACAGAGGAGACGCTGGCGCGCCCGCAGGACGATCAGGACTTCCTGCGCCTCCTGGCGTGGCTTGACGTGCCACTGCACCCTACCTTCGAACTCGCCACCGAGCTACGCCGCCTCCGACTACAGGCGAGCGCGGACGTCCGTGAATCACTGGAAAGGGCGCTGTCGGCCGCCAGCATGACCACGCTCGAAGAACACGGTCATCTGCGCCTTGATCTTGATATTCCAGGATTCCGGGGGATCATCGCGACGCGTGTGCTTGCCGTCTCGCCACATGCCGAACTGGTCGCTCGTCACGACGTACGCGTCGCCACTCCGGATCGGAGCGCGCAGTGGCTCGAATAATGCCGCCGTATTGCCCTGACTCCGCGCCGCCCGGCGAACGCGCGCTGTTTGATGCCCTCGCATCGCACCCGGCCACCGACGACTGGATCGTCCTGCACTCGTTGTGCATTGCCTCACACGTTCGCCAGGTGCAAGGTGAGGCCGACTTCGTGGTCATCGTGCCGGGCCACGGCATCGTTGTCATCGAGGTGAAGTCACATCTCAGCGTGGACCGTCTCGCCGACGGCCGCTGGAAGCTCGGCAGTCAGCCACCCACGCCACGCAGCCCATTTCAGCAGGCCTCTGACGCCATGTACAGCATCCGTCGCTACCTAGCAAAGCGGCAAGTCGACCTCCACCAGGTGCCGCTGGTCAATGCTGTCTGGTTCACCCATGTCCGGGCACGGGCTACCATTCCGGCCACACCGGAATGGCATGACTGGCAGCTCCTCGACCAGGAGGATCTAGTCACTGACCCGGCCGGTGCCACGCTGCGCGTACTAGCGGCGGGTCGGGCGCACCTAGCCGAGCACATGCCCTCACTGCGTCAGGACACCGCCAGCCCGGATGTGCCAACGTCGCGAAGCATCGCCACGGTGCTCCGCCCGCGGTTCGAGCTCGCCACTATTCCAGCTGACATGCGCCGCGATCGCGAGACGCAATTGCAGAGCTTCTTGGACGAGCAATACGACGCTCTTGATGCGATGGCTGACAATCGGGCCGTTCTCTTCACCGGCCCAGCCGGTTCTGGCAAGACCTTGCTCGCGATGGAGGCCGCGCGGCGCGAGGTCGCTGCTGGCGGCATCGGACGGCTGCTCTGCTTCAACCGCCTGCTAGGCCGTCGGCTCAAAGAGCAGACCGCGGATATCCACGGGTTGCGGTTCGCAACCTTCCACCAGGAAATACTGCGCATCGCCGGCATTGCTGCGCCGCCGCACCCGACCGCCGACTTCTGGGACCACGAGCTCGTCGAGCGAGCGCTGGAACGACTCCTCGCCAACGACGAGAGTGACGACTTCCTGATTATCGATGAGCTTCAGGACCTGGCCCGCAACGAGTACCTCGACGTATTGGACTTGCTCGTGCGGGGTGGCCTGGCCGGTGGGCGGCTGCTGTTGTTTGGCGACTTCGAGCGACAGGCGATCTTCGATGTCGGTGATGGCCGTCAGGCGCTCCGTGCCCGTGTACCGAACCTGCCGACCTACAGCCTCAGCGTGAACTGCCGGAACCGGCCCAGGATCGGCACCGTCGTCCAGACACTCAGCAACATGGTCCCTGGCTACCGCCGCTTCCGCCGCCAGGACGACGGCATCGACCCGGCGTTCGTGACCTACAAGAACGACAGCGACCAATCGGCGCTGGTAGCCCAAGCGGTCCGCGACCTGAAGACGGACGGCTACCAACTTGAGGAGATCGTGGTCCTGAGCCCGCGTCGCACCGGCTCGACGGCGGAATCAACAGAGGACGGGTGGCTGCGGCACATCCTGAGTCCGGAAGACGGCCAGCTTCCACGACGAGGCCGCCTGCGTTTTAGCACAATCCACGCGTTCAAGGGCCTAGAGGCACCGGCCGTCATCCTGACCGACCTCGATGATCAGTGGGCGCCGGCGTTCGATTCGCTGCTCTACATAGGCATGACCCGCGCCACAGATCGCCTGATAGCCGTGGTCGAGTCCAAGACGCTCCGCGCAGCTCTAAAGGGGAACTCATGACCGGACTTGAGGGTCGCGCCACCATGGAGGCGGCGGTACGCCGCGAGCTATTCGGCCCAGTCGACGAGATGCCGCGCGGTAAACCGTTGATGTGTGCTGGTGGTTCCGCTCGGTTCGACTCGAAGGAGACCGCCAGGGGGCTGTGGCACGACAGCGAGACCGGCCAGGAAATCCTGACAGAATCTGATCCATTGCGGCGCTACGGCATCGGCGTCCTCTACAACGGTGCGGCTGATGCTGGTGACCTGACCTGGGTGCCGGGCTTGCCGGACAGCGACGAGACTTCGGATGCGCCTGTCACGCCGGCCCCGGCCGCGCTTCGCCAAGATGAACCCGACTCAGACGACTTTGATCTCACGGACGCCAATGCCTTTAAGCCACGCGCCATGGCGGTGTCGTTCAAGTGCCGGATCGCGAAGCCTGGTTCGTTCTCACTCATGATCACCGGCGCCTACTATGACCGCCTGGCTGTCCACGTCGGCGGTTACTCGAAACCATGGGAGTGGTGGGTCCGTCGCCCGTTCGTCCTTCGCGGCGTGGTGCCTGGTGAGCTAGTCGCGAACCGCACCCGGACGCTCCTTGAGATTCCGACTGAGTCAACAGCTACCCTGCGCGTTAAGCCGAATGCGCTGGTGTTCAGCCGACCGGTTCCCGGTGAGTCCGATCCCCAGCTGCGGCTCGTCACGGTCGCGGTGATCAACGCGGCGCCTGGTAGCGGGCCGAGCGCCGCGCTCTTCCAGATGAGCTTCGAGGTCCAACCGCAGGGTGACGTGACCATCGAACCGTACCCCGACATCGAGCAGCCGGATGGTGATGAGGAGGAGCAGTCAATCGATCTGCTCTACCGAAACAAGCGCACCTTCGCCATCGGCCACGGGTGCGCTGGTGACTGGTCAGATCCCGTCGCAGGCACGACTCCGGCCGTTCGGGCAACGCCTATGCCAGCTTATGAGGTGCCGAGCCTGACGCCCAACGTCTACATCGCTGAATCGGACGGGAACCGTCGGCCCGTGCTCGTGAGCATGCGGGCGCTCGCCGACGACACCGCGGAGGGGCGGGCACAGGTCGAGACGGTCCTGTCGTTGTATGACAGCTGGATCGCCGAGCGCGAAGCAGAAATCGATGCGCTGATCGAGCGGTTCCGCCCCGCTGCAACGAGGCACATAGCGCTCTGCCGAGACGCCCTCGCCCGGATGCGGGCTGGCTGGCAGATGATCGCCGATAACCCACTCGCGGCTCGCGCTTTCCGCCTGGCCAATGAAGCAATGCTCTATCAGCAAGTAAGATCGCGTCTGGAACTCCGTCCAGTCGAGCACAAGAGCAACGGCACCAATCGAGTCATCGGCGCCCATCCGGTCGCTGAGCCTGGCGTCGGCACCGGTCTGTGGCGCCCGTTCCAGATAGCCTTCATCCTGGCGAGCCTGCCGGAGCTCGTTGACCGCACTGCTCCTCACCGCGAGCTGGTCGATCTCATCTTCTTCCCGACGGGCGGCGGCAAGACCGAGGCCTACCTTGGTGCCTGCGCCGTCAGCCTGGTCGCCCGTCGCTTGTGTGACCCTGCTGACGTCGGTACCGACACCCTGATGCGTTACACCCTGCGGCTATTGACAGCGCAGCAGTTCCTCCGCGCGGCGGCCCTGATCTGCGTGCTCGAAGACATCCGCTCGAAGCAGCCAGACCTCGGCGAGGTCCCCTTCGGGATCGGCATCTGGCTCGGCGGAACATCAACGCCGAACACCTGGAAACAAGCCGTCGACGTGCTCGGCGAACTGCGCCGAAAGAACGATGCCCAGAACAAGTTCTTGCTGCTGCGCTGCCCGTGGTGCGGCGCGCAGATGGGGCCGATCCCGAAGGGTCGCAGCGGACAAGAAGTCATCGGCTACGAGCAGGCCGGGAAGAAGGTTGTGTTCCGGTGTGCAGACAACGCCTGTCGTTTCGGCGGCCGGGCAACATTGCCGGTCCACGTCGTCGACGACGACATCTATGCCACGCGACCATCACTGGTGATTGGCACCGTCGACAAGTTCGCCATGATGGCATGGCGTCCGCTGGCACGTCGGCTTTTCGGACTGGGTGAAGATGGCAGCCGTGAGCTCTCGCCACCTGGGCTCATCATCCAGGACGAACTGCACTTGATCTCAGGGCCGCTCGGCTCCATGGTCGGCCTCTACGAGCCGATCATCGAGGACCTCTGCACTGACACTAGATCCGGGACGACCATCCGCCCAAAGATCATCGCCTCGACGGCCACCATCCGGCGCTTCGAGGATCAGATCCGTTGCCTGTACGGACGTGAACAGGTGGCGTTGTTTCCGCCACGTGGGTTGGAGGAAGGGCACTCCTTCTTCGCCGAACCAGCCACACTTGACGACGGAACCCCCGCGCCCGGCCGACGCTACCTCGCAATCATGAGCGCCTCTCTGGGCTCCATGCAGACGGTACAGGTTCGTGTTGCCGCCGCCACCCTGCAGGCCGGGATGGAGATTCCCGAAGCGGACCGCGACGGCTACTGGACGAACCTCAACTTCCTCAACAGCTTGCGGGAGCTTGGCAACACCGTCTCGCTGTTGCAGTCTGACATCCCGGACTACCTGACGGGTCTGCGCCGCCGCGAGCAATTGGGAACCGATCCGCGCTGGCCCCGGACACCGCTTGAGCTCACCAGCCGCCGCCGCAGCGACGAGATACCAAAGGCCATCGAGCAGTTGCAGCTCTCCTACGGCAAGCCCGGCTGCGTCGACATCTGCCTGGCATCGAACATCATTGAGGTCGGCGTCGACATTGACCGCCTGGGCCTGATGACCATCGTCGGGCAGCCCAAGACGACAGCCCAGTACATCCAGGTCAGCGGTCGAGTCGGTCGTAAGCCAGAAATCAGCCCGGGCCTGGTCATCACTGTCTACGGTGCCGCCAAGCCGCGCGACCGCAGCCACTACGAGCGTTTCCGCAGCTACCACCAGCGTCTCTACGCCCAGGTCGAACCAACCTCGGTGACGCCGTTCGCGGTGCCGGTCCTCCGCCGTGCGATGCACGCGGCAGCCATTGCCCACATTAGGCAAGTCGGTCCCGATCTGGAGCCCTACCCGTTCCCCGAGAATGAGTACAACGTCGCGATCGACCTGCTCCGCCGCCGCGCCGCGCTCGCCGACGCGGAGGAGATGCCCGCCCTTGAACGGATGCAGCGGCAGCGGGCCGGGCAGTGGCGGAACTGGGACCGGACGCAGTGGAGCGGAAACGCTCTCGGCGGCGACCCGCAGCAAGGCCTCATGCGCTTCGCGGGCACCCTCCCTGAACTCTCTAGCCGAGTTCCCATGTGGGACGTCCCCACCAGCATGCGTAACGTCGATGCGGAATGCCGACTCGAGGTCAGCCTGGCCTACAACCAGCAGGACGCACTCGACGCGGAGGCGGGCTCGTGAGCACCGGCGCCATGCGGCGCGCCCAGCTCGTCAGTCCCTTCGGGGTGGGCGCAATGAGCATCCTCGTGAACGGAACCTCGGTCATCACCGCCGGCCTCGATCACTGGTACAAGCCCGACGACCGCAGCACTCTCGCCATAGAGCAGTACACCGAACATGACTGGCGGCTCGAAGAACGACTCGGTGTGCGGGAGTTCCGCCTGCCGCCTGACTACCGCTTCAGCAGCGGCTCGGGCGATAACCGCAATCTCCGGCTGACCGTCCCGGTCCTCCGCTTCCCGCGCTGGTGCTTCTGCATGTACTGCAAGCGGCTCAAGTTGAGCACGCTCACCATGCGGCAGGCCGAGTACTGCCCAGATCCGATCTGCACCGCGCGCCCGTACAAGTCACGCATGTCTCAGGTGCCGTTCGTGACGATCTGTCCCCGAGGCCACCTAGACGACTTCCCCTTCGACAAGTGGGTGCACCACTCGCTATCCCCGTCATGCCGCGGACCGCTCCGCCTCATCTCACGCGGTGGTGGCGCGCTCACTGGCCAGTACGTCGTCTGCGAGGGCGACGGCGGCAAGGAGGAGCGTTCCCTCGGCGGCATTCTCGATGCCAGCCGGCCAGCTGGTGGTGACGAGACGACGACGCTGACCGAACGGCTTGCGACGGGCGAGAAGTACGAATGCCGTGGCGCTCAGCCGTGGCTCGACGACGACGGCAGTGGATGCGGGGAAGCAATTCGCGGTGCGCTACGGGCCGCGGGCAACGTCTACTTCCCGAAGATCGAATCGTCGATCTACTTGCCCCGCCACGAGGGCGCGATAAGCGCCGAGCTCCACGAACTGATGCGCCGCCAGGACGTCGGGCCTGTCCTGAAAGTGCTGCGGACCGCCTTCGGCGACGGGGTCACCGTCGCGCAGCTGCGCGAATCCTTGCCCTACGACCTGTTCGCCCCGATCACCGACGACCAGCTCACGGCGGCCTACCGCGACCTCTTCGGCATCGGTGAAGAACCGCCAGCTGCCATCGACGGCGACCACGAAGAAGTGCTCACGGCCAACGATGAGTGGCGACATCCCGAATACAAGCTGCTGCGTGAGACGCCGCAGGATGATTACCTCACAGCCAACGACCCAGGCATCGCTCCCGGTCTGGCCGACGCGCTTGATCGCGTCCGACGGGTCGACGTCGTCCGGGAAACCCGCGCGCTGCGCGGCTTCACCCGCGTGCGTGATGGCGGCCTGCGGCTCAGTGAGGGCAAAGCGCTCTTGCGGCGCCGGGCGCTCCCCACTCAACACGACTGGCTTCCCGCCTACGTCGTGAAAGGCGAAGGCATCTACCTTGAGCTGAGTGCCGCAGCGTTGCGCACCTGGGAGGTCAGGCAGGCGGTCAAGGATCGCGCCGACCTAATCGCCCGACGCTACGGCGCCACTGCCCGCAAACGAGGCCTCGAAGATCGGGTTCTCGGCCCCCGGTTCGTAATGCTACATACGCTGGCCCATCTGCTTATCAACGAGCTCGTCTTCACCTGCGGCTACAGCTCGGCATCGCTTCGCGAGCGTCTCTACGTGTCTGAGGACGCGCACAAGAGCATGGCCGGAGTGCTCATCTACACCGCGGCTGGCGACTCGGAAGGCACGATGGGTGGGCTCGTGCGGATGGCCCGGCCCGCCAACCTTCTGGCAGTCTTCTCCGGCGCCCTCAGCAACGCCCGCTGGTGTTCAGCCGACCCCGTCTGTATGGAGGTGGGTCAGGCAGGGCAGGGCCCCGACTCCTGCAACCTGGCTGCCTGTCACGGTTGCGCGCTGCTGCCGGAGACCAGCTGCGAAGAGTTCAACCGCTTCTTGGATCGCGGATTGGTAATTGGAACCTTCGATGCACCAGACCTCGGCTTCTTCTCTAACTAAGACGAGCGCCGAATAAAGGCCAGGATAAACTATCTTTAATTACCGCTACAACGCAATAAATATCTCAAGCGAGCAGGCCGGACGGAAGCCATAATAAATTCGCAAGTGTGAGCGGCGGCCCCCACACCTCCTAGGGTGTGAGCAGGCCGCGCCGGAAGTTGCTGGTCTACGAGTAGACAGGATAGACGGTGACCGCCTAGCGGCTATTTCTGCCCCCCAGACTTGCCGTGGGGCCGGTGAGCCGCATACGTCGATTAGTTCACGGCATTTATTCCACAGTTAGTTTTCATCGACGATTGGGTCTGAATTTGAGGACTCTAGTTCTTCAAAGAGGCTGACCCACAGTTCCAGTGATTGCTCGTTTGCTTCTATCTCTTTAAGGCGAGCTAGGACCGAGATCGTAAAAGCCCGAAGCGCAACGGGTAGCGCCACGTCGGACCAACCAAAAACATCGAAAAGGAGATCTTCAGCCTCTTCAATGATTGTGAGGAGAACGCCAGTATAGTCAAGAGCCTTTTGGCGAAGGATCTTCACAGGCAGCGGCCGCTGGGATGGCCAAAGAACTACCATGAACGCGCGTTCGATTCCTGCCCGTCGACAGGCGAAGACGAAGCTTTCAACCTCGGTCGATGGAACGCTTTTGGCCCTGACCTCTGCGGCGAGGATCGGTTGGCCGTCCTCGAATGCTTGGACATCGCCAGGGTAGTCGCGGGAAGGGTCGTTGATCTTCCGTGAACGTACGTCATCGTGCGTCACATCGAAGGCAGCTGCTACGAGGGCTTGAGTACGTCGCGGACGTTCGGCACCCTCCCGGAGGAAAATCTCGACCGCGCTGACGACTCGCTGCACCGTTAGCGTGCCCTCGGCAACAGAGTAATCGTCTAGATGCTGAGCCGCACTGATCGCAACACGTAGGAAGGCCGCCAACGCCGCCAAAGCTTCGTCGCAGTTAGCCGTCCCGATCTTCACCAATCCCGCCACAAACCTGTCGTATTCAGATCTGTGGCGTACACGATCAATAACACTCATATGATCGTAACGAAAAAATGGCTGATTGTTCAGCGGCTCGCGACCTGTATTGCGAATGGAAAAGCCGAGCTGGCGCGCCGCTGGCACGAGAACCTCATGGCCAAGTGTCCGCAGGCTGTAGGTGTTTGGACCATACTCAGACTTGATCGACAGCGGATCGACGCGGCTGTCCGTTGCTCTGGCCAGTAGGACGGTTCCCAGCGCTGGCGTGTAGGTTTTGGACGTCATCCGGAAGGTCTGCCGTACAAAATCCGTCCAGGTTTCTGGTACAGGTCGACTTGACGAAGCCCACTCGAACGCTACTTCGAGCCGTCGGCGAGCTACCGTCGGAGAGATCTTGATGCCCAAGAACTGTTCGCCTTCCCTTTGTCACGTGAGGAAAGGTTATGACGAATAGACGGGCAGTTCTAGCTGATCTTCACAAGTCATTGCGGCGCGGCTCGGCGTTAGGTAGCCCAGCTGCTCCAAGAGCGCCCGTATGACAAGCTTTCCCAGCTCGACTGGAACCGCATTACCGAGCTGACGCTGCGCGTCGGCCCGCGAGCCGACGACTACGAAGTCGTCAGGAAATGTCATGATCCGCAGCATCTCTGGGATGCGAAGACGTCGTGCGCGCAGGTTTCCCTGCTCGTTGCGCACGTTCTCCCAGTGAAACGGACCGACCCAGGGTCCCGGCTGGGCCTGAAGGGTCGTCGATGGGCGATCCGGGTCGAGCTTGAGCAAGAATGTCCAGTAGCGACTACGCCACTTGAAAACATTGCGCCCGCTATAGCGCGGCGTATGCCAAAGGTAATTCTGGCCGGGCGGTACCTCAGCAGCCAGCTCGGCAAACTCCCCCTCCACAATCTCCTCATCTTCAGGCTCACCCGGCAGTAGGTCGCCGAGAACCTCACGGGCTGTTACGTAGGGCAGCTTGGTTGAGTCGACCACGCGATCTCGCTCACTCCAGCCGGAGTGAGTGCTCTGCGGAAACACGAATCGAGTGCCGTCACGACGGCCAACTACGAAGACCCGCCGACGGAGTTGGGGAACCCCGTAGTCCGCTGCTAGAAGCACCTTCTGCTGCGGGTTGTAACCGAGGTCGCGCAGGCCAGCCAGCAGGCGCTCGAACTGCGCTTGATGAGTCCTGTAAGTTAGGCCTTGGACATTTTCCATGATAAATGCCTCTGGCCTTGCCTCACGGACTACTCGCACGTACTCGTCGAGAAGCGAGGCGTTCGGGTCTGTGCTCGTCCTTTTTTCCTCAAGCCAGAAGCCGGACTTGCTGAATGGGGTACATGGAGGGCCGCCGATAACGAGCGCTGCATCACCGGCTGAAAGACCACCTGCTTCCAGAAGCTCCGCTGTTGGCGTCTGTCGAATATCGGCGCACACTGTCGTGGTCTCAGGTGAGTTCTTGGAAAGCGTTGCGAGCGCTGATGAGTCGTAGTCAGTCGCGACCGCGACTCGTAGTGGTCGCGGCGCGCCGCAGGTATCAGTCAGGCCTAGAGAAGTCTCCGCGCAACGTACTGCCGCCAGATCGAGCCCTCCAGCTCCTGAAAAAAGGCTTACTACAGGCAACCGTTCATCCACGTGCGACAGCACCTCCTGGTGTCTTGCCAGACCTTATCTTGCGGACGTCAGTTCAGAGCGTTGACCCGCCGGCGAGTGCCGCGATCCTACATGTCGGGTCTGCCATACGGACCAGCTCTGCTCCCTGTGGTCGCCCTGGGCTCAAGCCCAAACCCGGTCGGCTGCTCCAGCGCAGCCTCGGCGTGCTGACGGGTGGCGCAGAGCAACGGTATTGTCACGCCCCCAACGCAATGGATAACCTGGGCGATGGTCACCCTCCGTATCGGGTCGGGGGTCGCGCTGCCGGGCGCCCGGGCCGCCTGGCCGGGCGGGAATGCGGTGCCGGATGGTGATCTTCTCCGGGCCGATGAGGACGTCCTTGACGAGCAGCCGCAGGACGCGCTGGCGGTCTTCGACGGTGGCGGTGGCGGCGTTGCCGCGCAGCTGGGCCAGGAAGCCTTCCAGATCATCGGCGAGGGTGAGGTAGGCCTCCCGGTCAGCTGTTTGCGCGTCGAACGCGTCGAGCTGGCCGCGCAGGCCGGTCTCGCGGGCGCGCAGGTGCGGCATCCGGGTGCGCAGTTCGTCGATGGTGATCAGCTGTTCGGAGTAGGCCTCGATCATCGCGGTGATCGAGGTGGCGGCCTTGGCCAGGGCCAGCTCCAGGTGTTTGCGCTGCCGGCGGGCCGGGTCGGCGGTGCGGGCCTACTCGAGCCGCTTGGTGATCTCGGTGCGGATAAGCGCGGGGTCGGCAAGCAGGCCGGTGATGTGGTCCCGCACGACGGTGTCGAGGTAGTCGGCGCGGACCGGCTTGTTGCCGCAGACCCGCCCGCCTTCGTAGCGGTAGTCATCGCTGCCCAGGCACCGGTAGTAGTAGATCTTCCTGCTGGTGGTCCGGGCCGAGGTCCGG
>OBLU010003548.1_pt1 | contig 14136 bp, 8 predicted proteins | sample 1518681 | NCBI WGS metagenome assembly OBLU01 (sample SAMEA3539304, study PRJEB22396) | soil metagenome | biome: tundra; feature: field; material: soil | place: USA | collected 2010-05 | depth 0.15 m
GAATCGAGACGATTGCATTCGGGCCTGCACCACCAGCCATCGTGAACGGCACAACGAAGCGCTGCCACGTAGCGGAGGTATTCTCGGTTGCCGTCTGCGCGTTCGCGCCGGCGCCATCTTCAAGGTTGACCGTGAGGACCGTGGACGAACTGGAAAGAGCCCAGAACGACACAGCCATTTGCTGACTAGCGAAGGTGCCGGTTGCCGTCAACTTGAGGCCTGAGTGGTTGCCACCAGTTGTAGCGGGGTAGGTCAGTGTCGTCGCTGAATTAGCTCCGTCCGGACCAAGTGTAGCTGCTCCAACCGTGGGTGCTGCAACGCCTGCGCTGTCGCTGGTCCACTGAGTGAAGTCAGACGAATAAGGCAAGAGGTTAGTGGCCGTTGCGGATGCAACCGTGCCAGTGCCGAGAGTGGTTGCGCCATCCATGAAGGTAACAGACCCGGTCGGGAGAAGCGCGCCGGTGTTTACGAGAGTCGTAAAGGTGACACTCGATCCAACCGTTACGCCGGTGGGCGGGGTTGCAAAGACCGACTCAACCGTTGGGGCCTTGTTTACTACCTGAGAAATGCCCGCACTTGTTGCGCCGTTAAAGTTCGAATCGCCGCTGTAGACGGCGGTGATGGGATGAGTGCCAGCAACTAGGGTCGATACGGAGAAGGTTGCGCTGGTTCCGACCAGAGGAGAAGTTCCCAAAGTCGTCGTCGCATCCATGAACGTAATGGTTCCGGTAGATCCAGCCGGCGCCGTCGCGGTAAGCGTTACAGCATTCTGATAAATGCTTGGGTTCAGGCTCGAACCCACCGTGATCGGTGCAAATCCACCAACGCCAGGCGTGGCCTTATTGACCACCTGACTGATTGGCGCCGATGTCGCGCCGGTGAAGTCACCGTCGCCACTGTACACCGCTGTGATTGAGTGGGTTCCCGCCGTGAGAACGGAGAATGGCATCGAAGCGCCAGCGGATGCAACTGGAACCGGGCTGCCGATCGGTGTAGCTCCATCCATCCACTGGACGGTGCCGGTCGCTGTATTGGCCAGGGCGGCGGTCAAGGACGCAGAGAATGTTACTTGCGACCCAAACGCCGAAGGATTGAGGGAGGATGTTGCTGTGACTGTGGGTGTCGACTTATTGACGATCTGTATGAGTGTTGCTGTGGATTGGGCGATTGCTGCGGCAACCGCCACAACTCCAATCCACACCAACGGGGCCGAATAACGCGTCTTTCTGAGGAACCAATTCAAAGTATTCACCTTTTCCGCTATACCTAGTCCCTCGAAAAACCATCAATCAGAAACCTTCAACAGGCATCGTCTCGACAACGAGAGCAACGGCATTAGTCTGCGGTTCACTATATACCACTGCCACTGTTAGCACCACACTCTTTATTGTTATCGACGGATTACTTCACGCAACACAACATGAAGGTTGAATAGAACAGTTACTTTAGTTGGTATCAAAATTTATAGGCCGTCGCGAGATCACTGAATAACCGGCTTGTTCTTTGCTATACATTTACTGGGCAAGACGAGCCACGCACACTTGCTACTTTTAGGCTTTGCTGAGGAATAGAAAATGCCTGCTTTGCTAGCGCCACAGATATCCAATGATGACGAGCTCTCACCCGAAGAAATCCAGAGGCGCAAAATAGCAAGAGCCGAACTTGAAGCAGCCAGGGCTGAGCGCGTCGAAGTTTTGGGGCCCCACCTGGAATTACTTGATCGCCTGAAGGCTTCGCTGCCAGCCGATAGTCCGGATTGTCTCGCAATCGATGCGCTTGCCTTCTTGGTGAAAATGACGCCGGTAGAACAAGCGAAGTCATCTGCGCTGCGCGCCCGCTGGGAAGTATGCAAGAAGCCGCTCGTCGTTGCTAACCAACTGAAAGCGATGTCGGCCGCTTGACATGATAATAGCCGCTTGACATGGTAATATTGGTGGAGTAGTTAGTGGATCGTAGGCGTAGCCTGCGGCCAGGAATATACCAATGCCAATGTCCCTGCCGAAAACGAGCGAGCAAGCGCTTTATATCTACGTCAGCGAGAGCTTGCAAGAAGCCTTGAATGCGTTAAAGAATGATGCACGCTTGAAGTCGGCGAAGAAGGCTCCTCGTATGACGTATCGTAAGCTGATGCGTCGCATGCTCGAAGAAGTCTCAGCCAGCGACAAGCTCGCGGAAGCGATCCGCGCCTATTACCTCGATCACACCTCAAGTCTTGCAGACAGCAATCAGACAATCAAAATCCGAATCTGTCAGGACGAGGAGACGCGGTCCCTCGCATCCGAGCTCGCGTTTCGCATCTGCGGTACGGGCAGTATGTCTGAAGTATGCCGCCTAATCATTCGCTATTATGTTGATCATTCAACGGTTCATGGCCTCATCTCTTCTCTTAAAGAGGAGCCCAACAAGACTGTGGTGCCCGCGGATCGCTCGGATGCGGTGGTTTTCCCATTTGTCGACGCTTCCTATCTTTCGTTGATGAGAGACAGAAAAGGCATCGGCGATAAGGATGACGAGGTCGTCTACATCGCGACGAGTTTCAATCTTGATACTGAGACGGTGGATCTGCTGGCGGAACTAGTCAAGACCATGCACGTGAAGTATCTTGCACTGACGACTCATTTGATCGAGCAGTATCTAGCCGACGACAAACGATTCAAGATACTCAGAGAGTCTGATGTTTTGTTGGAAGCCCCGCCGAGTTCGAAATCTATCGTCGTGAAGAGGTTCAACTTCACAACGGAGACCAATTCATTACTCGAAGATCTGTGCTTGAATATTCTCGCCTCGTCGAATAAGAGTGCGATGATCCGCGCATTGATCAAAGTAGAAGCTGAGCTACAGGGCATCCGCGGCAAGCGTGCCAAGCGTCAGCGGGGCCGCACGAGCAAGCGCAAACGTACCGCTCGGGGCAAGTGAGTATACCAGTACCACTTACGCGCGGTATAATCGCTTCAATGGACGTTCGCTTAACAAGAGACCCAAAGCCTCAATATCCGTCTACGGTGCGGTCCGGGAATAGTGCCCTGACACCGTATATGCAAAGGCCCAGGCCGCAGCCCCGCGCTAAGGATCCGTTTTGTTGTGCATACTGCGGTTCGAGGGCCTACCTTAAGGCTTTTGCTACGGTCTACGGCAACGGCTCAATGATGGCTCGGTCCAAGCGCGGCTTGATCCTCAAGACAGGATGGTCGCAAACGTTTCGACAAAGCATTGTGGCTGAGAAGTGTTCGCCGCCGACGCCGCGGCGGGTGTTTTGGCGAGTCTCCGTAGTGCTTCTCGGGATTGGGACTCTCGCTGCGTCCACCATCTACCAACTCCGGTCAGAGATCACGGAAGTCGCCAGTGTAGTGTTTCTCTTTGGGATATTTATGGTCTTCGACGCAATCCGTTGGAACAAGTTGAAGTTTCCGCTCCGCATGGCGCGATGGGAGAACTCCTACCTCTGCAGTCGTTGCTCAAAAGTTACCATCATCGAACCAGTCTCCCAAGAATAGTTACAACCGTTCTGGACGTGCGCAGTCTGCGTGAAATGGTTGGAAGTCTTTAGCCGCCCAGAGTTGAAGGTCGCCGTGCTCCCTGATTGGAGGCGCTGAACCGCGCGCGGATGAATTAGGTTTCGAGAATTGTGATGTGGTGGACCCAGAGCATAAGCTGCCGCTTTATGACATACGTCGGCTTGCGACACCCTTTGCCGTCTTCGACTATTTCGTTGCCCGTCTCGTCTCTGTAGACGAAGTCGGCACGGTAGACCACGGGTCTCTCCGGGCCCTTCCGCGGAATCAGCACGAAGGGAACCTGGTATCGAAGATCGGTGATTTTCCCAAGATACTCGAGCCACTGAAGCTCGATCACCCGTTCAGCTTCATGGCCCGAATCGAAGGTACGGCCGTTCGCATCAGTTCTCTCCGCGTGGAACTTGTTTTCGACAACCTCCGTGGAACCTGTCTCGACAAACCGGGTCCAGACTCGCGGCTCGGCGGAGTTCGATGTGCGGCGGCTCACAAAGAGAAAGCCGCCGAAGAGATCGCGGCGGCGTTCCGGGTTTTGAGATGATGACTTGAATTACTTGTAATTTGCGTCTCCTCCATAAACTGCAGACAGCGAGTGTGAGCCAGCGGTCAATGTCTGAATTGACTGTGTGGCAGTACCGGAGGCGTCAAGCGTAATGGTCGCTAGCGTCGTACCTCCATCTGAAACGGTCACAGTTCCGGTTGGATTGGCTGCCCCGGCAACGCCCGTAGCAGTCACGGTGAATGTGACCGAGTCCCCGTACTTCGATGGATTGAGGCTCGACGTCAGATTCATAGTTGCCGTCGCCTGCGTGATCGTCAGTACCCCAAGATTCTTGGTGACGTTATAGTTTCCAAGCCTGCCATTCGGGTCTTGGAGAGTCGAGGCAATGGCGTTCGCTCCACTCGAATAAATGCCCACTGTGGTTGTCACAGTTGCTCCCGAGGCATACGTGGCCGTAATGCCGTCCCCGGCCACCATCCCCGTAATCGAGCCGACGAACGCAGGGTTCGCTGCGCCGTAAGGCCGTGAGGCTGTGTTGGGTGTCACCGTCAGAGTGACCTTGTTGACAAACAAAGTGGCTATTGCGCTCGAGTTGTTGTAATCAGTGGTATCAGTCGGCGTAAACGTGACCGAGAGTGTGTGCGACCCGGACGTAAGGACGGTGCCCGACGCTGGCGTGTAACCAAACGTTCCCGCAACCCCGCCAGAAGTCGCGTTAAGTTGCGTCGCCGACAGCGCAGTCCCATACGAGATCGCCGTGGGATTAGCCCACGTCAACACTGGCGTCACCTTATTGACAACGATTGTCACGGTTGTGGTGGCGCTGTTGTAGGTGGTGGTATCAGTCGGCGTAAACGTCACAGAGAGTGTCTGAAACCCGGCCGGGATGATTGCTCCCGCAGTCGGAGTGTAGGCGAAGGTTCCGGCTACGCCGCCAGATGTTGCATTGAGCTGCGTGGCGCTCAGTGGAGTGCCGTACATGATGCCGGATGGACCGGCCCACGTCAGCACCGGAGTGAGTTTGGTTGCGGTCAGCGGAACTGTGGCTGATTGGCTGGCCGTTCGAATCGCGTCACCTGGAAATGACGCCAGAATATTATGGGTTCCGGAGCCAAGGATTGAAACTCCAGTTACGTTGAACGACTCCCTAAGTTGGCCGAGAAATACTAACTCTGTTGCGGTCCCACCGTTTTGGTTCGCGGCAAAGTCTAGGAGACCGTCGCCATTGAAATCGCCAACGGCGAGGCCTTGGTAAGAATAGCCACCTGCAACTGTCGATTGGGCGCCGAATGTTCCTGAGCCGGTGCCTAATAGCAGGCTTACAGTATCGCTTCCTGAGTTGCCTGTGATCAGATCCAGAGCGCCATCATTGTTGAAGTCACCGGCCGACACCGACATAGGAGTGGTTCCAGTCGGATACGAGACGGCGGCACTGAATGTTCCATCGCCGTGCCCTATCAAGATAGAGGCAGTATTGGACCCGGAGTTGGCCACAGCTAAATCCAGATGCCCGTCGTTGTTGAAGTCTCCAGTAGTCACCGCGGATGGCGCAGTTCCGACTGTATATGGCACCTGGGTGAGAAACGTGCCGTCACCATTGCCCAGAAGGACCGAGATGGTAGACCCACCGTAATTGGCGACCGCAAGGTCAATCTTTCCGTCCTCGTTAAAGTCGCCGTTGGTGACTGAATACGGACTGGTCCCTGTCGCATATGTTACCTGTGGCTTGAAGGTTCCATCGCCCTGACCGATCAGGATGGACACTGTATTGCCAACCTGATTTGTAACAGCCAAATCCATAATTCCGTCGCGATTGAAGTCGCCGACAGAAATCGATGTTGGCTCGATTCCGACTGCATATTTCACTTGCGGTAGAAAGGTCCCGTTGCCGACACCAATAAAGATCGAGATGTCATTCGTTTGCCAGTTAGCCACAGCCAAGTCAAGCTTGCCGTCGCCGTTGAAGTCGCCCGCCACGACCGAACTGGCCGCGCTTGTCAGCGCATACGGTACGGCTGTTTGAAAGGTCCCGTCGCCGTTGCCGAGTAAGATGTCGAGTGCATTCCCCGTGTAGGTAGCGACAGCCAGATCCGGAATCCCGTCGCCGTTGAAGTCGCCTACTACCGACGACCACGATCGAGACGCGATTGAATTCGTTGTCTGCTTGTACTGGAAATACGGCAAACTAAGGGCAGACGTAGCTATTTGGCCATTACCGTTCGTACTATCCAGCAGTGCGACCGAACTGCCGAACATTTGACCGCCATACGCCGTCACAAATCCACCGAGGTTGTAGTTTCCTGGTACTCCGCCGTAAGCGAGTGTTGTCGAACTCGCATAGATAGGGCTCGCTGCGACAGTAACGGCCGTCGACGACGAGGTGCTCGCGGCGTTGACACTCGTCGCAACAAACACTGCTTGAACATTATTGACGCCCACTGGAAATTTCATCTTCAAGACAGCGGTGCCGGACGTACTGAGGGATACCGAGCCGTAGAGCCCAAGACCCTGACCACAGTGAGCCGCCAGAGCGTTGCAAAACAGCACAACGCCATGTGTAACTGCTGCTGGGTTTGTCACTGTAGCTGTCAAAGTTACAACGGTCCCGGCAACCACGCTATTGCTCGGCAGGACCGCCAACGTCGTTGACGTGACCCCACTATTGACCGTAAGCGATTGTGTAGCTTGCCCCGCTGGCAAGAAGTTGGAGTTGCCAGCCTGATTTGCAGCGACCACCACCGTCCCTACACCGGTTATCGTCAGCGTGCTGCCCGAGATCGAGCCCGGACCAGACACCACCGTGAAGGTCACGCCAAGTCCGGAAGTCGCACTAGCTGTCAATGTAATCGGTGCCACTCCGTAGGTTACAGGAGAGGCGGGGCCGGTGAAGGTAATCGTCTGCGATGTTTGGTTGATCGTGACAACGACTGAGCTGGCAGTTGCGGCGTTGTAGTTTGCGTCGCCGCTATACGCTACTCCGACAGTGTCCGTCCCAACCGGATTACCAATTCCGATTTGATACGAAGTGTTAAGGCTTGAGGTAGTTGTCCAAGGCCCATTGATCGACCAAGCGTTGGTGCCTGTGGCTCCACTCGTAACGCTCGACGTGCACGTTGAAGGCGTTCCGCCATACGTAATAGTGGTCGGGCTGCAGGTGAGCGTCACCACTGGTGTTGCTTTTGTTACCGTCTCCGTAATCGCCGCAGAGGTTGCCGCGTTGACGTTCGCATCGGCGGTCACGGCGGCCGTCATCGCATGAGTTCCAACTGCCAAGGTCGAGACGCTACCAGTCGCGACACCGCCGCTGGCAGTACGCGCGGTTCCGGCTGTTGAGACATAAGGCCCGGCCGCGCCCTCGTTCAATTGAGGGCCCCACACGTATATCTTAATCGGGGATCCCTGGTTGTCGGAGCGAAACGGGACGTAAAAGCCGCCATTCGCGTTTGACGGGAAGGTGCCCGAGACCGTACATCGTTGCCACGTCGTCGTCACGCTGCAGCCATTTCCTGCCGCGAAATTGCCGCTGTATGGCCAGTCTGCGAGCCAAAAAGAAATCGACGACGGGACGTCGCCTCGCACCCAGAATGAGAATGTCATCGTCTTCCCGACTAAATTCGTCGTCGAGTCGGTATACCGGATTCCCGAGTATGTCCCAGTTGTTGTCGGGAAGATAACGGTTGCCACGTCTCCAGGTAGGCCATTTGGTCCTGGTACCGTCCCCTGCGTCACGCTGGTGGGATTGGTTGCCTCCCAGGTCCACTTTGTGAAGTCGCGAGAGTATGGAATGTAGTTCGTAGTTGTCGCGGACGTGGGTGCCGCGCTGACGACATTGCTCCCGTCGCTTGCGAAGTTCACCGTGCCAGTCGGCACATTGCCGCCAGTGCTAATCGATGCGGTCATGCTGACAGCCGAGCCGTAGGCCGCGGTTGTGGGGCTCACGGAGATTACAGATAGAGGGGTAGCAGCCACCGCCGTCAAGTCAACCGAACCAGATGCCGCCGTGTTACTGCCGTCGCCGCCGTATGCTGCAGTGACCGTATAAACTCCTGGGCTGGTCACGTAGCTTCCGGCCGTTGCAACCGGCTGTGAACTGGTGGCTGCAGCCGTCGTTGTCGGAACGTATGGTCCGACAGATGCGGACGCTTCAAGCTGAGGTCCCCACACAAACACAGTGTCGCCAGCCGCCTCGCCGTAGCGCGGTAGATCATATCGAGTAATCATTTGTGTTGCGCTGTAGCCTAATCCATACTGCACGGTGCAGGACACCCGCTCCCAATTGGCGGTTATAGGCACATCGCAGCCGGATACGACCGACCAATCAGACGGGATTAGCCAAATTCGACCACCCTTGCCAATAGTGGAGCCTATCCCCTTCACCCATATCGAGGCAGTGTAAGTCTGACCGGAGATATTCCCAGTGTTTGCGACTTGCCAAAACTGATTGTCGCCGCCATTAGAAACCAGGCTTGCAGCGGTGCTAGTCCCATCAGGCGCTTGTCCGGCGTCGAGAGTCAGGACTTGACTTGACGGAGTCCAGCCGCTGGACATGCCGTTAGATTGTAGTAAGAGGTTTGTCGTGCTCACGGACTGAAGCGGTAGAGTCGCATAGCTGGTTCCCCCGCCGCCGAACGCCACTGTGCCAGTCGGGCTGTTTCCGCCGAACGCCTGAGCGGTGACGCCGTTTGCATTGCCTGCCGTCACTGACGCCAAAGACAGGCTGGCCGTTGGCTCAAACTGATTTCCAGCGCTCCACATGAGAATGCTGGGTCCGGACGGAGTGATGGTCAATACGGTACTGCCGCTGGCAGGGTTATGCGTGCCGTCACCCCCGTACGCCACGTTGACCGTGTAGGCACCCACATTGGAGGTCGAAAAGGTTGATTCCGAATCTGTCCCCATAAACAGGGAGCTTGAGGTCCAAGCCCCGCCATTTATCGTCCAAACGACCGTACCGCTGGGGGTGGACCCACCTGTGACGGTGACTGTGCAGTTCGAATTCTGCGAGCCGTATGTGAACGGATTTGGCGAGCAAGAGACTGATACTGTCGGCGTCGTCTTGACTATGGCCGTCAAGGCAACAGTGGGCGATTGACTGGATGTGTGGGTGGCGTCCCCCGTGTATGTCGCCAAAACATTATGGGTGCCGCTTCCGGACACAGAGAAGCCAGTCACACGAAAAGTTGCCGACTGATCGCCAAACAAGACCGAGACCGTTGGTGTTCCGCCGTTGTTCGGCGTGATGACATCTAGCATCCCGTCTCCATTGAAGTCTCCGAAGGCGATCGATGCGGGGCTCCTTCCGCTCGGAGACGTCACTGCGGTCTTGAATGTGCCGTCACCATTGCCGAGCAATGTGGCGATTGTATTTGTGCTGTAATTTGCTACGACTAAATCCGGGCGGCCGTCCCCATTGAGGTCTGCGACACCAACGTCAACCGGGCCGCTCGCGGCGTATCCCCGTGGAGACTGGAACGTGCCATCTCCGTTCCCGATGAACACTCCAACTGTATTACTGCTGTAACTACCGACCACAATGTCTAGGTGACCATCACCGTCGAAGTCTGCGACGGCGAGCGCATCTGGCCAACTTCCGGTCGCGTAGGTTGTTTGGGGCTGAAAGGTCCCATCCCCATTTCCCAGTAGAACCGATATCGTATTGCTGCCTGAATTTGCGACTACTAGGTCGAGGTTGCCGTCACCGTTGAAATCGCCAATCGCGACTGAATTTGCGTAAGTTCCGATTGGATAGGTTGTTTGGGGCTGAAAGGTTCCATCTCCATTTCCCAGCAGGATAGCGACGGTGGAACTCGTATTGCCAGTAACAGCCAGATCCTGGATGCCATCACCGTTGAAATCACCGATAGCGATGGAAGACGGGCCGATCGAGAGCGGGTATGACGCTCCAGTCCGAAACGAGCCGTCTCCGTTCCCTAGAAGCACGGAGATTGTGCTGTTCCCTTGACCGTTACATACGACATCCTGGATCCCGTCTCCGTTCAGATCGCCCATTGAAATCCAATTGGGAGAAGAGCACGAGCCCGCTGGATACGAGTGGCGCGCTTGAAATGTGCCGTCAGGATTCCCAAGGAGCACAGAGATGGTGCCGTCGCCGTAATCAGCCTCGACCACGTCCAAAATGCCGTCGCCATTCAAATCGGCAACCAAGGCCCTAGTAGTCCCGTTTCCTACGCTATAGGGAATTGGTGCAGACAACGATGTACTAAAAGAGCCTAGCGAGGCGGAGTCAACCTGTGCGTTCCCATTCGATGTATCTAGGAATGAGACCGATCCCAAAAGAGACCCGCTGCCGAAGCCGCCGACGGTCCCAGTGAGAGTGTAGTTCCCAGTCGAGCCCGCCTTGGCGAGAGATGTAGAGCTCGCGTACACCGGCCCCGAACTGACACCGATGGAGCTGGTTAAGGACGTGCTCCCGGCATTTGATCGCGTCGCGGTGAATTTTGCTTGTATGTTGACGACGCCACTACCAAAACGAAGTCTCAGCACTGCCGACCCGTCACTATTCAATTGCACCGCACCGTAAAGCCCGCGGCCCTGTGTGCACTGACTCACAGAGGCATTGCAAAAGAGGACCGTGCCCTGCCCAACCGGACCGGGATTAGTCACTGTCGCGGTTAGGGTCACAACTGCGCCGGCCACGACATTATTACTTGAGGCAGTAAGCGTCGTGGTGGTTGGCGTCGCTGCGAACGCTGGCGCCGTGTAGAGAGCGAAGAAAAGGCCAAAACTCGCTAGACTAGCCCTCAGACGCGCAAATAGGGCACCATGAACTGGTCGCATGTAATAAAGCTCCTCTAACGTGCGATCAGACAACCGCGCGTCAGTCATAGGATATACCACTGCCACCTTTAGCGCGACATAAATACCTGCTGGCGCAAATACTGTTGCCGTCTTTTCTTCATGTTAGAGTGTGGCCGCTATCCAGCCGGGCGTTAATTAATCTAACGCGGACTAGAAGACGCAGCAGAGCGTGAGTTTAGCCCCGCCAGCGGCGACGGGGCTCCATACGGTGTCGGCAAGTATTTCGATTATGCGCACGGCTGTTTTGCCTTGTGTTTGAGTTTCGCCGCATCGCAATCGGAGTCCGTGACATCCGATCTGGCTCCCAGGTCCTCCGGTTGGTAAAGGCTACCGCCAGTTCCGACATACAAGTATTTGCACTCGCGGAACGTTCCGAGCGCCGGCAGCGGTCCTTTGCATGTGACGTTCCCGACACCCTTCCAAACACCGGCGTCCAGTACTTCAACGCCGAGGCTGTGCGCTGAGTCGTTCTTTGTCTTCGGGCCGACTCGCACAGTGCAAGACTCCCAGAACTTCAGCTTTCGGTTCACGCCCTGCTTGCCAGGCATGTATGGCTTGTGGCGATTCTTGAAGACAACGCCCTCGATGCCCCGCTTACGGAACATTGCCAGCGCGGCCGTCTTGTCCGCGGTCCCGAGATACTCTCTCGACAGGCGCATAAATGGGCCATCGACGAGCAGACGTTCCAACTTTTGACGGCGGTAGCTCTGGGCATGTTCGCGGTAGTCCTCGCCTTCGAACTGCAGCAAGTCATACACAACGAACTGACCGTGTTCGAATTCGCCGTCGAGCCAGATGTTTCCACACCCAAGGGCGCGTACCGCCTTCTCCACCTCAACCGGGACCGGGATGAAGCCTCCGAGACGGTTGTAGGCAGCGCAGGCGTCGGCGTGGAGGTTCACTGACAGCCGCGTCCCGTCGAACTTCTCCTCCAGCGAGTATTGGTCGTCGGTGAGATAACGGTTCGTCTCCCCTTCTGAGATTGGTTCAAGAAGTTCGGGGAAGAAAGAGGGGAAGTGGGCCAGCGCCGCGCTCACCACCGGCTTCGATGTTCCAGCGGCGTCGCCAGTGATCACATAGAGACCACCGCAGCAGGGACACGGGATAGTCGTCTTCTCGGCCACGAGTTTGTTGTAAAACTTTCGAGCGGCTTCGAGCGTTACTGGCCTTGGGGTGCCCTTCCCGGGTTTCTGGAGTGCGCCTATGGCTCCGTAGGTGGAGCAGACAATGAATGCGCGGCCTTCCTCGCCACCACCATCTACCGATTCGATCGATGCGGCATACGACTTGCTGTGCTTGTGGTTGGATAGGGAGACTTCGATGCGCTCTATAACTGCCATCCTGGAAACCTTCTTTCTTCGCCGCCGTAATGCAAGGATCTTCAGTGATTGGGTTTTGTGTCCCGATTTGGGATATTCTTATGCCGAGGTTAACTAGATGGCCATGGTCGACATTATTGGGGAGATCGACGCGGAGATTTCGCGTCTCCAACAAGCGAGGGCACTTTTATCGGAATCCGGCTCTGGTGAGGCAAAGAGAAGACCTGGGCGCCCGATCGGGAGTCGTTTAGCAGCTAAGAACATCCCTGCTGCGTTACCGGCCCTGGCGAAGGCTCAGCCCCGCCGCAAGATGTCTGCCGCGGGGCGCGCAAGGATTTCCGCCGCGCTGAAGTCTCGTTGGGCGAAGGTCAGACGAGTTGCCAAGAAAGCCGCGGGAGTTGCGGCAAAGGCCGTGCCGGTCGCCGCGAAGCCGGGGGTCACAAAGAAAGCGGCAAAGAAGACAACCAGCAAGAAAGTTCCAACCAAGAAGACTACGCAGTCCCAGGCCACTACGGCCGCTTCACCGACTCCCTAAGCTGCGGTGTTCTGGATTCTCGCGTTTGTTGAGTTTCAAACGGTAGTGCTGCCAAGCAAAACCGTTTGCCCGCATGTGGAGACTATCGTTGGAGAATTCCGTGAGAAGCTTGGAGTCAAATGGAAATCGCTAGTCGCGTCGTAGCATGAGCGCGCCTCATGAACGAGCGGTCTTTTAGGCTACACTTCCCCTAAATGCGATTACACGTGGGAGTTGTCCTGGCTGTAGTACTTGCGACCCATTTGGCGTCGGCTGCACAGCACTGTCGTAAGGCCGACGTCGATAGGTCCTCTGGTTTCTGTACGGTCCCTGACCCGGCACTGACTCCGGGTGAGATGGACGCCTCTCTTGCGTGCGTATCGAATGTCGATCGCCCTCGCCGTGTGACCGAGGCCGAAAAGAAAGCGATCCTCGCCGCATACGGCTTGCCAGCAGGCACAGACAAGTCTACCGGCGAGTTTGATCACTGGCTGCCCCACTGGATGGGGGGATCGGACACCGAAAGGAATATCTGGTTTGAACCACACGCGGGGAAGTTTGGTTCGTTCACAAAAGATAAGGTGGAACTCCTGCTCTATCGGAGAGTGTGCGTGAACAAAACCATGACTCTCCAACAGGCGAAGAAGTTATATCTCAAAGGCTGGACGCAATTGGTTCCTCAACAGTAATGTTTCGGTCTCGTCAACGGCTGGGATCCGGTGCATTCGATGCCTGAAGCATGACGCTCCACTCGTGGAGCTTTTGTTGCAAAACCGCCTTTGGGATCATCTTGGTTTCGTATTGAGCAACGAGTGCAGGCGAGAGATGACGGCTCATGGCATATTCCACGACCTCGTCGTCTTTTGTGCGGCAGAGTAGGACGCCGATGCTAGGATTTTCATGCGGGCGCTTTCGATCTCGATCGAGCGCTTCGAGATAGAAGGCGAGTTTGCCCATGTGCTCCGGCTGAAAGCGACCTGTTTTCAGTTCAAATGCTACGAGGCATTGCAGGTCGCGGTGGTAGAAGAGTAGGTCCAGTTCAAAATCCTGATTGCCCACCTGCACGCGAACCTTCTCGCCGACAAAGGCAAAGCCGTCGCCAAGCTCCATGAGAAATTTCCGTAGATTGCGCAGCAGTCCGGCTTGTAAGTCGGCTTCGCTGTGGCGCTCTGGCAGGTCGAGAAAATCGAGCAGGTAGCTGTCCTTGAAGACGCCGGTCGCATCCTGGGGCAAAACTCGCGTCACTGCTGCGAGTTTTTTGTCAGACAGTACGGTCCGCTCGAAGGCCGCGCTCCTCATCTGGCGGTCAAGCTCACGTGAACTCCACTTTGCCTGGACGGCCAACCTCAGATAGAACTCACGCTCCTCTGGGTGCTTGCTCTGCCCCAATATGAGAAGGTTGTGCGTCCACGGCAATTCTCGCAGCAGTGCTGCGAGTTTTGGAGCGTCGGCATATGCCTCATAGAACTG
>OBLU010003549.1_pt1 | contig 14135 bp, 10 predicted proteins | sample 1518681 | NCBI WGS metagenome assembly OBLU01 (sample SAMEA3539304, study PRJEB22396) | soil metagenome | biome: tundra; feature: field; material: soil | place: USA | collected 2010-05 | depth 0.15 m
TGGTGGCCTCCGATGACGACTCCGGCGGCGGAACCAATTCCTTGATCCGCTACACCGCGGCAACCGGTGGCACCTATACTATTGAGGCGACCTCCTACTCGTCCGGCTCAACCGGGAGTTTCGCCTTAGGCTTGAGCGTTACTGGAGGAGGCGGCAATGTTTCCACCAACAAGAGCACGATTTTCATCATCCACGGCATCTCGCAATTCGGTGGAGCTAATGTTGCAGTAGCGGCCGGAATCAACGGCCTGGCCGCTACTCTGCGATCCTCCGATGGCGTCGACCAGTCCCGCTTCACCATCGACGCCAACTTCGACTACGGGAGTACCTGTCCGGACCCCACCCATCCTCTTGTCGGCCCTGGCGTCAGTTGTGACACCAGTCTCTGCACAATTCCTAATCTCGGTCACCTCCTGGCGATCTATATCAACCGGGCCAACCCGCAGGGAGACATCATCTTGATCGGCTACAGTTTGGGCGGACTTGTCGCGCGTGATATGTTGCTGAACAACTACTCGAACGTGGTCACGAACCGTAGGGCGGCCGCGCTGATCACGTTAGGAACCCCAAATGTCGGGTATCCGTACGATCCGATCGATGACAGCCAAAAGTGCTCCAGTTTGGTTCAGCAAATGTCCAGCGATTTTCGCACCCACCAGGCGGACAACACCGTGGATCTCTCATCCTACCTGTATGGTCTCGATGTTTCCTGGGGAGCTAGCTCCTTTCCAGGGCTGCCGCGCACGTGGATGACCGCAGCGGGAAGATGCTGCACCGCGGCGACGCGTACCTTCACGGGTGGGCGCGGGAATGGCTGCCCCGACTACAATGTCGACAACGACGGCGTAGTCTGCGAGCAGAGTGCAGCTTTCCGGTTAAATGTCGGAAATATCCCAACTGTACGATGGCTCGACTCAGGCCGAAGCTATTCTCACACAGGCGGTTTTTCGAGCTGGTTTGTGCTCGATAGCGGATCTGGCACGCAACCCTTGTTCAATCCGCTAGGCACCGGCGATTTAATTCGGGCGATAAGGACGTTGATCAATGGTCTATAACAACCTTTGTAATCTTGGTGCGTTCGTCCTAGCGCTGACGCTTTCGCCGTTGGCCGCTCAGGACAATACGAACGGCACTAGTACCGCAGGCCCAAGCGATCAAGAGGTTCGACAGATGATCGAAACCGCCCTGGAAAAAGGCTTGCCCGAAGATTCAACCGATCGAGTTGCAGTACTCGCAATGCGACATAGCGCGATAGCTGTCCCTCTCCTACTTGAGCACGTCGAGAATTTCCGCCCTGAGACCACTACATCAAAGGAGGGAATCAAGCGCGTAGCCGATATCCTTGCGTACGTCGGCGATAACGTGGCTGTCGACGCAGTGATTCACCTTGCCGACTCCGACCCAGCCCGCTTCGGCTATCTGGTGGCCCGGCTGCTCGATTATGCTTGGGGCCGTCGCAACCCCTACTCAATGGCGTATCAAATCGTGGCGCGCAGCCATTCGCCGACGGTCGCTGAAGTCACAATATGGGTACAGCGGACCGCGGGCTCTCGTGCCTCGTACCGTGCTTGGGCAAGCGCGATCGCCGACCAGAATAAAGGGCGCACTCCGGAAGAGGCTCTGTCGGCGGACATTCTCGTCCGCATGCTCCCCCGTGGTGTGCCGGAGGACATGAACACAGAAGTTAGGGCGGCTTTCGCCGCCAGCGCCGCACGCAGTCCAGAGCGGTAACATTGATGTCGTCCAGTCCCAAATTAGGCCTCGGCCTCAATGCCTGTTCATTCCTGAAGGCGGCGACACTGTTGGTTGCTTCTATCCATTTGACGCACCTGTTAGTGGAGTCGAAATGAAAATGAAAATCATCACCACGAGGCCAGGCTTCTTCAGCACCGGGATCGTCGTCCGCTTGAATGAAATTCTGGGCACTATACTCAAACGCTCGTTAGGCGGTCTGATAGGTGGTCTGATCGGAATCGCCGTCTTGCTCCTCCCGGCTCCGTGTCGGGGACAGGGATACACCATTTCAACTGTTGCTGGGGGTGGTAGCGGGCCAAGCTACGGTGATGGGGGCCTTGCTACCAGTGCGTATCTCCGTGGGCCTAGCGGAGTGGCAGTAGATGCCGCCGGCAATATCTTCATCGCGGACACATTCAATGCTGTTCGCAAGGTCGCCCCAAGCGGCATGATCTCCACCGTCGCCGGCTCCTATCAGGCGGCGGGATACTCGGGGGATGGGGGAGCAGCCACGAAGGCCTCTCTCTACAGCCCAGCGGGATTGGCGGTGGACGGCGCCGGCAATCTTTATATTGCCGATCTTGGCAACAATCGGGTCCGCAAAGTCCTGCCAGACGGGACAATAACAACAGTGGCGGGAGGTGGTTCGCCGGCCACCGGTAACGGCGATGGCGGCCCGGCGACAAACGCTAAACTTTCTGCTCCCGGCAGTGTTGCAATCGACGCGAGCGGGAGCATCTACATCTCCGAGGGTGGCTTTGGCGCCAGTAGAATTCGCAAGGTGTCGGCGAACGGTACGATCTCAACCATAGCGGGTAACGGCGCTCTTTCCTTCTCGGGCGATGGCGGTCCAGCGACCAGCGCTGCACTGAACGTGCCCCTGGGTATTGCACTGGACGCCGCAGGCAACTTGTACATCGCAGATGGAGGCAACTCCAGGATACGCAAGGTGTCGGCAAGCGGCATCATCACGACGGTTGCGGGCAAGAGCACTTTTTCTTTCTCAGGCGACGGCGGTCCGGCTACCAGCGCTGGGCTCAACGCACCTACCTGGGTAGCAGTGGACTCCGCCGGGAACCTGTATATTACCGATGCTGGCAACGAGCGTGTGCGCATGGTCAATACAACCGGCATCATAACGACGATTGCCGGCAACGGCGTTCTTGGCACTTCAGGTGACGGTGGACCGGCCACCAGCGCCAGGTTAAACGTGCCTTTCGGAATCGCGCTCGGAACCGGTGGTACGGTTTACGTCTCAGAGGGCGGTAGCGGCCGTGTCAGGATGTTGACTCCATCAGCGTCCTCCCGACCGATCGCCGTGACAAACGCGGCCAGCTTCACCGGCACCACATCTGTGGCCGCCGGGGAAATCATCACGATCTTCGGTACTGGAATTGGTCCGGATTCGCTCACAACGCTGCTGCTTGACTCCTCTGGACGGGTGGCAACATCACTGGCCAGCACGCGGGTTTTGTTTGACGGGATTCCCGGCCCCCTCATCTACGTTTCAGCAAACCAAGTGAGCGCAGTAGTTCCCTACAAGCTGACGGGTAGCACGACAACCAAAGTGCAGGTCGAGTACCAGGGAAGTACATCTGATCCGCTCACATTGGCGGTGGCAGATTCTGTTCCAGGTATCTTCTCGATTGATTCTTCCGGTAAGGGCCGGGGCGCGATCCTGAACCAGGATTACGGCGTTAACTCGCCAACGAATCCCGCGAGCGCCGGTTCAATAGTTTCGATATATGCCACGGGTGAAGGGCAAACCGACCCGGACGGAATTGATGGCCAGGTAGCTGGAGATACACTACCGAAGCCACGTTTGCCCGTCTCGGTAAAGATCGGCGGCGTGTCGGCCAACGTCCTCTATGCCGGAGCTGCGCCGGGAGCAGTTGCGGGGTTGTTTCAGGTGAATGTCAAGATACCTGACACAATCCAAGCTGGAACTGCTGTGCCCGTGTCGTTGACAGTCGGCAAGGATACGAGTCAGTCAGGCATTACCATGGCGGTGTCACAACCGCAGCCGTCGGTGGGCCTAGCCGGGTTGACACTCTCGACGAACGCAGTGACAGGGGGCACCAGCGTCACCGGCAACACTACATTGACGGGACCAGCCCCCTCTGGCGGCGTGGTTATCACGTTGCGCAGCAGCGGGAGCGCTGCTGTTGTTCCCGCCACCGTGACGGTGCCAGCGGGCCAATCTTCCGTTGTTTTCGCGGTCACAACCAGCGTGATCACTTCGATCCAGACGGTCACGATTACGGCAACATATGCAGGCGTGACTCAATCAGCGGCCCTTACGATCAACGTGCCGGCAGTAACGCTTGCCAGTCTCTCTTTGTCGAGTTCTTCGGTCACGGGTGGAACGAGCGTGACTGGCACAGTGCGACTTTCCGGCCCCGCACAAACGGGCGGTGCCCTAGTGACGCTACGAACCAGTGGGAGCGCGGCCAGCGTGCCTTCGAGCGTTACGGTAGCGGTAGGTCTGTCGTCCGCCACCTTCACGATCACAAGCAGCGCGGTCACTTCGAGCCAGACCATCACCATCACTGCTGGTTTCGGTTCGGCGTCCCAAACTGCGACCTTGACGGTCAATCCACCAGCCCAGGCGTCGCCGTGGACGTCAGGGGTTTACACGCTCGATGGAACCCTCACCGTGGACGGACAAACCGCGCATGTGCAGATCGTCAGCGCTTATGTCTTCAGCGGCTACATCGGGACGGTCACAAGCCAGCCAGACGTAAACAAAGTCGCAGTCGCGATTCTTTTTGACAAGGCCGCGACTGCATCCGGCAACACGATCACATATACGGGAGTTGACAGTGCTGGCAGCAACTACGTCAACTTTAGCCGCAGTTTTAATATCGAGCCAATCGTTTCGGGAACGATGACGCTCACGCTTAGCGCCGCTAGGGTAGGAGCCGCAGTAAACGGCACTATGAACTTCACGACTACCGCACGCACATTGACAGGGACCTTTACGGGCACGGTTCTATCGATCGACTGAGCCATACGCTAACATTGGGACGTGGGCAGTCAGAATAGGACGTTCTTGAATGAGACTGCTTGGGTTTGCTGACTTCCAGCATTTTCGCTGCCGCCTTCGCGCCGATCTACCATCCGATTGAATGCCCTGCGGGATGCACCAAGATTCGGTCCGTCGCCTGTCCGATAGCCACCTCCGGCGGCGAAGGTACAGGACGCCCTTCGAGCCGAGTTCGCCGGGCCGGGCGCTTGGGGCAATGATTGTCTCCGTGACCGCGATTCGACGATAGATCCCGCCGAATATTCGGCGGTTTGAGGTTGACTCACCTATTATCTCCCAGCCTTGCGCGCTTCGTCATCTTGATACTCGATCCGGCGTCCAGTCCGCGCTTCGAGGCTGGCAAGCACAGATCTGATGTTACCTTTTTTCACGCGGAAGACGAGTGCTTGCTGCCTACCTTCGCCGTCAAAGTACTGGATCGTAACGTAGTGCTTGCGGGCCTTGCTGAGCAACAGCATTGGGGAAATGAGTACCGCGGCGACGTAGCGGCGGCCAACGCGCTGACCATATTCCAAAGTCGCAATCTTCTGGCCGCTTTTGGGGTGACCGCCGAGGCTTCTGGTACGCGATATGCGTTTCGGTTTTGCCACAATGGAGGACGAGCAAGTCGGCACTCGTCAGGTCCAATCGGACGCTCGACTTTGCGGACGCAATGGGGAGCGTTCCACCGATCAATTGTGCCCGAACGCCTGGCTCAGCGGCCGTTGTCACAAGGGAGAGTCCGCCCAAAAACACGAATAACATTCGGATGATGAGTTGCATAAACATATCGTGGAGCGACAGGGCTCGCGCTCTCAGAAATCTTTCGTCGCGGAGCGCACATGGAAGGCCGGCGACGACGAGACCCGCCAGGCGGCATTCGTCGCGCCTCGAGGATAGGAGTACCCTCGCGTCCTTGCTGGAGGTGGGTGGCTGCGGGAACTGGGAAATAGAACTTGATCGGGGCGCCAGAGAGAGTGATGAATGGTCGTGCAAGGAGACCAGCAGATGGCACGGACCACGAAGCAGACCAAGACGCCGGCGACGCCCGGATTCGCGATCGAGATTAAGGACGACACCGAGCTGGGGCTGCGATCCTGGTCGCCGAGTTTGGCGACGGGGACGGCACAGGCGGCTATCAGCCCATCGGGGTGGTGGTGAGCATCAACGAGGCGCGCGAAATCGCCGACAGCGACATGTGCGGACGGATGCGCGACATCGAGTGCGGCAAGACGCCCGCCTGCTCCGAACGCTACCAGGAGCCAGAAGGAACTCAGCAAGGCCACCAGAAAAAGCCAATCTTGCGGGATAGGTCTGGAACCACAATGTCTCGGTCAGCGGCCTCGTCACATAGCCTCGCACAGAGATCACCTACAGCAAAGTGTGCCATTTCGGCTACCTCGGCTTGGTGACGTTCCTCACCTGGCATTCCTGGAAACGTGCCCATGAAGTGATGCTTAAGGGTCCACAGGTAAAGCCCGAGAGCATTAACAATGAACTTGAGGTCTGTCGGTTCAACTGTTTTGGATTGGACTCGTGTTCGTACCTCTTCAGATTTTGGAAAATCCGGTGGCATCGTTTCCGGAACGAGATGGGCCCCGCCGACATGATGAGATAGGCACTCCAAAGCATCCAGCACCCACATACGCTCGCTCGAGTTGAGCTTGATGTAAGGACTTGATTGGCGCGAGAAGAAGGGCCGATGGAATGGCATGGCGACTATCAGGATAACGGCATTCGCGCCGCTCTTACGCTGCGATCTCTAGAGCGCTTGGTTCGCGCCAATGCGCCTGTTGTGCAAACGACGTTTGCGGACAGAACCCTTGTGTTTGCAAGAGTCGCCCCCCCCCCTGCGTTCGCGGCCTGCTGCTTCCTGGAACCGCCGAACTAGTGCGCGCAAGACAGATTCGGGCGAAATTGTCACGTTTCACAAAGGACCCAATTATTCCGCCAAACGCGCGAGTATTGGTTCGGCGGTAGGACCATCCGCATAGCAGCCGAAAGATCCGGCGTGAAGAAGGTCAGCTGGCTAAGGACCCCGGAGGCGGAGTTTACGGCCTTCTCGTGAGCACTCCGAGGCTTAATCGAGGTCGCGACCGGTGCGTACAGATGGTCGCAGGCACGCGCGATTCAGATTGTCTTCTTCCTCAGGAGTGAAGCCCAATTCTGGACGATGTGCAGGGCGCTCTTTGAAACGTGCGTCGGAGCCGGGGGCGGGCGGAAGGAAGAGGAAGTGGCCGCCGGCGTCGCAACGGTTTCCAGTGGGGCAGCCTGCGCCGAAGCCATTCCGAGAGCCAGGATCAACAGGCAGAGCACCTTCCACCAGGCTGGACCGCGCCGTAGGCTCCAGCCCAATACTAACAACAGTGCGACGAATCCCATCGAAGCCAATACGACATTAGTTCGCAAGCTCGTCCAGGCGAAGGCCACCGGTACCCAAAGAACAGCTCGTGTCAATTTGCGCGCCATGGAATGCACGCGCAACCACCCGGCGGCCCGCGGAGACCACTGATAGTACCATCTTACAAAGGCCCTTCCTGCCCAGGCGGACAGAAGCGTCCGGTCACGAAACACCCGGAGGCACTGTACCTGCCTCGCCATCGCGGAGCCGAACGCAGCCGTGGCGATGAAACACCCTCCGGCCGCTGTGCTGGTCTGCAGGGAGAAGTCGGTCTCGGCGATCACATTTAAGACCTGGTTTGTCCCTGACTTCGAAAAGTACACCTTTATGTGGTAGTCGCCGGAAGGAATGTCGTCCGTAACCTGAAAGATGCTTCCTCCGCCGGCGGGGATCGTCGATTGCCCCGTCTGTGGCGTGCCAACCCATGCAGGGCGGACCGTGCTGTGAAGCCACCGGCTGTTGTAATCGGTGGGGTCGTCGTAATAGTAATATGTGTTCCCGCTGGCAACCGAAACGATGGAAACCATGAGGTCGTACGTTCCCGCAATCGTTCCGGCTACGGATGTATAAGTCATCGCAAAGGGATCACCGGTCACATAGGTTCTCTGGCTTGTCCAGATCGAGGTCACCGCTGGCTGGGTCGAGTTCGCGTCCAGAATAGTAAAATTAAACGCAGTCGAGCTATTGTTCACGCCCGGATTCACGACCACCACCGGCACCGTTCCAGGCTTGGCTAAATCCGATGCACCCAGCGTGATCGTTACCTGGCCGGCATCGGAAGGCGTGCTGATGGCGTGTGATACACCGTTGAACTTCACCGTCGAACTCGACTGAAAGTTCTTTCCCCGCACCGTGAGCGCTTGTGAAGTCGTTCCCGCGGTCGCCGAAGAAGGGAAGAGACTGGTGATCTGCGGTTGAGGGCTCTGGATGACGCTCCCATTCACCAGGAAGTCCGCCTTCGAAGTTCCGCCGCCCGGCGCCGGATTGGTTACCGACAACTCCAGGCTCCCTGCTGTCCCCAGATCGGACGAGCTCAAGACCAGGATCAGTTGACCGCTCTGGGAAAACGATGCCGTACGTTTCTGATTGTTCACCGCTACGACGGAACTTTTCAGAAAATTCACCCCACTGATCGTCACGGTCTGCGAGTTGCCCCCAAGCTGCGCGAACAGAGGCGAGAGCAAAGTTATCGACGGAACCGGATTCATCACCAGCGCCGGTCCGGGTTTGATCGTGATCACGGCGGTCTCCACCGCGCTCGCCCGACTGGTCATTTCCCAGAAGCGCTGGGCCGCTTGCCCGAAATTGGAGACTGAGTCCAGACCCTGCAATACAGCTTCCACGATCGCGCCTACGCCGGTCGCCGCTGTCAGTACCTTAAGGACCATCTTGAACAGCGAAGATTTCACGGCCGTTTGCGCGCCCTGCTGCAAGGCGCACGATGCGGCGTCTTTAGCAACATTGACGGCCACATCCTTACATGTGTCGAGAAACCCCGAGATCGTGTTGGAGTTCGCAATCACCAAGCTGCCCTGCAAAAGCTCCTGGCTCGCATCTTGCAGCACACAGTCCAGAATGGGGGTCGCGCTATCCATTCCGGGAACCGCCGACACCAAGTTGAATGCGGTTTCGATCACATTCATCACGTTAGCTTGCACGGATAGCTTTCTGCCATCGGTGTAGGCATTGTTGGCTATGTACTGGTTCTCGGTTGCGTCCGCGGTGGCCCCGCTGTAGAACCTCGCGATATAGTCCGCCTCTTTCTGCGACGTGTTCTCCGGCAAAGAGAAATTTGTTCCGTCGATTGGTACCCCGAGCTTCGCTAGCCCCGCCGATAAACCAGTGACAAGGAGCCCCGGCAAATCCAGGAACTCAAACCAGCTCTTGCCGGTGACCCATGCGGAATAACATTTCGTCGAGGAATCGCACGTCAGCGAGTCGTAGTTCCCCGCACCGACCGGGCTTTCGGTTCCACCTTCCGGTAAGATGTTAGCCGGATTGGAAAGAGTCGGCTTGATCCGCGCCAGCCAGCCCATCGCGCATCCGCCGATCATGCCTGTGCAATTCTGCGGGCTGAAACCGTAGCCCCCGCCGCTTTGGCTCACCGTCACCGCATCGTCCGCCTGGAACGACAGATACCTCAGATCCAGGCAGGGCAGTCCGGTGGCGGGGGTGCTGAAAGATGGATAGCAATACGGCGTGACGCTCACGGTCGCCGGAAGGCCTGCGACGGCGGAGTCCGTTGGGGTCGAGCTATCAACGAGGGCCGCCTCCGCCCCGCCCTCAAGGTGCGCCATCGTGTTGCTCGGTTTCTGCTGGGCCAGTGCCCTTACCACCGCTTGCACGGCGCTCTGCGCGGCCGCCACAACAGATGGATCGCTCAAGGGGTCCGCCTTGCTTGCGCTCTGTGCCAACGCAGTGGCCAATTGCACCGTCGCCGGATTCGCCGCTATAACACTCAGGATCGCGGGCGCTCTCTGCTTGTCTTTCGTGAACAGCGAGGGCGTCAGAAAGATGAGTGACTCGGCCAGAGTCTGGACGTCTTGCACCAAACCGTTGGGAGAAACTGCCGCCAGCGACGAGGCGGTGATCTGCCAGCGAGTTCTGTAAACGCGAGGCGATGCCAGTGCGGCGGCCAGTTCCGGAGCTTCAAGTGCAGGTGCAACCTGGGACGACAACGGGACCGTGGCTGCCGCTCCGCCCACGGTGATCGATAGCAATCCGAAGTCTTTGCCCGGAACCATCGCCGCCACCAACCCTACACCTGCGGGATTCACCGATGCTGTGAAGCTCCCGTTCGTAGCCGGCGTGGAAGTCTGGCCTCCGAAGCTCACGACTGTCAGGTTCGCGGCGCTGATACCGGTCGGGGCTACGACCGTCCCGCTGACGCTGACGGGAGGAATCGTCGCGAAGGAAAACGTGGAGTCCGTACCCAGTGGATTCCCCGCCGCATTCCTTACCAGCGCCCCCACCGTTACGGTATAAGTCCTTTGCGGGCTGAGAACGCCCGCGGGCGCTAGCGACACCAGATTCTTCGCCGGATCGTACACCACCGACACCGGCAAAGGTGTCTTCCCGGCGGCCAAGCCGAACGTGGATGAGCCGACGCTTGCCGGATCCAGGCTTCCATTGAACTGGATCTGAATCGCCGCCGATAGTGACACACCGGAGGCCCCATTCGTGGGGGAAGTCGATGTGATCGTGAGCGGCCCCATCGCGGGCGGGGCCGCGAAGACCGTAAACATGCTATTGCCCGAGGCCACCTGCGCGCCGGTGGTTACCGTCACGGTGCGAAGTCCTGTGGACGCCGCCGGATCGATCATCACTGTGGCAGTGGCACTGGTCGGGCTCACCACGGTCAACATTCCGGGTTGACCCTCCTGGGCACCTGCCACGCTGATGCCCGCTCCGAAATTAGCATACGCCTGGCCTTGCAGGAAGCCGGTGTTCAAGCCCGTCAGCACTGCCGTAAAGACCCGGCCCGCGCTCCCCGAACTGGGATTGACGGACACTAGCGTCGCCGGGGGTCCGCCGGTCGCCGCTCGGACCGCGATCGTCACCGTGTTGGAGGTCCTTCCACCAATCGAAATCGTGACCGGCACCGCATTTCCCGGCGCGGCGGATGCCGGCACGAGAGCATTTACCTGGTACTCGCCGACAAAGCCGGGCGCAAGACCCGAGAAAATGACTTGGGCCGGCACACCGCCGATGGTCACCGCCGGTGTGGTTGGGGTGCTTGCCAGCGGACTGGTCGGCGACACAGCCCCGCTCGCCGGTTGATTCGACACCGGACCCAAACCGGTGCAATAAATCTGCAAGTACGTAGTGCCTGCCAGCGCGGGGTTCGATTGGTCCACCAACTTGTAGGACGTATCGAGAATCGCCCCTTGGCCCGTTCCTTGGCCGTTCATGCTAAAGATGCCCGGCGAAAATGCGGCAAGGCTCACAGTCTGCGCTGTGCTTGTGAGACCGTTCATCGTGGCCGTTAGCGGCGCCTGCGACTGGTTCGCCAACTCCCATGGCACCAGAAGGTTCACCTGTCCGCTGGAAACGTAGTAAAGGGGCGCCTTCGTCCCGCCCGCGAACTGCATGGACAGCCCGCCAAGGCTCGTCGGCCACGGCGCGCCAGGCGTCATGGCTGGCGCGCTCAATGGGAAACTTCCATAAACTGCCACAATGCTGCCCGGCGCCACTGGCGTTCCCACGGCATAACTGGCGGCGTTCAGAATTCCGCCCGCGCTGATCGACGGCGCGGACGCTGCAATTGTGAAGTTAAGGGTGAACAGTGCCGAACCGTTCCACGAAACGCGAACGCTCCAGTTACCTGGCGAAGACGCCGGCGGATTGCCGGCTATGTCGATCGACGACGGAAAGCACCAGTTACCAGAAGACGCGAGCGAATTCCAGTTGGCTGACTTGTATGCGGTCCCGTTTGGATAGTACCAAGTGGCCGAAGCGATATCCCCAGCGTTCGCGCCCGTTACGTTGAACCACACCCACACCCTCTGATCGGTGGTCAGGAAAGCGGTAGCAGGCGTGGGGACCGAGCAACCGCCACTGGTATCAACCGTCTTGGTGACCATGCGGTCGGTCACCGTGACCCCAAGACAAGGAAAAACCGGTAGAATCAAACTGACCAGAAAGCGGGCCAGATTCCATTTCATCGACTTTGCAAGCTGGTGACAGAGCTCGGCCTTTTCCGTAGTTCGCACAGGAACGATTTTCTCGCTGCTCTCGCAGGTCATACTTCTGACCTCCTACCTTTGAGCCCATAACCAGTCCTTGTTTTCAAGGGCGCCCTGTTGGATCCAGTCATTTCCCGATCGAACAGAGACCCATGCGGCACCGCTGCCGCAGGCATCGCTATCGCCTCCCACGATGAGGGTGCTTCCATCACCGGACAGTGCCACTGAGGTGACCTGTTTAGCCGGCGTCGCGAGCCACCGCTACCGACGAATTTGGTGCCCAGTTGGTGCCATTCGCCACCCGACCAAACAAATACCCACACCGCCCCGATACCCTCGACTTGGGTCGGCGGGACTTGGTCCGACGGCTCTCCCATAACGGCGACGTTCCCGCCAGCCGACAGCGCAACTGAAGAACCCTGACCCGCACGCCCGGCCGCATCCGCGCCAATAAGCTTGCTTCCCCGCTGGGCAAACCGCTGCCCGAACACGGGTGTCAATACAAGGAGAAACACCAGGAGACCGAACAGTCTCCATGGAGCGGCACGCCGCCAAGCCATGTGAGTGGGAGCCGGGATTTCCATTTAGGACTTCCGAATCCTGTTTAGTATACACCCAGACGCCATCCCATAGGTAGATGGCACCGCTCGTCCAGTTGTCACTGTTGCCGGCGAACTGGCGCACGACGATCCACAGTCCGGTCTGCCCACTCGCCAGCGTGCCGGTGATTTTGAACCGCTGCCAGGCGGTCGTGAGCGTGATGTTCGTGGGGCCAGCGAGGTAGCCGGCATAGGCGTTGTCGACGATGGCGATAGACACTTGCTTGGTTCCGGAAGCGACCTTAATCCAGACGTAGAATATGTACTGGCCTCCGGACGCTAGTTCTGCAACCTGCTGCTGGATGATCGGCGTCGCAGTTACCGCCATGATGGTGTCCGCTGTCGTGTTGCCATCCGGCTGGGCGATGGCGTTCGCGGTAGGTACCGAGCTTCATCCCGCGGTGGGTGTTCTGCTGCTGATTATCGAAGTACTGCCACTCCGTCTCTCCCGTCATTGCTAGATGTGGGAGTGTCGGGAGTGCTGGAGTTTCCCGAGGCCGCCGAGCCTGAATTCGTGCAACGTTACCGCGAAATCGAGGCACGGCTCTCGGCCGCCGGCGCGTCCGCGACGGAGCAACCGATGGCCCCGGAATTCACGGAATCCAAAAGGGCCTTTCGACGGGCGACGGAGGCGTTCCGGCCGCCGCCTTTCCAGCGTGCGGTAAGGGCGGCGCCGGCGGCATCAAGGCTGCAACTTGCGCCGCCGGTTGGCCTGCTGGCCTGGGTTGGCGAAGGCGTTCAGAATTTCTCGGTCTCTTTGCACGAACTTGATCCGTGCCAGGTTCGCCCGAGCCGCCAACGGGAGGTCCTGCCGGGAAACTTCGCCGCGCAGTACCTGACGCAGCAGCTTGTGGAGCCGCCTGTCGTGGCCTTGACAAAACAGCCGCTGATGCTCCGGGTCCTTGCCGACCGCCAGCTTTGCGCCGCAGCCGCAGCAGCACACTGGGTTCGCTGCGAATTCGCGCCGGGCGGCCCAGACCTTCGCCATGGCAGCACCACGAGTTGGATTCTTTTTCGTTTCCGTCGAGTCGCTCATCAAAATCTCCCCGAACATTGAACACCCGCAAGCTATTGCAGCACAAGTAGATAGGAGCGGCAGGTGCTGAAGTTCACCATCGCTACCAGAATGTTCCTTGACCTTCCACGGGACTCTACGCTATACCAAGGATGTCGCGACCTGTAGGTCCCTCCTGCAGCTGGCAGCCATCGCGAAATATGCTGCGCCAGGCTTTCACAGGGAAGCCGTGGCACCATGTCTCGCGATCCGCACTTTGACCAAATCTTGGGAGTCCTAGCCGCGCTGGGCGCTGGCCCGGAGCAGATCAGTGCAGTCGCGCAAGCGTACATGCAGCGACCCGGTTCGGAACCCGCCGAACCTGCCCCCACCACCACCCCCACTTGTGTAGCATCCACCAAGCATGTTTCCCTGGGTCCGAAAAACATGAGACCGAAAAACATGCCCAAACGCAAGATGCCAAAGGACTCCATGCAGAAGGGGTGCCTCCAACGTCACGGAAAGATGTGGCGCGTCTTCCTGCGTGAGAATTACTCCCGGCCGGACGGTACAGTCGGACGCAAACAGGTGGCCCACCCCGTGGGCCGAATAGACGAGATCTCAGAAGAGGAGGCTGGACAAAAGATGGCACAGCTCGTGGTTGAAATAAATCAGCGAACCACTCCCCCAACGAACG
>OBLU010003551.1_pt1 | contig 14133 bp, 11 predicted proteins | sample 1518681 | NCBI WGS metagenome assembly OBLU01 (sample SAMEA3539304, study PRJEB22396) | soil metagenome | biome: tundra; feature: field; material: soil | place: USA | collected 2010-05 | depth 0.15 m
TAAGGCTGAGGCTGCTGCTGAGGCACCTAAGGCTGAGGCTGCTGCTGAGGCACCTAAGGCTGAGGCTGCTGCTGAGGCACCTGCTGCCAAGGCCTGATCACTTCTGCTGAACCTTCAACGAGTTAGCGCGTCGGGTCCGATCACATGTTGGTCGCACCCGGCGCGTACTCACGAATAGAGAGCGATAACGATGGCGAACTACACCGCTGCGGACATCAAGGCGCTTCGCGAGTCGACCGGCGCCGGCATGATGGACGTCAAGAGGGCCCTCGACGAAGCGGCCGGCGATCACGGCAAGGCTACCGAGATCCTGCGCGTCAAGGGCCTCAAGGGCGTTACCAAGCGTGAAGGCCGTTCGGCCACCAATGGTCTCGTGGCGGCTCAGGCTGGCAACGGTGTCGGCACCCTGGTGGAGGTCAACTGCGAGACCGACTTCGTGGCCAAGGGCGAGAAGTTCATCGCCTTGGCCGACCGGGTCCTGGCCCAGGCCGTCACCGTTGGCGCGTCCAGCGCCGACGGGCTGCTTGCCAGCGACATGGGCGGTACGACGGTCAAGGAGATCCTCGACGAAGCCAACGCGACTATCGGCGAGAAGATCGAGATTCGGCGGGTGGCACGACTTGAGGCCGCCCACGTCGTGTCCTACCTGCACAAGACCAGCCCTGACCTTCCCGCTCAGATCGGGGTCCTGGTGGCCACCGACGGTGGCGACGAGGTGACGGCTCGTGACATCGCCATGCACGTGGCTGCGTTCAGCCCGTCGGTCCTGTCCCGCGACGAGATCGACGCTGACACCGTTGCAAACGAGCGCCGCCTCGCCGAGGCCACGGCCAAGGAAGAGGGCAAGCCGGCAGCGGCTATGCCCAGGATCATCGAGGGTCGGGTCAACGGTTTCTTCAAGGAGAACGTCCTGCTCGAGCAGCCGTTCGCCAAGGACGCCAAGAAGACGGTGGCCAAGGTCCTTGAGGAGTCCGGTGCGACGGCCAAGGCTTTTGTGCGGTTTCGCGTCGGATCCTGACCGTCTCTGACCCCGGAGTCATCGGCGGGGCCCTGGCACCTGGACCACGCCGTGCGGTCTTTGTGGAAGACTCGCGACACATGCTCTGGTTTTTGCCCTGGGAGGCCCCATGACCACCGAAGACGCACACCCGACCTACAAGCGGGTGCTGCTCAAACTCTCCGGCGAGGCATTCGGCGGTGGCAAGGTCGGGCTCGACCCTGACGTCGTGCGTGAAATCGCCGATCAGATCGCGGACGCAGCAGGTTCCGGGGTTCAGGTGGCCGTAGTCATGGGCGGTGGCAACTTCTTCCGCGGCGCCGAGCTGCAGCGCCGGGGGATGGACCGGGCCCGCGCCGACTACATGGGCATGCTCGGCATCGTGATGAACTGCCTTGCGCTGCAGGACTTCCTGGAGAGCGCCGGCGTTGCGACTCGTGTTCAGACTGCGATCACCATGGGCCAGATCGCCGAGCCGTACATTCCACTGCGTGCGATTCGGCACCTCGAGAAAGGCCGGGTCGTCATCTTTGGTGCCGGTTTCGGTCTGCCGTTCTTCTCCACAGACACGGTGGCCGCCCAGAGGGCCCTGGAGATCCAGTGCGAGGTCGTGCTGATGAGCAAGAACGGGGTGGACGGCGTCTACAGCACTGACCCTCGAGCGGACCCCACCGCACTCAAGCTTGAACGCGTGTCGTACGACGAGGCGCTGCTCAAGGGCCTTCGGGTGGTCGACGCTGCGGCCTTCGCATTGTGCTCAGAGAACAAACTGCCGATGATCGTCTTCGGGATGGAAGGCGACGGCAACATCGCCAGGGCCATCCGGGGTGAGAAGATCGGCACGCTCGTTACCGCGGATGAGGAGTCCTGATGATCGACGAAACCATGCTCGAGGCCGAGGAAAAGATGGAGAAGGCCATCGAGGTTGCCAAGGAGGACTTCGCGACGATCAGGACGGGCCGAGCGAACGCCGCGATGTTCAACAAGCTCACGGTCGAGTACTACGGCTCGCGGACCCCCCTTCAACAGTTGGCGTCCTTCCAGACTCCCGAGGCCCGCACGATCCTGATCACGCCTTTCGACAAGTCGGCGATGGCCGAGATCGAGAAGACGCTGCGTGACTCCGACCTGGGCATCAACCCCAACAGTGACGGCACCGTCATCCGCGTCAACCTCCCGCAGCTGACCGAGGAGCGTCGTAAGGAGTACATCAAGCTTGCGCGCACCAAGGCCGAGGACGCCAAGGTGTCCATCCGCAACATCCGGCGCAAGGCCAAAGAAGAGATTGACCGCATGGTCAAGAACGGCGAGGTCGGCGAAGACGAGGGCGCCCGCGCCGAGAAGGAGCTCGAGATCTTCACCAGAAAGCATGTCGAGAACGTCGACTCAATCCTCAAGGTCAAGGAAGGCGAGCTCCTCGAGGTTTGAGGTAGGCAAACTAACCACCGCATGACGACACCACCTTCTGGCCGCCGCGAGCGGCGCGCGGCGGCCAGCCCCTCCGGGACGAAAGCCGGCCGAGCAGGGCGAAATATCCCCACTGCCATCGGCGTCGGGGTCAGTCTTGGTGCTTTGGTCCTCGCGAGCCTGCTCATTCGCAAGGAGGGTTTTCTCGCGGTGGTCGTCGTGGCCAGCTGCTGGGCCGTCTGGGAGCTGCGCGACGGGCTTGCGCGGGGCAAGATCAACGTCCCGCTCGTTCCCAGCATGGTCGGCGCCATCGCGATGATCACTGCGTCGTTCGTTGGCGGCGGACAGGCACTGACCGTCTGTTTTGGCCTGACCTGCATCTCGCTACTGCTGTGGTGCGTGTCCGATGGGGCGCAGGGTTCGATCCGCGACATCACCGGCGGAATCTTCGTCGCGGCCTATGTGCCGTTGCTGGCGTCGTTCTCTAGCCTTCTGCTGTGGGCGCCGGACGGTGCCAAACGCGTCATCGTGTTCATTGGTGTCACTATTTGTAGTGACATTGGGGGCTTCGCCGTCGGCGTGATAGCTGGCAGGCATCCCATGTCTCCTTCGGTCAGCCCCAAGAAGTCATGGGAGGGCGCAGCTGGTTCGGTCGTGTTCTGTGTCATGGCCGGCGTGGGGACTGTCACGGTGATGTTGGGTGGTTCATGGTGGGCCGGTGCGATCCTCGGCCTGGCCGTGGCCATTTCTGCCACGGTTGGTGACCTGACCGAGTCGACGATCAAGCGTGACCTCGGCATCAAGGACATGGGAAGCATCCTCCCGGGCCACGGTGGGCTGATGGACCGAATGGACTCGCTGCTTTTGTCTGCCCCGGTCGCCTGGGCCATTCTGACTGCTTTTGTTCCCTTCCCCTGACCTGAGACAATGTGCAGGATGTCTGACGTCGAACCCAGCACAACATCCACCCCTACGCCGGTTTCTTTGCCGACGCCATCACCGGCCCGTCCTGACCGCGGCGAGCTCACCTTCACCGCGCCTCGCCGGGGCAAGCCTCCGCAGCACCTGGCCGACCTCAACGCTGCTGAGCGCAAGGCTGCTGTCGAGGCATTGGGTCACAAGGGGTTTCGGGCCAGGCAGCTGTCGACTCACTACTTCGAGCGGCTCGTGGAGTCGCCCCAGGAGATGACCGACTTACCGAAGGCGATCCGTGACGACCTGGTGGCCAAGCTGTTGCCCCGGCTCCTGACGCCGGTGCGGACCGTGGAGGCCGACAACCGCCGGACCATCAAGTCGGTTTGGCGGCTACACGACGGTGCCCTGGTCGAGAGCGTGCTGATGCGCTATCCCAAACGGGTGACGATCTGTATCTCCAGCCAGGCCGGTTGCGGCATGAACTGCCCATTTTGCGCCACCGGGCAGGAGGGCCTGACCCGCAACATGTCGACCGCAGAGATCGTCGAGCAGGTGGTGCAGGCCGCTCGACTCCTGCGGCGCGGTGGTGTGGGTGGGGGTGCCGAGGGCACCCCGCTGCGCGTCAGTAACGTCGTCTTCATGGGTATGGGGGAGGCGCTGGCCAACTACAACGCCGCCATCGGTGCTATTCGCCGGATCACCGACCCTGCGCCGAACGGTCTGGGTATGTCCGCACGAGGCATCACCTTGTCGACCGTTGGGCTGGTTCCGGCTGTCGACAAGCTGGCCGCAGAAGGGATTCCGCTCACCCTGGCACTGTCCCTGCATGCACCCGACGACAAGCTGCGAAACGAGCTGGTGCCGATTAACACCCGGTGGTCGGTCGACGAGGCGATCGACGCCGCATACCGCTATTTCGACGTGACCGGTCGCCGGGTCAGCATTGAGTACGCATTGATCCGCGGCATGAACGACCAGGGCTGGCGTGCGGACCTGCTTGGTACGAAGCTCAACGCTCGTGGTCGAGGTTGGGTGCATGTGAACCCGATCCCGCTGAATCCGACTCCTGGCTCGAGATGGACGGCATCGGACAAAGGCGTCGAGCGTGAGTTCGTCCGCCGTTTGCGAGCTCTGGGCGTGCCGACAACCGTGCGGGACACTCGAGGCTCGGACATCGACGGCGCATGCGGGCAGCTGGCGGCCGCGACCGCCTGAGCAGGGCGTTTGTCGGACCCGCGAATTCCGCCTGGCCCCGGGGGAGCCTTGCATTCTTGAGGGCCTGCAGTCTGCGCGTCTCATGAGAAGTGCTCTGCGGTCGTGCTTCCACCGGTAACCGAGCTCGGTCTAGGCGGCGAGAAGGCGGGCACCAGTGGCTTTGCCGACCCAGCTGTACCAACACGAGAACGTTTCGAGGACGACCTCGGGGGCGCAGCGCTGCACGGGGTTCGCGGTCCTGGTCAGCCTGCGTCCGCGCGACGGGATCACAGGGCCGCTGTCCGGCCCAGATCTGGTCAGGTCGACCAGCTGGCAGAGTCCGGATCGGCGCCGCTATGGCTGGCGTCCTCGGTCTTGGTCGACGGCGGGTCTCCTGCCGGGTCCCGGGTGGTCCGGGGATGAATCCTTCACCGGCATCGAGGTCTCCTCGGGCTGCACCACCCGTGGCGGCGACATGTCCATCGACCACTGCCGGGCCGGCTGATCCGGCCGATGGCGGCTTCTGGGATCACGTGCCGGCAGAGTCTGGGACGAGGTGGGCCGGCCGGACATCGAGGTTTGCCCGATGTTCGGCCGTTCGTCGCATCACAGTGACGGTTCGCCGCATCGTGGGCAGTGCGCAGTGGCCTGAGCATGCGCGGGGGACAATGATGGCGCTATGACGGACGGCAACTACGCACGAGCCCATCGGCGCAGCATCGAAGACCCGGAAGGCTTCTGGGGGGAGGCGGCCCGCGGGATCGACTGGATCACCCCACCTCGGCGGGTCCTTGACGACTCCCGGCCGCCTTTCTACCGCTGGTTCCAGGGTGGTCAGCTCAACACCTGCTACAACGCTCTTGACCGGCACGTGATCGCCGGCCGGGGCGACCAACCGGCACTGCACTACGACAGCCCTGTCACCGGCACCTCACGCACGCTGACCTACGCCCAGCTGCTGGACCAGGTGTCCCGGTTCGGCGGGGCATTGCGGTCCCTCGGCGTGGACAAAGGTGATCGCGTGGTCATCTACATGCCGATGGTGCCCGAGGCTGTGGTGGCGATGCTGGCCTGCGCCAGGATCGGGGCGGTGCACTCGGTGGTGTTCGGCGGTTTCGCTGCAGGCGAGCTGGCGGCCCGGATCGAGGATGCCGAGCCCAAGGTGGTGGTCATCGCCTCCTGCGGGATCGAGACCTCCCGGGTGGTGCAGTACAAGCCGCTCCTGGATGCTGCGATCGAGAGATCGGCGCATAAACCCGACTACTGCGTGGTGCTGCAGCGCGAACAGGCCGTGGCCTCGATGGGAGAGCGCGACCTCGACTGGGACTCCCTGATGGATCCCAAGCAGATGACGGTGTCTGAGTGCGTGACGCTCGAGGCGACGGACCCCCTCTACATCCTCTACACCTCCGGGACCACTGGTCGACCCAAGGGCATTGTGCGTGACAACGGAGGCCACGCAGTGGCGCTGCACTGGTCGATGAGCAACGTCTACGGGCTCGAAGCGGGTGAGGTGTTCTGGGCGGCCAGTGACGTCGGCTGGGTGGTAGGCCACTCCTACATCGTGTATGCACCGTTGCTGGCGGGGTGTACCACGGTGCTCTATGAGGGCAAGCCGGTGGGCACACCCGACGCGGGGGCCTTGTGGCGGGTGGCTGCACAGTACGCCGTGGCGGCACTGTTCACGGCGCCGACAGCGATCCGTGCGGTCAAGAAGGAAGACCCCGATGGCACGCTGATTGCCGGTTACGACCTCTCCAAGCTGCGCACCCTGTTCCTGGCCGGGGAGCGCCTAGACCCGGACACCTACACCTGGGCGGGCGCGCGCCTCGGCATCCCGGTGGTCGACCACTGGTGGCAGACCGAGACCGGCTGGGCGATCGCAGCCAACTGCATCGGCCTGGAGCGGCTGCCGATCAAGGCCGGGTCGCCAACGGTGGCCGTCCCGGGCTACGACGTGCAGATTCTCGACGAGCATGGCAAGCGGGTGGACCCAGGGGTCGAAGGGGCCATCTGCATCAAGCTGCCACTGCCGCCTGGCACATTGTCCACGCTGTGGCGCGACGACGAGCGGTACGTCGCGGGATACCTCGCCGCGCATGAGGGCTACTACCTGACCGGAGACGGGGGCTATATCGACGATGACGGGTATATCTACGTCATGGGTCGCACCGACGACGTGCTCAACGTGGCGGGGCACCGCCTTTCCACCGGATCGCTGGAGGCGGCACTTGCCGGCCACCCGTCAGTTGCCGAGTGTGCCGTGATCGGGGTGGCCGACCAGCTCAAGGGCCAGGTGCCCAGGGCGCTGGTGGTGCTGAAGGCCGGCGTCGACATGTCCGGGCCGGGCGCGGTGGAGAAGCTGCAGGCCGAGCTGGTCCAGCGGGTTCGCGACGAGGTCGGCGCCGTCGCGTCGTTGCATCTGGTCGATGTCGTTGTGGCGTTGCCTAAGACCCGCTCGGGCAAGATGTTGCGCAAGACCATGCGTCAGATCGCCGATGGCGGCACCCCTGCGGTTCCCAGCACGATCGAGGACGCATCGGTGCTGGAGGCACTCAGGCCCGTCCTGACCCGGAGCTAGGCGAGCTCGGCGGTAGCGGCCGCAGCCAGGTGCTGGCAGAAGCTAGTGGCTGGTCAGGGCTGAAAGCGCTGCGCCTAGCAGCGCTGGACGCCCGGTAAGGCGTTCTTCGCGGTCTGCGAGGGTAGCGAGCTGCAGGCCGGCATTGACGCCGAGCCAGCGCAACGGCTCGGGCTCCCATCGTCGGGATCGGTGATGGACCCACGGAAGGTGAGTCAGAGCGCTGTCGGCGCTGGTCACCAGGTCCGCCAGCGTGCGGCCTGCGAGGTTGCTCAGGGCTACCCCGTCGCCGACGTAACCACCGGCGTGGCCCACGCCGGTGGACCGGTCGTATCCGACGCTGGGGTGCCAGTCACGGGCGATGCCCAGCGGTCCGCCCCAGGCATGGGTGAACTCGACGCCCTCGGTCGCCGGGATGAGCTGGGTCAGACTCCGCCGCAGCGTCCCGAAGACCGTTGAATCCGCATCGAACCTGGCCTGGATGCCGGAACCGAAGTGATAAGGCGCACCGCGACCACCAAAGACGATCCGGTCGTCCATCGAGCGCTGCCCGTAGACGATCACGTGCCGATGCTCACTGAACGTCTCGGCATTGGCCAGGCCGATCTGGTCCCAGACCGACTGCGGCAGGGGTGCTGTGGCGACGACCAGCGAGTAGACGGGTGCCACGGTGCGACGATGGCCGGGCAGCCGGGCAGTCCAGGCCTCGGTGGCCCGGATGACATGGCGAGCCCGAACGATGAACCCCTGGTCGCTGCGCAGGACTCGGCGCTCCACGCTGGCCACCCGGGTGCGCTCGTGGATCCGGGCGCCCTTGGTCTCGATGGCTCGGGCGAGTCCGAGGGCGAGCCGGAACGGATGGACACGGGCACAGTTCGGGTTGAAGGTGGCGCCGCACAGTCCTTGGACAGTGAGCCGTTCGGCCGCGGCGCCAGCCCCGAGCCAGGTCATCCCGGTCCCCCAGTAGCTCGACTCCTGGACCTGGGCCCGGGCCCGTGTCCCCTGGGCGCGGTTCGTGGCAACGACCAGCGTCCCGCCCTTGTGGAACCCGCACTCGATGCCTTGCGCCTGAGCCACTCGGCCCACCTCGTCGACGCTTTCTCGAAGCGCGGCGTACTGGTCCCTGGTCGCAGGCTCACCGTGGGCGCGGGCCAGCACCCGCGCCCCCACGGGATACAGGGCTGAGACCCACCCGCCGTTACGCCCGCTGGCACCGAAGCCGACGTGCTCTGCCTCCAGGAGCAGCACCTTCAGCGAAGGGTCGGCCTCCAGCAGGTAGTACGCGGCCCACAGACCGGTGAAGCCGGCGCCCACGATGGCGACGTCGACGCTCTCGTCCTGGGTGAGCCGGTCCCGGGTCGCGCCCGTTGCCAGGCCGGCCCACCAGAGCGGACCCGAGGACCCATCACTCACGGCTGGTAGCTCACAGGTGGTTCTCCGCCTCGGTCAGCACGGAGCGCAGTCGCTGCTCGATGTCGTCGAACTCGGGCTGGCCGATGATCAGCGGCGGTGCAAGCTGGATCACCGGGTCGCCGCGGTCGTCGGCCCGGCAGTACAGGCCGGCGTCGAACAGCGCCTTGGACAGGAACCCGCGCAGCAGACGCTCGCACTCATCGTCGTCGAACGTCTCCCGGGTCACCTTGTCCTTGACCAGCTCGATTCCGTAGAAGTAGCCCTCGCCGCGCACATCGCCGACCAGTGGCAGGTCGAGCAGCTTGTCCAGGGTGGCCCGGAACCCGGGCGCGTTGTCCTTCACGTGCTGGTTGAGGCCCTCGCGCTCGAAGATGTCCAGGTTTGCCATCGCGACGGCAGCCGAGACCGGGTGGCCGCCGAAGGTGTAGCCGTGGGCGAACATCGCGTGGCCGTGCCTGAAGGGCTCGAACAGGCGGTCGCTGGCGATCATCGCGCCGATGGGGGAGTAGCCCGACGTCATGCCCTTGGCGACGGTGATGATGTCCGGCTGGTAGCCGAAGTCGGTACTGGCAAACATGCTGCCGATGCGGCCGAAGGAGCAGATGACCTCGTCGGAGACCAGCAGCACGTCGTACTCGTCGCAGATCTCGCGGACCCGCTCAAAGTACCCGGGTGGCGGCGGGAAGCAGCCACCGGAGTTCTGCACAGGCTCCAGGAACACCGCTGCCACCGAGTCCGGACCCTCGAACTCGATCGCCTCGGCGATACGGTCCGCGCAGTAGCGGCCAAACGCCTTGGGGTCCTCGCGAAGGTGCTCCGGCGCGCGGTACAGGTTGGTGTTGGGGACCTTGACGGCACCGGGGACCAGCGGCTCGAACGGTTCCTTGGCAGCCGGAATACCGGTGATGGACAGGGCGCCCTGAGGGGTGCCGTGGTAGGCGATGTTTCGGCTGATCACCTTGTACTTGCCCGGTTTGCCGGTGAGCTTGAAGAACTGCTTGGCCAGCTTCCAGGCCGACTCGACCGCCTCGCCACCGCCGGTGGTGAAGAAGACCCGGTTGAGGTCACCGGGTGCGCTGGCCGCCAGGCGCTCCGCCAGCTCGATGGCGGACGGGTGCGCGTAGGACCACAGCGGGAAGAAGGCAAGCTCGCGCGCCTGGGCGGCGGCCGCCTCGGCCAGCTCCTCGCGGCCGTGGCCGACCTGCACCGTGAACAGCCCGGCCAGGGCATCGATGTACTTGCGGCCCTTGTCATCCCAGATGTAGGCGCCCTCACCCTTGACGATGATGGGGACCGAACCTCCGGCGCCACCGGATTCTTTTGGCTCATAGGTGGATTGGCGGGTGAAGGACATCCACAGGTGGTCGCGGGCAGCATCGGCATATGCCGTGCCAGCGCGGGTCGTGCGGATCGAACGGGCATCTTCAGTGGTCATCGTGTACCCCAGTTGTAGTGCTGTTTGTTGAGTTTCAGATAGACGAACGTCTCGGTGGAGGCCACACCCGCCAGGATGCGGATCCGCCGCGAGACAAGGTCGAGCAGCTCCTCGTCGTCCTCGCAGACGACTTCGATGATCAGGTCAAAACTGCCGGCCGTGGTGACCACGTAAGTCACCTCGGTCATCGCGGTCAGGCGATCAGCGACGAGCTGGGTGTCGCCCTCGGTCCGGATCCCGACCATGGCCTGGCGGGTGAAGCCGAGCTGGAGCGGGTCAGTGACCGCCACGATCTGCATGACGTCGTTGTCGAGCAGACGCTGCACGCGAACCCGGACGGCTGCGTCGGAAAGTCCCACTCTCTTGGCAATCGTGGCGTAGGACGTGCGGCCGTCAGCCTGCAGCTGTTCGATGATCGCCTTGGAGACATCGTCGAGGCTGCTGTTCAGCGGTCTGCGCGTGACCGCAGCGCTTCGGCCGGTGACTGATCTTCGTGGGCTCACCCTGAGATGGTCTCTGGTTTTCGGCGTCTTGGCAACCCCTCTACGAAGGAAACCGTTGTTAAGTGGGGGTTGGGGCAAGGGATTCGGTATTACTTTTGCCAAGGCACCTATCGAAATAGGGGATTATGCGGCTAGAGTGCCAGGACCAGAACCCGTATCCGTACGCGTCAGGAGCCCACTGTGAGCGCGAGTCCCCGTATCCTTCGTAACTTTGTCAACGGCACCTACGTCGAGCCCGAAGGCGCCACAACCTGCGACATCGTCAGCCCGGTGACTGCTCAAGTGGTCGCCACGGCGCCGGTGTCAACCGCAGCAGAGGTGGACCGGGCTTATGCGGCGGCGGCCGCGGCTTTCGAGGTGTGGGGCGACGCCACCCCCAGCCAGCGCCAGCAGGCCCTGCTGAAGTTCGCGGACGCCGTCGAGCTGCGCGCCGATGAGTTCGTGCACCTGGAGGCGGAGAACACAGGCAAGCCGTACGCCCTGACGGCCAGCGAAGAGCTGCCGGCGATGGTCGACCAGATTCGCTTCTTCGCCGGTGCCGCTCGGGTCCTGGAGGGGCGGGCGGCCGGGGAGTACATGTTGGGTCACACGTCGTGGATCCGCCGTGAGCCGATTGGCGTGATTGGCCAGGTCACGCCGTGGAACTACCCGATGATGATGGCCATCTGGAAGATCGCGCCCGCGCTGGCGGCCGGCAACACCGTGGTGCTCAAACCGAGCGACACCACCCCGGAGACCACGCTTCTCCTGGCGGAGATCGCCTCCGAGTTCCTTCCGGCAGGGGCTCTCAACGTCGTCACCGGTGACCGCGACACGGGACGGGCTGTGGTCCAGCACAAGACCCCCGCGATGGTCTCGATCACCGGCTCGGTCCGTGCCGGTATGCAGGTCGCCGAGAGCGCGGCACATGATGTCAAGCGCGTCCACCTCGAGCTGGGCGGCAAGGCACCGGTCGTCCTCTTCGACGACGCCGATCTGGAGGCGGCGGTGGAGGGTATCGGGATGGCCGGGTACTTCAACGCGGGACAGGACTGCACCGCGGCCACGCGTGTCATCGCCGGGCCGGGTATCCATGACGACTTTGTCGCCGCCCTGGCCCAGTACGCGCGGTCCAGCGCCAAGGTCGGGCTGCCCGACGACGAGGATGCGGCGCTCGGCCCGGTCAACAACGTCAACCAGCTCGCCCACGTCGAGGGGTTCCTGTCCAGGCTGCCCGATCACGCCAGCATCTCGGCCGGAGGCAGCCGGGTCACCGGTCTGGGGGACGGCTACTTCTACACGCCGACGGTGCTGTCGGGGCTGCGCCAAGATGACGAGGCGATCCAGCGCGAGATCTTCGGCCCGGTCATCACCGTGCAGAAGTTCAGCGACGAGGCCCAGGCCCTGGCCTGGGCCAACGGCGTCGAGTACGGGCTGGCCAGCAGCGTGTGGACCAAGGACTTCGGCCGGGCCATGCGCATGTCGCGAAGGATGAACTTCGGGTGTGTGTGGATCAACACCCACATTCCCATCGTGGCCGAGATGCCCCATGGCGGCTTCAAGCACAGCGGCTACGGCAAGGACCTGTCCATGTACGGCTTTGAGGACTACACCCGGATCAAGCACGTCATGGCCAACATCGATGGATAGGCTCCTCACCGCGCAGTACCAGCACCCAAGGCGTCGAGCTTCAACCGGCCCCGAGCTCGGTGACCTTCCCGATGTTCGTCTGGGGCGCGGCTGCGCGCGGGACGCCGGTGCAGATCAACGTCATCGGCTCGGTGACGTTCATGGCGGCACTGCTCCTGTTCGCGGGGGCACGCTGACCAGCAACCGCCGCGTCGAGGTGGCGCCCTGAGGTGCGCCCTGCACCCCGAAGGCCACCATGACGTCGGCACGTCAGGTCGAAGCCGCCCTCGAGCCCGCGTCCTCCACTGCGCTGTGGTGCGACGACGTCCGCAGGCCGGGGCCGCGCCCTGCACTGGGCGGCGACCACGACGTGGACCTTGCGGTCGTCGGCGGCGGCTTTACCGGCCTGTGGGCCGCGCTGCTTGCGCTGCAGGAGGATCCCGGGCGCGATGTCGTGGTTCTGGAGGGCGCGCGGCTGGGGTGGGCCGCGACCGGGCGCAGCGGTGGTTTCTGCTCGTCCAGCCTGACCCACGGCGTGGGCAACGGCCTGGCCCGGTGGCCACAGGAGATGCCGCTGCTGCAGCGCCTGGGCGCGGCCAATCTCGACGCGATCGAGGCAACCATCGGCGATCGCGGCATCGACTGTGACTTCGAGCGCACCGGAGAGCTTGATGTGGCGCTCGAGGCCTGGCAGCTGGACGACCTGCGCGACCTTCACCACAGGTTGCGCGATCTGGGGCAGGAGGTCGACCTGCTCAGTGCCGCACAGACTCGGGCGCTGGTGTGCTCACCGACATACCTGGGGGGGCTGCTGGACCGCGATGGCGTGGCGATGCTCAACCCGGCCCGGCTGGCCTGGGGTCTGGCGGACGCCGTCGAGGGCGCCGGGGGCCGGATCCACGAGGCCACCAGGGTGCTTCGGGTGCGTTCGGCCGCAGAGCGCGTCGCGCTGACCACTGCGACCGGGACCGTGCGCGCCCGCCGGGTGGTGCTGGCCACGAACGTCTTCCGTTCGCCGCTGCGCAGAGTCCGGGCCGACGTGGTTCCGGTCTGGGACCACATGATTGCCACCGAGCCGCTGAGCAGCAGCCAGCGTCAGGCACTGGGATGGGAGCGGCGCTGCGGGGTGGGTGACAGCGGCAACCAGTTCCACTACTACCGACTGACCAGCGACAACCGGGTCCTGTTCGGTGGCTATGACGCGCTCTACTACTACGGCTCCGACCTGTCGATGCGCCGTGCGCGCCGGCCGCAGACCGAGCAGATGCTCTACCGCCACATGCTCGCGACCTTCCCGGGGCTGCGTGGGGTGGCGATCACGCACACCTGGGGAGGCGCCATCGACACCTCGACCCGGTTCAGCGCGTCCTGGCAGCGCGCGCTCGGGGGCAAGGTCGCCTCGGTTCTGGGGTACACGGGTCTGGGGGTCGGTGCGTCCCGGTTCGGCGCCCAGGTCTGCCTGGACCTGCTGGCCGGCCGGGACAACGAGCGCACCCGGCTGGAGATGGTGCGCCGTCGGCCTGTCCCGTGGCCGCCGGAACCGGCGCGCTGGCTGGGGATCCAGATGACACGGCGCAGCATCGCCCGGGCCGACGCCCATGATGGGCGCCGTGATCTCTGGCTTCGGGCGTTGGACCGGCTGGGTCTGGGCTTCGACTCCTAGCCGGCGCCCCTGACCCGAAACTAGGATCGGTGCTATGACCCGATACGGCCCCCAGTTCGGACCCGACATCACCTTTCTGGGGGTCCCGCGCTGTGACCTGGACGACCCCCAGACCTATGCCGACGCGGACGTCGTCATCCTCGGGGCACCCTTTGACGGTGGCACCTCCGCCCGGCCGGGAGCCCGCTTTGGCCCGATGGCAATCCGGATGACGGACTACCTGCCGCACGACGGCTCGCGGCCGAGTCTGGCTCTGCGTACCGATGCCCTGGTGGACCTTACCGTCGTGGATGCCGGAGACGTCGAGATGTACTCCGCAGAGATCGAGAAGGCTCTTCCGGCGCTCGAAGCGGCAGTGGAGAAGGTGACCCGTGCGGGCGCCATACCCGTGGTCCTGGGCGGTGACCACTCCATCGCCTT
>OBLU010003552.1_pt1 | contig 14131 bp, 14 predicted proteins | sample 1518681 | NCBI WGS metagenome assembly OBLU01 (sample SAMEA3539304, study PRJEB22396) | soil metagenome | biome: tundra; feature: field; material: soil | place: USA | collected 2010-05 | depth 0.15 m
CTTCCCACCTTGCACGTAGGGCTCGAGCAGGTCGATGACCTTGATGCCGGTCTCGAACATGACCGAGCGGGGCTCGAGCGTGTCGAAGGCCGGTGCGTCGCGGTGGATGTCCCAGTGGTCCTCGGCTTCTCCGATGGACGCGGTGTCGAGCGGCTCACCCAGCACGTTGAAGACGTGCCCGAGAACGGCATCGCCCACCGGCACCCGCAGGCCGTGGCCCAGATTGCGGACCTCGGCACCACGCGTCAGCCCATCGGTGGCCTTCAGGCACACGCAGCGCACCCGGCCGTCGCCGATCTGCTGGGCGACCTCGGCCGTGACCACGATCTTGTCGTTGTCGAGCTCGATGTCGACCGAGACGGCCGTATTGATCTCGGGCAGCGAATGGGGTGGGAACTCCACGTCGATGACCGGGCCGGCGATGGCGACGACCCGGCCGGTCGGCAGGTTTTCCTTCTTGGTGGGCTCAGGGGCGGTGGTGGTCATGAGCGTGTGGCTCCCTTGCTGTCGTCAGTCGATACCGCGTCAGTCGGTGCTGTCGGGTTCGTGGTCGTGCGTCGTGGCCTGGGCTCACCAGCCGGCGGTGCGAACATGGCTCACACACCGGCCCGGATCATCAGGCCGCCCTCATCGTCGTCCGAGCCAGCCCGAAGTGCTTCGGCACCACCGACGATCTCCATGATCTCGGTGGTAATGGTGTCCTGGCGGGCACGGTTCATGATCCGCGAGTACTTCTTGATCAGCTCATCGGCGTTCTCGGTGGCCGCGGCCATGGCCCGTTGCCGGGCGGTCAGCTCGGCGGCAGAGGCCTCGAGCAGAGCGGCGAATATCTCCGTCTCGGCCGCCGTGGGGGCGAGCGTCTCGAGCAACGTGGCCGCGTCAGGCTCGAACTCGGTGTAGCCCGCACTGGTCTCGCCCACCTCCGAGGATGGCGCGTTCACCGCCGTCTCCGAGCCGTCGGATGCGTCGGTGGTCGAAGGCTCCCGAGGGTCGATCAACGGCAGGAGCTGGCGCACCTCGACCCGCTGCGACCCGGCGGACATGAAGCGGGTGGACACGACCAGGACCTGGTCCACCTCGCCTTCGACGAACGGCGTCACAATGGCCTTGGTCACCCGTCGGGCCGCATCGAAGGTCGGCCGCTCGCTGAATCCGGCGAATGACTCCTCCACCGGTTGCCTCCGGTAGCGGAAATAGTTCTGGGCCCGCTTGCCCGAGGTGAAGAGCCGGTAATGAATGCCCCGCTCGGCGCCACCGGCCAGGAGTCGATCAGTGGCCCGAAAGACCGAAGTGTTGTAGCCGCCGCACAGGCCGCGGTCGGCCACCACGGCCAGGACGGCGACGTTCTCGATCGTCTCCGGCGTTCCGAGCAGTCGGCCGGCGGCGGCCTCGTCACCGGTGGCCGTCTCGAGCACGATGCGAGCCATGGCCTCGTGGTACGGGCGGGCGGCGGCAATGCGGTTCTGAGCGCGAACGATCTGCGAGGCCGCGATGAGCTCCATGGCCTTGGTGATCTTTTTCGTCGACTGGATGCTCTTGATCCGTCGCTTGAGGACGCGCTCCTGCCCACCGGCCATGGCTCAGTCGACCTTCCCGGTGTCGAAATTGTCGGTGAACGAACGCAGGGCCTTCTCCAACGCATCGCCTTCGGGCAGCTGGCCGGTGGTCCGGATGGTGTCGAGGAGATCGGCGTGGTTGGCGCGGAAGTACTCGCGGGCCTCGGCCTCGTAGCGCCGGACCTCGGAGACCGGGATCTCGTCGACGTAGCCCTTGGAGCCGGCAAAGATGACCAGGACCTGCTCCTCAACGGGGACGGGAACGTTCAACCCCTGCTTCAGAAGCTCGCTCAGTCGATAGCCCCGGTCCAGCTGGGCTTGGGAGACCTTGTCGAGCTCGGAGCCGAAGGTGGCGAACGACTCGAGCTCACGGAACTGGGCCAGGTCCGTCTTCAGGGTGCCGGCCACGGCCTTCATGGCCTTGATCTGAGCGGCACTCCCCACGCGGCTGACCGAAATGCCCACGTTGATGGCGGGGCGCTGGCCGGAGTAGAAGAGCTCGCTCTCCAAGAACACCTGGCCATCGGTGATGGAGATCACGTTGGTGGGGATGTAGGCGGAGACGTCCCCGGCCTTGGTCTCGATGATCGGCAACGCGGTCAACGACCCACCGCCCTCGGCGTCGGACAGCTTGGCCGCCCGCTCCAGGAGCCGGCTGTGGAGGTAGAACACGTCGCCCGGGTAGGCCTCTCGGCCCGGGGGCCGGCGCAGCAGCAGCGACAGCTGCCGGTAGGCCTCGGCCTGCTTGGACAGGTCGTCGTAGACGATGAGGGCGTGCTCGCCGTTGTCCATCCAGTGCGTGCCGATGGCACAGCCCGAGAATGGAGCGAGGTACTTGAACGGCGCGGGCTCGCCCGCCCCGGCCAGCACGACCACCGTGTAGTCCATGGCGCCATGAGCCTCGAAGGTGGCCACCGTCTGGGACACCGAGGAGTCCTTCAACCCGACGGCCACGTAGATGCACTTCACGCCCAGGCCACGCTGATTGAGGATGGTGTCCACGGCCACCGTGGTCTTGCCCGTCTTGCGGTCACCGATGATCAGCTCGCGCTGGCCCCGCCCGATCGGGGTCATGGCGTCGATGGCCTTGATGCCCGTCTGCAAGGGCTCGCTCACCGGCTGGCGACGGACGATGCCGGGGGCTTGGACCTCGAGCCGCCGGGTTTCTTCGGTGGCCACGGGACCCTTCCCGTCCACCGGCTCACCGAGGGCGTTTACGACCCGCCCGAGCAAGGCGTCGCCGACGGGCATGGACAGGATGCGCCCGGTCGCCTTGACCAGCTGCTCTTCCTCCAGGTGCTCGTCACTGCCGAGGATGACCGCACCGATGGTCTCCTCGTCGAGGTTGAGGGCCAGCCCGGTGGTGCCGTCCTCGAACTCGAGGATCTCGTTGACGGCGGCGCCGGGCAAGCCCGTGATCCGGGCGATCCCGTCGCTCACCTCGACGATACGGCCGACCTGTTCGGTGCCCACCTCGGGGACGTAGTCGTCGACGTGGCGCCGCAATGCGGCAGTGATCTCGTCGGCGTTGATCGTGAGCTCAGCCATCAGCTCTCTTCCCTTCCTTCTGGGATGCGGATCCTTCTGGGATGCGGAACCCTGCCTCGGAGACGAGGAGGTGCTCCTTCAATTGGTCCAACCGGTGGCGGGCGCTGCCGTCGACCAGGAGGTCGCCCACCTGTACGACGACGCCGCCCAGCAGCGCCGGGTCGATCGTCACCTGCAGCTCGACCGGTGAGCCGGTCAGCTGAGCCAGAGCGTCACCCAACCCGCGACGCTGGGCGTCGTCGACGTCCTCGGCCGAGCTCACCCTGGCCACCCGCCAGCCTCGTGCTCGTGCGGCCTCGACCACGACGGCGTCGAGCGTGCCGACGAAGTCCCGAGCTCGACCACCCCGGATGACGTACGAGGCCAGGCGTTGCGTTGCCGGCAGCGTCTTCCCACCGATCAGGTCGGCGATGATGCCCTGGCGGAGCGAGACGGGTAGGTCGCGATCACCAAGGGCGTGGCGCAATGCCCGGTCCGATTCGACGGTTCGGGTGAAGCGGAAGAGCTGATCCTCGACCTCTTCGATCTGTTCGGTGGGGAGGGTCTCGAACACGCCGGCGGCATAGCCGGTCACCCGATTGCGTGACGCCATTCTCCCGAGCACCGCTTCGGACTCCGAGATGAGGGGCTCGTCAGCCGAGCGCTCAGCCAACGACCCCAGTTCCGATGCAAGCCAGTGAAAGGAAAGGACCACCTCTGAGGCCGGGACCACAGTCACCGCCCTCGATACCAGACTCCGGACCTCGGGACGGACCTTGCCGCTCAAGAGGTCGTCGAGCACGGAGCGACGGGCCGCAACCGACAGGGCGGCGTCGTTCAGCGCCAAGCTCAGCTCGTTGCTGCCTTCCACCAACGACTCCACGGCGCGCAACTCGGCCGCAGCGTCGGCCAGCGCGCCCGCGTCGGCCAGCGTTTCGCTCACTGCGGCCAGGTAGCCCTGAAGGGCAGGGTTCACCCGCCACTCCCGGTGGCTGCGCCGGTGTCGGCCGCCTCGGCGGATACCGCGGCGATGGCCTCGTCGATGAGATCCTGGTGGTCCGAGGCCCGGATCTCTCGCCCGATCACCCGTTCCGCCGCGGCCAGGACGATCTCCCCCACCCGGGCCGTGATGTTCTCGATGGCGGCCTGGCGGGCCACGGCGACCTCGGCCTCAGCCGAGTTCACGATGCGCTCGTACTCGACTTGGGCCTGGTTCTGGCGGGCGACGGTCACCTGGTCGGCGGTCCGGTTGGCCTGGGCCACGATCTCGCGCGCCTGCTGCCGAGCCTTCTCGAGCTCATTGCGGCGCTCGCTGTCGGCCCGTTCTGCGTCCGTCTTGGCCTGGTCGGCAGCCTCCATCTCGCCCCGAATCTGATCCTGGCGCTCGGTCAACATCTTGTTGAGCGGGGGCAGCACCTTCCATCCGATGACCCCGAGCACGATGAGGAACGCGATCAACTCAAAGATGAAGGTCCCGTTGGGGACGAGGAAGTTACTGGTTGTAGGAGTTGCGGTTGCGGCGATGAGCATCTTCTGTCAGCCTCGCTTGGTCATTCGGTCGTCGCCGGCGCGCAGGCCACCGCCGTCGGCGGTCGCCTGTCCGGCACAACACCGGTCTGCCTCGTGCACGGGGCTACTTCTTGTACAGAGAAAAGACGAAGAGGGCGGTGAAGGCCAGGTTGATGAAGTACATGGCCTCGACCAAACCCACTGTGAGGAACATGATGGTGAAGAGTCGTCCCTGCGCCTCGGGCTGACGAGCCACACCGGCAATCGTCTGGCTACCGGCCAGGCCGTCACCGACGGCAGCGCCGACGGCGCCGCCTCCCAGTGCCAAGCCGCCGCCAACCATGGCGCCGGCCAATTTCACGGCCTCCGCCATTGTGGGGTTTGCCATTGGTGCTTCTCCTTTTGTGTTGGTTTGCTTGAAGAACTGTTTGCTTGAAGAGCTGTGGTCGGAACGGTAACGCCTGGCCGGCGGACTAGTGGACGTCGCTCATGGCGGTATCGAAGTAGAGGATGGTGAGCAGGGCGAAGATGAAGGCCTGGATGGCCCCGATGACCAGGTCGAACAGCTTCCAGACCGGGTCGAACACCAAGAACAGGATCCCCCCGACCGGGATCGACCCGAGCTTCCAGGCCACCAGGAAGGCCAGTAGAGACAGCATCAGGGCACTCGAGAGGAGGTTGCCGAAGAGTCGAAGGGCCAGGGTGAGAGGCTTGGCGATCTCCTCGACCAGATTGATGAACGCGTTGAAGGGCATCAGGATGACCGGAAACGGTTGCGTGAGGTAGTGCTTGACATAGCCCTTGAAGCCCCGGGTCCGGATCGACGCGGTGTGGACCAACACGATGACGAAAAGGGCCATGGCCAGGGGCAGGTTGATGTCGGCGGTCGGTGCCGGAAGCCATTCGTACGTGCTCCCCAGGCCAAAGACGGCAAACACGTTGCACACGAAGATGAACACGAAGAGCGTCACGGCCAAGGGAACGATGCGGGCCCCGCGAGGACCGATGTTCGAGTCCACCTGCCTCTTCACCGTGGTGATCCCGAGCTCCCACGCCAGCTGCATCTTGCCCGGGACGCTCGCGGTGGCTCGCGACCGCACGAGGAAGCCGAGGCCCATGGTCACCACAGCGGCGGCCACGGTTCCCCACACCGTGTCCAAGTTGAGCGAGAGTCCACCGACCGTCTTCACGACATGATCGCCCACGGAGACGTCGGCCAGCAGGTGGGAGCTCAAGAGGTTGAGGGCAAGGTTCACCGGCTCACGCACCCCCAGGGCGTTCGTCGGATCCTTCGACGACGTCGAGGACCTCAGCGTCGAGGACGCCCTCGCCGCTGTCTGTGGGGGGCCCGAGCTTCAACATCGACCTGGCCACGTTCACCAGGAGCAGCAGCTGGAAGACGGCCAGGCCGGCGAGAACCCCGAAGCCGAGGTTGAACGAGAGGAAGAGCAAGCCGATGGTGATGGCCGAGATGACCCCCATACGGGCCAGGGTGTTCATGGCCAGCGGGCGACGCTTGTTTTCGTCCTCTCGGGCGCCCACCTTCGCCACCGAGGAGTTCACCAGGCGGAAATTGATGGTCCCGAGGGCCAAGCCGATGCACGCGCCGACACCGAGGAGGTACCGGTCGAACGAGATGGCCGCAGCCAGGGCCATGGCACCAACGATCAGCGCGGCGGTGACCGTGCGGCGAGAGACCGAGGGGACGTCAGGCAGCGTGAACCGGGCGAACATGACTGCTATCGCCCCGCTCGGGAGGCGCGGGCTACAGGTACCGGCGTACCAGGGTGATGGTGACCAGCACCGCGGCCACCACCCCGAAGGCCAGCCCCACGAACGTCAGGATGGGCGAGGTGCCGGCCAGAGCATCGATGCCATACCCGATGCCCCCTGCCAGGACCAGGCACAACGCGCTGGCCACGCCCATGGTCAGGAAGTCGATGATGCTGGGGGTGGGATTCGGCCCCCCAGGCGGTGCGCCGTGCTCCGGATGGGAAGACGCGCCGTCCTCTGGATGGGAATTCACAGTTGGAGTGTTGTCCGCCATCGCTGGGCCGTGCCGCGTCAGTAGATGTAAAAAAAAGGTGCTTCAACCGAATATCCCGGAGTCACGCAGCGCGTCGGGCGCCGTCGCCAATGGTTCCAGAATAGCGAATACCGCCCCGAAACCCGGCGAGATGGGAGAACATCACGTGCGACATCATCGCACCCGGGCGTGCGTTTCGGCAAGACGGGGACACCGGCTGTTTACCGGCCGGTCACCGAACCGGGCCGACCAGCCGGTTCGATCGCCGGGCGATCGGCGGCCGGCCCATCCGATGTGCCGTTGCCGACCGTGGCCCGGGTGAGCCGGGGAACCGGCGAGTGGCGGCGGGAGGGCTTCCGGCCAGGGCGTTTGTCGGGCGATAGGCCCCCGGCCGAAGGGTCGGGGTCCTCGGGCGGGCGGCGGAGGCTGGGGTGGAACAGCGTGTAGAGGATGACCCCGAGGGCCGCAGCCCCGAAGGGAATGAAGGCGTTCACGCTCGAGACGTACAGGGGGAAGAGGATGAAGCCGGACAACAAGGCCGTCCACGCCCACAGGATGAGCACGCTGCGGCGATGGCCGTGGCCCAGGCGCAACAGCCGGTGATGGAGGTGGTTCTTGTCCGGGGTGGCGAAGCCGGTCCGATTGGCGGTCCGGCGGACGAAGGCGAACGCCATGTCGAAGAGCGGGACGCCCAGGATGAAGAAGGGGATGAACAGCGGAGCGAAGAAGAAGTAGGTCTGACCGCTCCTGACCGCCCCGGACGAACTGCCGCCGATGAGCCCGGCCGACCGGCCCCCGATGAGCATGGTCGAGGCGGCCATCAACAGCCCGAGGAGCAAGGCTCCGGCGTCCCCCATGAAGATCTTGGCCGGGTGGAAGTTGTGGGGGAGAAAGCCGATGCAGATCCCGCAGGTGATCACCGCGATCAGCGGGCCGATGTTGTCGGCCGACAGATTGCCCAGTCCCTGAAGGTGAAACCCGTAGACGGCGAGGGCGCCCGAGGCGATGGCCACCACCCCGGCGGCCAGGCCGTCGAGCCCGTCGATCAGGTTGACGGCGTTGGTGATGCCGATGACCCACAGCGCGGTGAGCAGAGGGGTCACGTCGGGGGAGAGCACGACGAACCCGGCGAGGGGCACCTTGAACTGGAACCAGTCGACGCCCAAGAAGTACAAGATGGTGGCGGCCAGGACCTGCCCGGCCATCTTGGCCGGGGCCGACATGTCCCGGATGTCGTCGATGACCCCGACCACAAAGATCGCCGTCGCCCCCAGTATCAGGCCGAGGGGCTCTGAGGATCCCTGGAACTCGGATCGCAGCTGCGGGATGAGGGCGGCGACCGAGAAGGCGACCAACAGGGCCACGAACATGGCCACGCCGCCTGCCTGGGGCGTCACCCGCTGGTGCACTTTGCGGTCATCGGGTTGGGCCACGTACCCGACCTGGGTGGCCACCCGCCGGACGGGGAAGGTGGCCAGGTACGAGACGACGATGGCCACCGCGAACACGACCCCGTACCACTCGACGGGCACGCCGGCAATCATCGGAGGGACCCTCCGATCACGTCCTGGCCAGGGTCGGGTACGGCGGGAACGCCGCGCAGAGGGCACGGACCTCGTCGCGTACCGACTTCAGGGTGTCTTCGTCGTCCCGATTGGACAGGGCCCGGCCGATCAGCGCCCCTACCATCCGCATCTCGTCGGTGCCCATGCCCGCGGTGGTCTCCGCCGCCGATCCCAGCCGGAGGCCGGATGTCACGAAGGCGGACCGGGGATCGTCGGGGATCGTATTGCGGTTGCAGGTGATCCCGGCCCGGTCGAGCACCTCTTGGGCCACCTTCCCGGTCAGCTCGGGGTCGAAGGCCCGGAGGTCGACCAGCACCTGATGGTTCTCCGTCCCACCCGACACCAGCCGGAACCCGGCGTCGGTCAGCGAGCCGCCCAGGGCGGCGGCGTTGGTCACGACCTGCCGGGCATAGGCGGCGAACTCCGGGCGCGCTGCTTCGGCAAAGGCCACCGCCTTGGCCGCGATGACATGCTCCAGCGGCCCCCCCTGGAGACCGGGGAACACGGCGCTGTCGATGGCCTTGGCGTGTTCCGCATTGGTGAGGATCGCACCGCCGCGGGGGCCCCGCAGCGTCTTGTGGGTGGTCAAGGTCACCACATCGGCCACGCCCACCGGGGAGGGATGGGCCTTCCCGGCGATGAGCCCCGCTGGATGGGCGGCGTCGAACATGAACAGCGCGCCGACGGAATCAGCGATCTCGCGGAACGGGAGCGGATCGATGATCCGGGAGTACGCAGTGGACCCGGCGACGATCAGCTTGGGGCGCTCCCGTCGGGCGACGTCCGCCACCTGGTCGAAGTCGATGATCTCGCCCGGCTTGTCCGGATCCGAGCTGGCCGACGACACGCCGTAGGAGACGAAGCGCCAGATCTTGGAGGTGATGCTGGCCGGGGACCCGTGGGTGAGATGGCCGCCGTGGTCGAGGCGCATGGCCAGGATGGTGTCGCCCGGCTGGAGCAGCGCCTGGTACACGGCCAGGTTGGCGTTGGCCCCGGCGTGCGGCTGGACGTTGGCGTGCTCGGCCCCGAAGAGGGTCGTGGCCCGGTTCCGGGCCAGGCTCTCCACCTCGTCGATGACCTGGTTCCCCCCGTAGTAGCGCCGGCCCGGATAGCCCTCGGCGTACTTGTTGGTGAGGACCGAACCCGACGCGGCCAGCACCGCCGGGGAGGTGAAATTCTCCGACGCGATCAGCTGGAGTGTCGTCGACTGGCGATCCATCTCCTCGTCGAGGAGACGGGACACCTCGGGATCGGCACCGAGCCATGCGTCGAACGGCGTTGGGGCATAGATGGGGCTCATGGGGTCGGCGGTACCTTTCTATGAGGCGGCCGGCTGGCCTGGCTGGACCGGGCTGCCAGATTGGCCTGGTGGCTGCGCCGGTCTGGCTCGGTTGGTTGGCCCCTGGGCCCGGGTGCGGCCGAGGGGCTGGGCGAGGGGAGCGGCCGTTGGTCCGGCCGTGCCGGCCTCGTAGGCGGAGATCTCGTCGATCCGGCGCTGGTGGCGCCCACCGGCATATGCGGTGCCGAGAAACGTGTCCAGGGCCCCGGTGGCCACGAGCGTCCCTGTGGTCCGGCCGCCGAAACAGATCACATTTGCGTCGTTGTGCTCCCGGGCCAGGCCGGCGGTGGTCACGTCATGGACCAGGGCGGCGCGGACCCCGTGGACCTTGTTGGCCGCGATGCTGATCCCGATCCCGGTGCCACAGACGCACAGGCCCAGGTCGACCCGACCACCGGCCACGGCCTCGCCGACGGCCTGGCCGAATTCCGGGTAGTCGACCGAGACATCGGGCGAGTTGGTGCCCAGGTCGACGACCTCGTGACCCTCGCCTGCGAGATGCTTGGCCAGCCGTGCCTTCAGGTCGTAGCCGGCATGGTCCGAGCCAACTGCGATGCGCATCCGCCCAGTCTACCGAGGGGTACCGCTGCCGCTGGCGTCTGCTCGGGCGGCGTCGTCGGGGCTCGTTGCGCGCGGAGAGTGACCGGACGGCAGCAGGAGGAGCCCCTCCCGCTACGCTCGGGCATCCATGTCGTCCGTCGATCCCCGTACACCGGTCATTGTGGGGGTGGGCCAGGTCACCAACCGGCGCGACGCCGACCCGGATGCCGATCTCGTCGGCCGTCCCGAGCCCACCGAGCTCATGGTCTCCGCCGTCCTGTCCGCGGTCGAGGACTGCGACGGTCGCGGGGCCGGGGCGAGCTCCCCGGCTGGATGTGCGCTCCTCAAGCGGACGGACTCCATCCGGGCAATCCCCCCTTTCAGCTGGGATTACCGGAACCCGGCCGGGCTGGTGGCCGAACGGCTGTCCATCGCACCGCGAGAACTGGCCCTCGCCACCGTGGGCGGGAACAACCCACAGCTGGCGCTGAACCAGACCGCCCTGGCCATCGGCCGCGGCGAGCTCGACGTCGCGGTGATCGTCGGCGCCGACTGTGGGTACACGGCGGCGGCCACACTCAGGCACCCCGACCGTCCCGTCCTCGGCTGGACGGTCGAGGCCCCGGGCGGCGACTTGCCACTGACCCTCGGCACAGCCCGCCGCGGCACCACCGACGCCGAAGAAGCCAGTGGCATCGACGTGCCCGTGCATGTGTTCCCGCTGTTCGAGAACGCACTCCGGGCGGTTGCCGGTCGCTCCCTCCGCGAGCATGACGAGCGCATCAGCCGGCTGTGGGCTCGGTTCTCCCAGGTGGCGGCCCGGCACCCGAACGCCTGGATCACCGAGCCGTGCACCCCCGAGGACATCCTCACTGTCAGCGAGTCCAACCGCATGATCTCGTTCCCGTATCCCAAGCTGCTCACCGGGAACATGCAGGTCGACCAGGGAGCGGCACTGATCGTCTGCTCGGCGGCGGCAGCCGATGCGGCGGCTGTGCCCCGCGACCGGTGGGTGTTCCCGCTGGCCGGCGCAGACGCAAACGACCACTGGTTCCTCTCTCATCGAGCCGACTTCCATTCTTCGCCCGCCGTCCGCCTCGGTGCCCGAGCGGCCATGGCCCAGGCGGGCACGGACATAGACGGCATCGCTCACCTCGACTTCTATGCGTACTTCCCCTCGGCCGTGCAGGTCGTCGCCGACGAGCTCGGCGTGGCCATCGAAGAGGAGCGGCCCCTCACGCTCACCGGCGGGCTCACCTTCTTCGGCGCATCGGGCAGCGACTACGGGACCCACGCCATCGCCACCATGGTGGGAGCACTCCGGAAGGATCCCGGCTCTCTGGGCATGGTCACCAACGTGGGCTTGAACATGACCAAGCACTCCATCGGGATCTACGGGACCGAGCCGTCCAGGTCTGCCCGGCCCGCTCCCCCGACCATCCCGGAGAACACCGCCGTGGAGGAGACGTCGGGGTTCCGCTGGGTCGACCCCCAGGCGGCGGTGGACGCCCTGCCTCAGTGCTCGCCCGATGCCGATGCCGCCGGTGAGGTCACGGTGGAGACCTACACGGTGACCTACGACCGCGATGGAGCACCCGAGCGGGCCATCGTCGCCTGCCGGACACCCGAGGGGCGTCGCGCCTGGGCCAATGTCACCGACACCGACCAGCTGTCCGTGCTGGTGACCGAGGAGGGATGTGGGCGGCTGGGCATGCTCCGCAGCGACGGACGGGTCGACTTGCGCTGACGCCGGTCAGATCGTGCGAGCGGGGGAACTCGGGCTGACCCCCATCAGATCGTGCGAGCGCGGGGTTCGGCTGAAACCGGTCAGATCCCGCCCGGCGTCGCCCTGGCCATGGCGTCAACGACCCGCGACGGAAGCAGCCCGTGCAGGGCCCAACCGATTCGAGCTTCGATCCCGACCGCCACCACCGGTCGGTCCCGGGCCACGGCGCCCACGATGGCCTCGGCCACCAGGTCCGGTGGGTGTCCCTTGGCGAAGGCCGCCTTCACCCTGCCGATCGTTTCGGTAGCGGCACGGTCGCCCTTGAACCTGGTTCGCTCGATGATCGGTGTGGCGATCACCCCCGGGCAGATGGCCGACACCCCGACACCCATCGGGCCCCAATCGGCCCGGAGGCACCGCGACAGGGCGAGCACGGCGGCCTTGGTGGTGACATAGCCCGGCTCGGTGGCCCGAGGGGTGTAGGCGAGCCCGGACGAGAGGTTGACAATGTGCCCTCGGCCCCGTTCCACCATGGCCGGCCCGAAGGCCTGGCAGCCGTGGACCACGCCCATGAGGTTGATCCCGAGGATCCAGCCCCAGTCCTCTGGGGACATGGCCAGAAATCGCCCGGACATTCCCACGCCGGCGTTGTTGACCAGCACATCGACCGGGCCCTGGTCCTCGGCCACCCGGGCGGCCATCGCCGTCATGGCCTCACGGTCGGCTATGTCGACCGTGTAGGGCCGGCCCGACGAGCCTCCGGCGCCGGCGGTCCCTCGGGTGCGACACGAGAGCGCGGTCTCCTCGGCGCCGCCGGCGTCGATATCAGCGCACACCACGGACGCACCTCGGTCGGCGAACGCCAGCGCGGTGGCCCGACCGATGCCGCTGGCCGCCCCGGTCACCACCACCGTCGCCCCCCGAAGGTCGATCCGAGGCGGCTTCACCGGCGTGATCCCGTCGCACCGGCGGTGTTGGTCCCGGCGAACGAGTCCAGCCCGGGCCCGACGAGTTCGACCATCAGCTCGGCCAGGTCGTGGGCGCTCATCGACTGGTGGTCGTTCCACCAGCCGGCCAAGGCTTCGAAGGCGCCGTTGATGGCGTTGGCCAACGCGTCGGCAACCACGGCGTCGGCTCCCAGTCGACCCGGCGCGGCCGAAGCGGTCCCAGAGGAGCGAGAAGGAGCTGCGGAGGACTCGCCACTCCCAGAGGACCCGGTCGGCCCAGAGGAGCCGGTCGGCTGGGAGGACTCGGTCGGCCCGGAGGACCCGGCAGCGCCTTCCGTCGGACCCTGTTCGAGAAGAAGGCCGGCGACTAGGCACGCCTGACGCTTCCGGATTTCGGCCAGCTCGGTCGTCATCGGCGCGCTGCCCGATGCGAGCAGGCCGCGCCATGCCGGCCGGTGCTCGCCCACGAAGATAAAGAAGGCCAGGGCACCCGCCTTCAGCCGTTCCGCCTCGGGGGCACGGTCGACGGCGGCCGCTACCCGGGCAGCCAACTCCTCTGCGCTGCGGACCAGGCACAGCTTGAAGAGCTCCTCTTTCGACCCAACCACGTCGTAGACCACGGGTTTCGATACCCCGGCCAACCGGGCCACGTCCTCCATGGAGGTTCCCTGGTAGCCGAACTCGCCGAAGAGGTCTTCGGCGATGCGAGCGATCTGGAGTATGCGGACCTCCCTGGGCACGCGCCGCCTGGTGCGCTGGACTGCCTGGTCAGGTCGTTCGACTGCCCGCTGCGCGAGGTGCGCCTGTTTCACGCTTGCGATCCTACTACAAGTAGGTTACTACTAGTAACCGTGGATAGCCCGAGCGTGCCGCGCTCCGATAGCCCGAGCGTGCCGCGCTCCGATAGCCCGAGCGTGCCGCGCTCCGATGACCGAACCGACCACCACCGCGTGGCCATTCTCGGTGCCGGATTGGCCGGGATCGGCATGGCCATCCGCCTCCGCCAACGGAGCATCGAGGACTTCGTGATCTTGGAGCGGGAGGACGATCTCGGAGGCACCTGGTATCTCAACACCTATCCGGGCTGTCAATGCGACGTACCCTCGGTCCTCTACTCCTTCTCGTTCGCCCCCAATTCCGAGTGGACCCGGTCGTTCGCACCCCAACCCGAGATCGAGGAGTACATCCGCACCTGTGCCAGCAGGTTCGACGTGAAGCGGTTCATCCGCTTCGGCCATGACGTGACCGCCCTCCGGTGGGACGAGGACGGCCGCCGGTGGCAGATCGACACGGCCCGGGGCCGGCTCACCGCCGACGTCGTCGTACTGGGTACGGGCCCCCTGAGTGAGCCGTCGCTGCCCGACATCCCGGGCATTGAAGCCTTCGAGGGAACCGT
>OBLU010003553.1_pt1 | contig 14130 bp, 11 predicted proteins | sample 1518681 | NCBI WGS metagenome assembly OBLU01 (sample SAMEA3539304, study PRJEB22396) | soil metagenome | biome: tundra; feature: field; material: soil | place: USA | collected 2010-05 | depth 0.15 m
CTGGGATGGGCTCCGCGGTGCCATGGACCATCTACACGGGCGAGGTCGCTCCAGCCCAGCTGATGAACCGGTCGCTCAAGTCGCTGCGGCTGGCGGCCCGCGTCGGCGTCCGGACCGCGGTCGGCAAGCTCAGGCGCCAGGACCTCTTCACCAACGGAGGAGCGCTCATCGGTCAGACCCTGCGGGTGGCGCTCGCGCAGAAGGTGGACCTCTGGACCGAGACCCCCCTCGTCGACCTGCTGATCGAGAACGGGCGCGTGACGGGTGTAGTCGCCAAGCGCGACGGGCGGGACATGACCATCCGCGCCCGGCGCGCCGTGCTGCTGAGCGCGGGTGGCTTCGCCCGGAACCCCGAGATGCGGGCGCGCTACGGCAAGCAGCCGAGCTCGACCGCGTGGTCGATCGCCAACCCCGGGGACACCGGTGAGGTCATCCAGATCGCCCTGGGTCACGGGGCAACAGGAGACCTCATGGATGATGCCTGGTGGATCCCGACCGGGCTCTTCGCTGACGGCCGACCCTCCTCGTTCAACGGTGAGCGGTGCAAGCCCGGCTCGATCATCGTCGATCGTGAGGGGAAGCGCTTCTTCAACGAGGCGGTCTCCTACATGGAGGCCGGCCAGCACCTCTACGAGCACAACCAGGACGGTCGCTCGATCCCCAGCTGGCTGATTATCGACTCGCGCAACCGCAGCCGCTACATGTGGTCCTTCCAGCGAGCCGGCAAGACTCCAGAAGAGTGGATCACGAGCGGCTACATGAAACGGGCCGACACGCTCAGAGAGCTGGCCGCGCAGTGCGGCATCGACGTGGGGGGCCTCGAGGCGACGGCCGAGCGGTTCAACTCCTTCGCCCACACGGGCACCGATGCCGACTTCCACCGCGGCGAGGGCGGCCACGAGCGCTTCCAGGGTGACCACACCAATAAGCCCAACCCCTCACTGGGACCGATCGACAAGCCTCCCTACTACGCGGTGGCCATCTACCCCGGAGACGTCGGGACCAGCGGCGGCATCCTCACCGACGAGTTCGCCCGCGTCCTCAACTCGGATCACCAGCCCATCGAGGGGCTCTACGCCGCGGGGAACTGCACGGCGTCGGTCATGGGCCGGTCCTATCCCGGCGCCGGGGCGAGCATCGGTGCCAGCTTCGTGTTCTCACACATCGCCATGAAGCACGCGGCGGCCGAGCTGTCGGCCGGATGAGCAAGCGGTGCCCCGACGACGACAGCCGAGAAGAGATTCCGGCGTGCTCCTGGTGACCCACCTGAGCACGATGTCGGCTGGGTCGGTCGTCATGGCGTGCTCTCTGCGAGCACCGGGCGATGGAGGGGGCAAAGAACAGGTCCGTTCACAGGGATCGGCGTCGTTGTGCAAGGGCCCCACGGGGAAGCCGGGTTCCCTGGGATCGCTGACCTACCGGAACGTTGCGCGACGTTGCGGGCGCGTCCCTCGGGCAGGTGATCCGAAGACCTTCGCATAGTGCCCCGCTCGTCCTGCATGGAGAACGAACTGGAGCATGCCCACTCCCACCCTCACTGCCACTCCTGTCCCTGCCGGACCGAGCACCTCGATGGCGAAGTCCAGGGCCCGACCCCTCCGTGGTGGGCGCCGCCATGCTCGACCCGCTGCAGCACCGCTGCGCCGTCTTCGAGACGACAGCTACCGGGCGCGGATCCAGCGGGCCTGCACCGAGCGCCTGCGACCCCGATCACGCCGCAAGACGGAAAGGGGAGCTGCCACGTCGAGAGATCGCCGCACCCCCGGAACCCCGAGAGCTCAGCTGGCAGATTCCGGTGGGCAACTCTGGCACATTTCGGTCAGCGCGGCGCCATCAATGTGACCACGAGGCTCAACTCTCCTGCTGATCGGAGGCCGCATCGACCGCACCCGTGAGGTACGCTCGCTCGACCGTCTCGATGTCACGTGCGATCTCCTCCGAGGTCCCTGACATGACGATGCGCCCTCGTTGGAGGACGTAGACCCGATCCGCGATCTCCAGCGCCTGGCGCACGTGCTGCTCGACGACGAGGCACGCGACGCCCTGCGAGTCGGCTGCAGCCCTGACGGCGGAGAGAAGACGTTCGACGATGAGCGGAGCGAGCCCAAGCGAGAGCTCGTCAGCCAAGAGGATCTTCGGCGAGCGGCCCAGCGCCCTTGCCAGGGTGAGCATCTGCTGCTCGCCTCCCGAGAGCAGGCCTGCAGGGCGGCGCAGAATGGGAGCGAGCTCGGGGAAGAAGGAGAGCGCCCTGTCAGTCGGCACGCTGGCGAGGCGGAGGTTCTCCCCGACCGTGAGCCGCATGATTACCGACCGCTCCTCTGTCACGAAGCTCAGCCCCTCCTTGGCCCGTCGATGAAGCGGCGCGGTGGTGGGCTTTGCGTGGAGACGGATCGAGCCCGAGATCGGCGGAATCTCGCCGGCGATCGACAGCATGGTGGTCGTCTTACCCGCACCGTTGGACCCGAGGAGGCAGACCACCTCCCCGCGTCGGACCGTGAGCTCCAAGCCACGACAAAAGGGTGCCCCGCCGTAGCCGAGATCAGCGTCGACCAGTTCGATAGCGAGCTCGCCGCTCACGCCGGTTCTGCCGCTTGCTGGTGGCGCTCTCCGAGGTAGGCGGCGATGACTCGCTCGTCACTGCGCACCTCATCCGGGGTGCCGTCGGCGATGGTGCTCCCGAAATCGATCACGACCACCCGGTCGCAAATCGACATGACCAGGCCCATGTCGTGCTCGACCAGCAGGATGCCCATCCCGCGTTCGCTGGCAAGGCGACGGATGAGGGTTCCAAGCTCACGGCTTCGCGTCTCGTCGAGACCGGCGGCCGGCTCGTCCAAGAGCAGGACCGGCGGACCCGAAGCGACGGTGCGGGCGATGGCCAACAGCCGTCGCTCCCCGTAGGAAAGGCCGGTGGGGAGCTCTGCGAGCCTGTCGGTGAGCTGGAACTCCTTGACTGCCGCGACCGCCGCCGGGGTGAGCGGGCGGGTCCTCGGCCAGACAAGATCAGTCAACCACGAGGTCCGCGTCACCTCGTCAGAGCCTGCCATGATGTTCTCGAGCACGGTCAGATCCTCGAAGAGCTCGAGAGACTGGAACGAGCGACGAAGACCACTCCGCGCTCGGCGAGATGTTCCCCACGAGGTGATGTCCTCACCGTCGATGCTGATCTTCCCCTGCGACACTCTGACGAGACCTGTGACCGCGTCGATCAACGTGGTCTTGCCGGCGCCGTTCGGCCCGATGAGACCTACGATCTGCCCGGGCTCGACCTCGAGGCTCACCTCGTTGACCGCCACGACGCCACCGAATCGCACCGTGAGACCCTCTACGCGAAGGGTCGCGGGTTCGACTCGACCGGGCTCGGCTTCGGGGAGATGCAACACACGCGGGCCGTGGTGCACGAGCTTCGAGCGGATCTTCCCCCAAGCCTCAGACGCCAGGAGGGCACCGCCGTTGGGATATGCGATCACGGCGCCGAGCAGCAGGACTCCTCCGAACAGGGTGGTCCAAGAGCCGAGCGAGAAGAAGCTCTGGAAGGCCTGGTTGCCGACACCACCGACCGTCATGAAGGAGCCGATGATGCCCCCCACCACGTAGCCGACACCGCCGATCACCGCGTAGGCGACGGCGTAGATCGATTGGAAGGCGTCGAAGCTGTCGTATTGGACCACCGTGTAACGGAAGCCGAGCAGCGTGCCGCCCAACGAGGCGATCGCCCCGGCCAGCGCGAAGGCATAGATCTTCGAGCGGAAGACACTCACCCCGAGGGAGGCTGCCGCGCGTTCATTGCTCCTCATGGCGAGGAGCCGACGTCCCATGGCCGAGCGGCGCAGATTGGCGAGTGCGAGCGCCGGCAGGATGAAGCCGATCAGGCACACGATCGCCCATCGGGAGGGATGGGCCACCGAGCTGACGTCCATCCCGAACATCTTGACCCGTCCGATCGGTGTGCCGTCAGCCAGGATATTCCCTGTGATGGCCGGGTTGTCGAAGATGATCGATTCGATGGCGAAGCCCAAGCTCAGAGTCACCACCGCGAGGTTCACCCCCCTGGTGCGGAGTGCGGGGATCGCCAGGATCAGGCTGGCCGGGATCGCGAGGAGCATCCCGCCGATGATGGCAAGAGGTGCCGGAACGCCGTGGTTGGCCATGAGTTGTGCCGAGAAGAGCGCACCCAGGCCGCCGACCGCATACTGACCCAGCGAGAGCTGCCCTGCGTATCCGGTGAGCAGGACGACCGAGAGCAGAATGATCCCGGTGGTGATCGACAGAGAGGCGGCACCCACCCAGGTTTGGTTGAAGACCATGGTGACGAGCACCGCAGTCAGGGCGACGCCGATGCCGATCTCGGGCCAGCGGATTCGTCCGCTGCCCAGGGCTGGCAAGCGCTCGATGACGTGACTGCGGAGCGGAAGCCCTCTTCCTCGCACGACCAGAACGACGACGATGATGACCAACGGAACCAGCTGGCTGGTCCCGGTCATCAGACTGAGGCCGAAAAACGACTGGATGTTGGGCTCATACAGTGTGACGACGCTCTCCCCGATGCCCAGGACCATGCCACCGAGGAGTGTGAGCGGAAACGAGGTGAAGCCACCGACCAGCGCGGCCGCCAGTGCGGAGACCGTCACCAGGAGGGTGAAGACTCCGGGGCTGAGTCCGGTGATCGGGCTGATTAGGACGCCAGCGACGCCGGCCAGCCCGCAGCCCACGCTCCAGGTCACCGCACTCAGGAGGTTGGGCGACCAGCCCAGCGTCGCAACCGCTCGCTCGTTCTCCGCACTGGCCGTGATGGCGAGACCGAATTTGGTGAAACGGATCACCGCCCAGAGCAGCACGGTGAGGACGATGGCGATCCCGGCCAGGATGAGCCGGTCCACCTGGACGACGACGGAACCCAAGTGGAAGACGTTCTGTGGGAGGAAGGGCTGGACGACGTTGGTCGAATCGCCATAGCGCTTCTCGACGAGGCCCTGGAGGACGATGAGCAGACCCAGGGTGGAGATCACCTTCGTGAGCGGCGAGGACTTGGTCATGTGACGGAGGACCACTTGCTGGAAGAGCAGGCCGATGAGTGCTGCACAGAGCACCGCGACGACAAAGGAGGGTACGAAGCCCCAGCCTTGGTTTACCTCGAACTCCTCGTAGCAGAGGTATGCGGCGGCCATGGAGACCGCGCCCTGGGCGAAGTTGACGATTCCCGAGCCTCGGTACACGAGGATCGCCCCTTGGGCCAGCAAGGTGTACGCAGCACCTGCTCCGAGGCCCAGGATGCAGAACTGCAGGAACATGATCACAGCGTTGTTGTCCTTCTCGTCACATGAGTCCGAACAGGTCGGAGGTCCGCGGGTTCGAATCCCGCGGACCTCCGACCTGTGTCAGCGCTGCTTGATGTTGCTCAGCTGCTGGTGCTGGTGCTGGTGCTGGTGCTGGTGCCGGGCAGGCCGGCGAAGGTGTTGAACAGCTGCGACGGGCTCGTCTGACTTCCTTTCCCGTTGTACGCGATCCGGTACATCCAGGGCTGCGAGACGTTCGTGATGATCGAGCTCAGTGTGCCTGCAGACTGGAGGTCCCCCGGTGTCCAGGGTTTGATGATCCCGTTCATCGGGATGTCCTTCGCTGCCTTGAAGGCCGCCAGGACCGAGGCGGCCGTCGGGGTGCCCTTGTGGGACTTCATGACCTCGTAGAAGGCGTGGACGGCCAGCCAGCTCGACAGCGAGACGGAGGTCATGGTGTCGAGGGTCACACCCTTCTCGTATTTGGTCAGAGTGGCAACCGGCTGCGCCAAGCCCGGGAAGTTCTTGACGTCACCGATTCCCGGGGTCCACCAGACGTAAGAGGCCTTTTTGGAGAACGAGCCCAGCTCCTTGAGCTGGTTCAGGGTGAGGCCAGCGATTCCTGTCGCGTAGTCGATCTTCGGGTTCAGCTGGTTGATCGCCTGAGCCACCTCGACCAACTGAGCGTTCCCAAGGGCGATGACGATGCCCTGCGCACCGTTCTCCTCGGCCTGGGCGACGTACTGGCTGTAGTCACCCGAAGCCGAGGAGACCAGCACGTAGTTCACCACCTTGGCGCCCTCGGCTGCAGCGATCGGATCGAGCAGCAGGTGCGTCTCTACGGCCGAGGGGGTGTCGGGCAGCACCACGGTGATCTTCTTGTCGCCCCTGTGGATGAGGTCCTCCATGATGCCGACCAAGCTGAAGACGCCGCCGCCGGTGAAGTCCATGTTGTCCGGGTTGGCGTAGTCGGTGACGTCGTCCTCAGTGATCCCGATGCGGGGGATCCCTGCACCTTTGAGAATGCTGTTGACCTCGGCTGGGCTGGAGAAGGTGTCGTCCTCCAGAGTTGCCACGACGTGGTCGCTGACCATGGTCTGAGCGCACTGGACCTCGATGCTGGCAACTCCCTGGGAGTCACACTGGTCAAGCTTCAGGGGGTGCCCGTTGATCCCACCGGCGGCGTTCAGCGCGGCGATCGAGGCGACCAGGGCTTTGCCAGCCTCAGGGAGGGCGAGGTTCGCTCCGGTCATCGGAAGGATCTGGCCCACCACGATCGGCGTGCCGTGGGCCTTCACCTTCGTGCTCGTCGAGCTCGCGCTCGAGCTCGACGAGCACGAAGCGGTTGCGAGTAGGGCAACCGCTGCGAGTCCGACGATGGCTTTGATCGGCTTTCGTGACATGTTTCCCCCGACTGTCTAATTGAGACTCTCGACTACCTGCAGGCGAACGTTCTTGCACCGCCCTGCGCCCCCGGGTGTCGTCTCATCAATCATGACGAGGCAGCTCTCGTACCCAGAGCGAGGCAGCCACTGCGAGTGGTTCCTCCCTGATTACGGCCGATGCAGGACACCGAATCCTCCGGTGCCCCCCCAACATCGGCGTCACTATACACACTCGAACATGGGATATCAAGAAACTGATCACCTTAGAACGAGACGATCCGCGCGGAGGTGAAGGAGCGCGACTAGCTCCTCGAGCAGGAGTCCTACATCCGCTCCGGGATCGAGGAAGGAGCAAAGCTCCTGATCGGCGGAGTCGAGGCCCCAGAAGGGCTCGATACCGGGTTCTTCGTGCGTCCGACCGTCTTCTCCGAGGTCAGCCCGAAGATGGCCATCGCCCAGGAGGAGATCTTCGGGCCCGTCCTCACGATCATCCCGGTCGACTCAGAGGAGGAGGCCATCGAGGTCGCCAACGACTCGAGGTACGGGCTCTCAGGGGCCGTCTGGGCCAAGGATCCCGCCCGCGCCCTGGCCTGGCTCGCCGGTTGCGCACCGGTCAGGTCGACCTCAATGGAGGGGCCTTCAATGGCGACGCGCCATTCGGCGGCTACAAGCAGTCGGGCAACGGTCGTGAGCGAGGCAGGTTCGGTCTCGAGGAGTTCCTCGAAACCAAGTCCCTCCAGCGCTAGCTGGGCGGGTTTCCGGGTCATCGAACAGGACTGTTCCCATCGCTTCTGCAGCCTCGGCCCGTGGCCTACCTCACTGGATCGACCCTTCGAGGGAGGCCAGGAACTCCCGGGTGCGCTGCGCGGAGGCCATGGCCTCTTCGCTGGTTTCGCCGAGCGGCACCACCCGGGATGAGATGTCGGTGACGCCAGCATCGGCATAGCCCCGGAGCCGCCGCTCGATGGTCGCCTCGTCGCCGACGATCGCGATGTCACCGATCGAGGTGGCTTCGCCGATGTCGAGAAGCCTCTGGTAGTTCGGCGAGATCTCCGCTTCGGAGAGGATGCGGTTCGTGTGCGTCACCGCCGCGTCGATCTCGTCGATCCGGCAGAGACAGATGGGGATCCCGGCGAGGACGCGGGGGGCGGGTCGCCCGGCTTCCTTGGCGGCCCGGGTGATGCTGGGGACGATGTGCAAGGCGATCGCCCTCTCGTTCGCCATCCAGAGGCTGGTCCCGTCGGAGCGCTCACCGGCCATCTTCAGCATCCGCGGCCCGAGAGCAGCCAGGAGGACCGTGGTGCGCGAGATGTCCGTGATGTCGAGCGGGTTGTGGATCTGGAACAGCTCGTTCTCGACGTCGACCGGTCCCGGCCCGGCGAAGGCACGCTCGAGGACGTCGAGATAGCAGCTCATGGTCCGCGCGGGGTGCTCGTAGGGGATCCCCATCATCTCCTCGATGATCCAGTGGTGCGAGACGCCGAGGCCGAGCGCAAGCCGGCCCTGGCAGACCGCCTGGACGGAGAGAGCCTGCTGCGCCAGCGCCACGGGGTGCCGGGGCTGGATGGGGACGACGGCCGTGCCGATCTCGATGCGACTCGTAGCGGCGCCGGCGAGCGCCGCCATCGTCAGCACGTCGAACTCGTCGGGGATCTGCGGGAGCCAGACGGCGGCGAGCCCCGCGTCCTCCGCCCACTTGGCCATCGCCTGCAGCCGCTCCACCTTCGTCGCGTACTGGCCGCGCTCCGGGCCAACCATCAGACCGATCCGCATCATGCTCCCCTTGTTCATTTGCTCGGCACCGCGCGGGGGCAAGTGTAGGTACACCACGTCACGCACAGGAAGCCCTCGCTCTCCTTGACGATGTCGCGCGCCCTGATACGGTGGGGCGCGGAATTCTCCGGAGCTACCTCGCTCGCTCTGTTGCGACGGCATATGGCGGCTCTGACTGACAAAGGGGGCTGCAGTGATTTGTCCCATCGCCGGTTTGTGCGGCGCGTGAACGTGCCTGAGATCACGGGTCCGTCGAGGTGAGCCGGGTCGCAGTAGTGACGGGCGCCGGCTCGGGGATGGGCGTCGCCATCAGCCAGCACTTCGCGGCGCGCGGCGACCGCGTCGCGCTGCTCGACGTGAACGGTGCGGCCGTCGAAGAGGTCACCCAGCGCCTGCGAGACGGAGGCGCCGAGGCGATCTCCTGCCAGGTGGACGTGAGCGACCGCAGGGCCGTGTTCGAGGCGATCGAGACGGTGCGCACCGAGCTCGGAGCGGTCGAGATCATCGTCACCAGCGCCGGGATCGAGGCCTTCGTGCCCTTCCTCGAGATCAGCCCGGAGTCCTGGGAACGCATGATGGCCGTCAATCTGACCGGGACCTTCAACTGCCTGCAGGCCGTGGTGCCCGACATGCTCGCCGGCGGCTGGGGCCGCATCGTGACGATCTCGTCGTCGAGCGCCCAGTCCGGGACGAAGAACATGTCCCACTACGTGGCGTCGAAGGGCGGGGTCATCGCGCTCACCAAGGCGCTGGCCGTCGAGTACGCGCCCCATGGCATCACCGTGAACACCATCCCCCCGGGCTTCATCGAGACGCCGATGACGCACCGCCCGATCGAGGCTGGCTTGCTGTCGTCCATGGAGGACCTCATCGCGCGCACGCCCGTGGGGAGAGCCGGGACGCCGGACGACATCGCCGCCGCCTGCGCCTTTCTCTGCTCGGAGGAGGCCGGCTACATCACCGGGCAGCTCATCGGCGTCAACGGCGGCTGGTACCTGTGAGCGACGAGCGCACCCCGCGGATCCCGCCGCTGCCCGAGGAGCTCTGGGACGACGAGGTGCGGACCGCGCTCCAGAGGGGCAGCTCGTCGCTGCGGGTCGAGAAGATACCGAACGCCGTCTCCACGATCCTGCACCATCCGGACCTCGCCGGGCGCTGGCTTGCCTACAACGGGATCTTCGTCACGAACTCGAACATCGACGTGCGGACGCGCGAGCTGCTGATCCTCACCGTCGCGTACCGGACGAGGTCCGCCTACGAGTGGCTCCAGCACCTGCGGACAGCCGAGCGCTTCGGCGTCGGGCAGGACGACATCGACGCCATCGCCGCGGGCGTGCCAGCCGAGTCGTGGACTGCCGCCGAAGTCGCCGTGGTGGACACCGCCGCCCAGCTCCTGGATGGCTACACCGTGGACGACGAGACCTGGGGCCGCCTGACACAGCACTTTGACAATCGTCAAGTAGTTGAGATAGTCTTCGCAGTCGGCACCTATGCGTGCCTCGCGATGGCGTTGAATGCCTTCGGCGTCCAGTTGGATCCGGAGTTGGAAGAGATCGATCGGTCGGCGATTGCCGCTTGGGGGGGATGACCAGTGGGTCGATACCAAAAGCCAGTTGAGGGGAGTTGGACCGAGCACTATCCGGAGCTCGGTACCGGTCCGGTGTCCAGCGAGGACTCGATCTCTCCGGAGTTCTACGGGCTCGAGCGCGAAGCCATCTTCAAGAGGGCTTGGCTCAACGTCGGACGCGTCGAGGAGTTGCCCCGTAACGGGAGCTACTTCACCAAGGAGCTCGTCGCCGCCAACACCTCGATCATCGTCGTCCGTGACCAGAGCGGCGAGATCCGGGCCTTCCACAACGTCTGCCGCCACCGCGGCAACAAGCTGATGTGGACCGACTTCCCCAACGAGGAGACGCGGGGGTACTGCCGTCAGTTCACCTGCAAATACCACATGTGGCGCTACGACCTCGACGGCGCCTTGTCCTACGTGCCGCAGGAGGGCGAGTTCTTCGACCTCGACAAGAACGAACGGGGCCTCGTCCCAGTGCACTGCGACGTCTGGGCCGGGTTCATCTTCGTCAACATGTCCGACGCGCCGAGCCAGTCACTCGAGGAATACCTCGGCCCGATGGTCCTCGCCCTCGGCGACTATCCCTTCCACGAGCAGAGCGACCGTTACGCCTACCGTGCGGAGGTCGGCTCCAACTGGAAGCTCTTCATGGACGCCTTCCAGGAGTTCTACCACGCACCCTACCTGCACGGCCGGCAGACCCCGCCCAAGTTCACACAGGCCGCACAGGCTTTCGGCTTCGAGGCGCCGTTCTACAAGCTCGAAGGTCCGCACCGCGTGATCTCGACCGGTGGAGTTCGCGGCGAGGACCAGCCGGACGAGATGATCAAGCCGATCGAGAAGAAGCTCCGGAGCGGGCTCTTCGGCCCCTGGGAGCACGCCGATCTCAGCATCGGGGACGAGCAGTCGGTCGCGGGGGTCAACCCCGGCAACGCCAAACCCTGGGGGCTCGACTCCTACCAGATCTGGCCGAACTTCGTCATCCTGATCTGGGCTGGGGGCTGGTACCTCACGTACCACTACTGGCCGACCTCCTACAAGACGCACGTCTTCGAGGCGAGCCTCTACTTCGTGCCACCGAAGAACGCCTCAGAGCGGCTGGCGCAGGAGCTCGCCCTAGTCAGCTTCAAGGAGTACGGGCTCCAGGACGCCAACACCCTCGGGGCCACGCAGACCATGCTCGAGACCCGCGTGATCACGGAATACCTCCTCAACGACCAGGAGGTCCTCTGCCGCCATCTTCACAAGGTGACCCAGGACATGGTCGCTGCCTACACCAACGAGCTCCAGGGGGCGAAGATCTGATGGCTGCTGCCGCTGCACTGCTACCGATCGAGTTCTCAGACCTCGAGCCCTTCGCACCGACCTGGTGCCTGGCCACCGAGACGGAGCGCTTCGCCAAGCGCATGTCGAGCAAGATGGAGGAGATGCAGGCCTTCTACGACGCCGCCTTCCCCCGACTCGATGAAGCCAAGGCGTACCTCGACAAGCTCCCGATCCATGACCTGCCCGAGGACGCGCTGAACCTGCTGCACCTGCTCTTCTCCCTCGTCATGGTGTCCTTCCCTGTCGAGGTGTGGCGGCAGCCACACATCCCCGACACCGGGGCCGCTGCCATGACCTGCTGGTTGGAAGCACCGCTAAGAATTCGGAGGTGATCGTCCTTCGGGCAGATCGCTGGGTTGATATCACCGCCGGCGACGTCCGCTCGCCGGCGGTGATCGTCGTCGAGGGCAACCGCATCGCGGCGGTCAACCCGACCGAGCTGCCGACGAGCATCACCGAGATCGACCTCGGTGATGTCACGCTGCTCCCCGGACTGATGGACATGGAGCTGAACATGCTCATCGGCGGGCCCGAGACGCCGACGGGCCTGCCACTCCCGATGCACGGTGTCCAGGACGATCCTGTGTACCGCACGCTGCGTGGGACCGTGAACGCCAAGACGACGCTGCTCGCCGGCTTCACCACGGTCCGCAACCTCGGCCTGATGGTCAAGACGGACGGCTACCTGCTCGACGTGGACCTGGGGCGAGCCATCGACGCCGGCTTCGTGGTCGGTCCCCGGATCGTGTCTGCCGGCCATGCCATCTCCCCGACCGGCGGGCACCTCGAGCCCACAATGTTCCAGCGCTTCGCCCCCCACATCATGCCGCTGAGCGTCGAGGAGGGGATCGCCAACGGGGTCCCCGAGGTCCGCAAGGCGGTGCGCTACCAGCTCAAGTATGGGGCCGGCGTGATCAAGATCTCCGCCTCCGGCGGAATCATGTCGCACAGCGGTCCTCCTGGCGCGCAGCAGTACTCGGACGAGGAGTTGGCAGCCATCGTCGATGAGGCGCACCGGGCGGGCATCCGCGTCGCGGCGCACGCCCACGGTGACGACGCCATCAGGGCCTGCATCCGGGCGGGGGTCGACTGTATCGAGCATGGTTCGCTGGCCAGCGACGACACCATCCAGATGATGATCGACCACGGCACCTTCCTGGTCCCGACCAGCTACCTCTCCGAGGGGCTCGATGTCTCGAAGGCTGATCCGGAGAAGCAGGCCAAGGCTGCAGAGCTCTTCCCCAGGGCGCGCGAGACGCTCCGCAAGGCCATCGAGCGCGGGGTCAAGATCGCCTGCGGCACCGATGCGCCGGCGATCCCCCATGGCGACAACGCCAAGGAGCTCTGGGCGCTGGTTGACCGGGGCATGACGCCGATGCAGGCACTGCAGGCGGCCACCATCACGAGCGCGGCGCTGATCAACGTCGACGACCGCGGCCGCCTCGAGGCGGGGCTGCTGGCCGACATCATCGCGGTGCCGGGCGATCCCTCGAAGGACATCACGGTCACCCAGGATGTCCGCTTCGTCATGAAGGACGGCCAGATCTACAAGGGTGTTTGAAGAAGGAAGGCGGGACCGGCCCGAGCGGTGATGGGCGATCCCCCCCCGACGGTGGTGAAGGAGTGAGCATGGCTACGGTGAAGAAGCTCGGTGGGACGGTGGGGGCCGAGGTCCAGGGCGTCGGACTGGACCAGCTCCTCAGCGACGAGTCGCTGCCGGCCTGGTGCCTCAAGGTCCTCGAGGAGAACGGCGCCCTCGTCTTCCGGGGGCTCTACATCGACGACGAGATCCAGCGGGCCTTCAGCCAGAAGCTGAACGAGGCCGATGGGGCGCCGTCAGGCGAGCCGCCGCCGATCTTCAGGGTGACCCTCGATCCGACGATGAGCGCGTCGGCGGAGTACCTGAAGGGCGCCTTCTTCTGGCACATCGATGGTGCCTCCGATGACATCCCTTCGAAGGCGACGCTGCTCAGCGCGCACGTCCTCTCCGAGTCCGGTGGGGAGACGGAGTTCGCCAGCTGCTACGCGGCCTATGACGACCTCAGCGACGAGGAGAAGGAGCGCTACGGCAAGCTGCGCGTCGTCCACAGCTTCGAGCGCTCGCAGCTCCTCGTCAAGCCGGACGCAAGCGACGAGGAGCGGGCTGCCTGGCGGGAGCGGAGGCCTGACAAGGTACATCCGCTGGTCTGGCGCCACCGCACGGGCCACTGCTCGCTCGTGCTCGGCGTTTCGGCCTTGCGGGTGGAGGGGATGGACCTCGAGGAGGGCCAGGCGCTGCTGGCCGAGCTCCTGGAGCGGTCGACCCGGCCCGAGCATGTGTACCGCCACGAGTGGGGCCTGGGTGATCTCGTCATCTGGGACAACCGCGGGGTGCTGCACCGTGCCGCCCCCTACGACCCTTCGTCCGGGCGGGACATGCACCGGACGTCGCTCGTCGGTGACGAGCCGATCCAGTAGCCGGCGGAGGAGGGCGGCGGGTCTCGTGTGGCGGTCCGCCTTGATGGTCGCGCGGAGGTCACCGAGTAATGGTCGGGCGTGACCACTCTCCAGACGGCCCGCCGTGAGGCGTGGGCCAGGAAGGCGCCGACAGGAGCGATGGCCTCAGGGGGCATTGCCGCAGCCCCCTGCTCAACGGCCTCGCGACGCATCAAGAGGGCTTCGGCGTGCGCGGTGGCCACGATCGAGGCGGCTCCCTCCTCATCGGCCACCGTGGCATGGCTCGTCACCGCGACGCCCCCGTTGGCTTCGATCTCTCGCACGACGTCATCAGCGGGCTCGGGTGACGAACCGGTCCCGTCCA
>OBLU010003557.1_pt1 | contig 14122 bp, 14 predicted proteins | sample 1518681 | NCBI WGS metagenome assembly OBLU01 (sample SAMEA3539304, study PRJEB22396) | soil metagenome | biome: tundra; feature: field; material: soil | place: USA | collected 2010-05 | depth 0.15 m
GATTGCTTGCGACATACCCCGACGGCGCAGGTGGCTTGGATCTGCAGCCATTCTTCGACCTCATCACGATCCATGAGCTCGGCCACGCATTCGAAACGCTCGGGAATCTCAAGTTACCGACCTTCTGGTTGGGCGAGATCTTCGCCAACCTGGCCCTCCACGCGTTCGTCGCCACGAGGCAGCCGGAAAGTCTGAACACGCTTGAGGTGCTCTCCATCGTCGGAGCGCAGAGTCCACGTCTTGGCGCTCGGATGCGCGCCGAGGGTTACAGCACGCTGGAGGATCTCGAAGCCCACTACACGGGCGGTGGTGATCCGATGAGTCCGCTGAACTACGTCTGGTACCAGTATCGATGGCAACGTCTCGCGTCCCAGATGTTCGACGCCGACGGTGAGAACGGACTGATCCGCTTTTGGGATTGCTTTCACGCGACCGATCTCCTCAACTCTGGCCAGGTTACGGCGGCGTCGCTAGCCGGGCTGCTTAGAACGGAGGTGAGTGAGACACTCGGCCGAGCGGTCCAAGATTGGCAATAGATCCTTTCGCGCCGCCGCTCTGCTCGAGAAGCGCGTTCGGCGATGAGTAGAAGGTGAGACTTTCAGCCCTGTCCGTAAGTGGAAATGAGCCACCTATCGTTGGAGCTCAAATGGAACGAGATGCTCCAGAACGTGTCCGGGTTTCCCTCGGTCGATGATGCCGATTCCATAAAAGTGCAGAGGACGCTGGCCGTCATATCGGTGACCGACGTCTCTTGACAATGAATATTGGTGAATTTCGACTGGTCAGACGCCGGTTCATTCATCCACGCAATTTGATCAACTTGGCTTGGTTCAAAGAGTTTGCGGGCGGCACCAGCCTCGTCGGAATCAATTGCCTTGAACCACTCCTTCGCGACCTGTGTAGGTGTCCGGAATGTGGTTGAATCTCGAGCTGTCGAAACACCAACAGACCCGCAGCCTGATAGAACCAATCCCGAAGCCATGAGTGCCAGGCCACCGCGCCGTGAGATCACGTGAGGAATATTAAGCCCCATAGGCACTCTGTCTGCATTTGGATAGCTCCGAAAGTGATAGGACTTCATACGGCAAGTCCGTATCGCGGCGACGACTGGTTGAAAGGTGGCTGGCATGGCTGAATCGACAATGCAGCGCATATGTGTGACCGGAGCCAGTGGGAAGGCCGGGCGGTCAGTGGTGGGCGATCTCCTTGAACATGGTTACGACGTCGTGGCGACGGACATTGTGTCGTCGCGAGAAGTGGTCGAGAACGGTGGTGTGCGAGCGGACCTCACCGATTACGGTCAAGCGCTCGAAGTTCTGAAGGACGTCGATGCGGTAATTCATCTCGCCAACATTCCGGCGCCAGGGATCCGCACTCCGGCGGTCACGTTCAACACGAATATCACAATGAACTTCAACGTCTTTCACGCTGCTGCGCATTGCGGCCTCAGCCGTGTGGTGTGGGCTTCCAGCGAGACGACACTCGGACTTCCGTTCACTGAGACCAATGGTCTTCCTCCTCGGTACGCACCGGTAGACGAAGATCACTACCCAGTACCGACCTCGACGTACGCGCTATCGAAGGTCGCGAGCGAGACTATCGCCGGGCACATTGCGCAGTGGTCCGGGATGCCGTTCGTAGCCCTTCGCTTCTCCAACATCATGGATCCTGACGACTACCAAGCATTCCCGTCGATGTGGGTCGATCCACACATTCGAAAGTGGAACTTGTGGGGCTACGTAGACGGTCGCGACGTCGCGACCGCCTGCCGCCTATCTCTCACGGCGCCAGCAGAGTCGCTCGTGGGTAGTCCGGGCTTGATCATCGCGGCGGCGGACACGGTGATGAACCGACCGTCGGCGTCTCTCTTGGCTGAGGTGTTCCCCGGAGTGCCGCTCACTCGCGACATTGAGGAGTTTGAATCGTTGCTCGCCATCGACCGTGCTCGCGATGTTATTAGCTACCAACCCCGTTACTCTTGGCGAGATTACATTCCCGAGTCGTGAAACGAGCCATCGCGGCGTCTCGTTGATGCCGCGTCGCCCTAAATTGGTCCTTGGGCTGAGTCGTCATTCGTCCTAAGCGATTCCGTACCTGACATTTCTCCATCCGTCGGCGATTGACGGTCCTTCGAACTCGGCGATAACCAGTCATAGCCGGCCTCGTCGTGCTCGCTCATATCGAGCCCGGCGTCTTGGTCCGCGATGCTCACACGTAGCCCGACGGTCTTGTCAACTATCCACAAGATGATGAAGGTCATCACGAACGGGAATATCAGTGCAGCGAGCGCGAGGACCGTCTCGCGTCCGAACTGCACGATCCCACCGGATGCACCCAAGGCGTTCACGGCGAGGCTGGCGAAGACCCCGGTGAGCACGACTCCGACGAACCCACCCACCATGTGCACGCCCACCACGTCCAGTGCGTCGTCGTAGCGAAGTCGATCCTTGAGCCGCACCGCCAGGTAGCAGAGCAATCCAGCGGCGCCCCCGATCACCAGCGAAGCCCACGTCGGTACGTAACCCGACGCCGGCGTGATGGCCGCCAATCCGGCCACCGCACCCGAGGCGATGCCGATGCCCGACGGCTTGCGGCGTTGGACCCATTCGATGGTCATCCACGCCAACATCCCCGCGCAGGCCCCTATCTGGGTGTTGACGAGCGCGGCGACGGCCACGGAACCGGCGTTGCCGGCACTGCCGGCGTTAAATCCGAACCAGCCGAACCAGAGGATCCCGGCGCCGAGCAAGACAAAGGGCACATTGTGGGGGCGGTCGACTTTGTGGCGGCGACCGAGGTAGATCGCGGTGGCCAGAGCCGAGGCTCCCGCCAACTCATGCACGACCGATCCACCGGCAAAGTCCACGGCGTGCAATCCGCCCGCGCCCAAGAAGCCGCCGCCCCATACCCAGTGAGCGAAGGGGCAGTACACCAGGAGCGACCAGAGTCCGATGAATGCGAGGTATCCCGAAAAGCGCATTCGTCCGATGAAAGCACCGGCGATGAGGGCCGGCGTGATGACCGCGAACTTCATCTGAAACGCCATGAACAATAAGGGAGGGATATTGGGTGCGAACGCCGTGGGGGTGTTGCCGACGCCGCGCAACATGAAGTTTTGCAGGCCACCAATGATCCCGGCGTGGTCGGGACCGAACACCAGCGAGTAACCGATCACGATCCACAGCACCGAGATGATTCCAATCGCGACGAAGGACTGGGCCATCGTGGAGAGGACGTTCCTTTCGTCGACCAGTCCTCCGTAGAAGAAGGCCAGTCCGGGCATCATGAAAAAGACCAGCGCGGTCGCCGCGAGCATCCAGGCGGTATCACCGGCGTTCACGTGCATATGATCTCCCAACAGCGCTGTCGGTCGTTCAGATTCGAACGTCAAAAATTAGATTAGGTCGTTACGCGACCAGCGTGAGGGACGAGTGGCGAAAGTCGACTTATCAAGCAGACCATTTCTTCGCCCAACTTGGGTATTGCGCACTGGACCACCCTCGGGGAAGTCTTGCTTTCCTGTCGTTGAAGCCATTGACAAATTTCTGTCAAGTGAGGAGAATGAGCAACGTTCCAACATCTGTGACGAGACAGTGACTCTTCAGCACTTGATCTTGGAAAGGGCCAGCACGTGGAGTTGCGACGGTGGATTCGCACCGTTGGTGCTTCGGACCTGGCTCCACAGAAGGTCGCGGCCGTCGACGCGAACCGAGCCCACGAACCAGGCGCCTTTCGTCGCGTCAAAGACGTTCGGTACCTGACACCACGATGTTGATCCCGGAGCGAGTCGAAAGAGTTCGTCGTATGTCGATGAAGTCGACGTGACCACCGCGAGCAGATCGCCGGTAGGCGCGAGGAGCAACACGTCACCCAAGGGCAGTGGATTCGTCTGACCGGGAATCGGTGGAATGCTTCGATTCGACCACGTCTGACCCGAATCCGACGATTGAAGCAGTTCGAACTGTGACGAAGGATCGAGCAGCACCAAACCATGCGCCGAAGTGGTGACCAACTGTTCGGAGAAGCAACCGTTGAGCGTGCTGCCCCACGACGTGTTGAACCACTTGTCCCGCTGACCGGTGGCGGAACCCGGGGCTCCCGACATGATCGACTGATTCGATCCGTCCATGGCGCAGTTGCCGAGATAGTACGGACCGAAGGCGGCGCAGGGTCCGATGCTCGGACAGTTCAACGTTGACGTTTTCCAGCTCGTGCCTCCGTCGCTCGTCACCTCGGTCTCGATGACGCCGTGATTGGAACCCAAGGGCCATTGGCTGCCGAAGCCATCGTCATTCTGATTGGCGTCGAAGTAGATGGCGACGACTTGCGTTCCATTCGCCTCGAAGCCCGAAAAGTCTTGTGGGGTGAAACCGGTCGGCGTGGGTACCCACCGCCAAGAATCACCGTCGTTGCTGGTGTACAGCCCGGCCATGTAGACGGGAGGGATGCTGCCGTCCATGGCGGCATCGAAGCCGACGAAGACCGAAGCGTGGTGCCGGGGATCGACGAGGATCGTTGCGCACCGCGGCGTCGCCGCGGCCCCGGGCAAGAGCGAAAGGCCCGACCCGCGCAGCGTGGTCGCCACGCTCGAAGTGCGGAGCGGCGTGGAGGTGGACCCGATCGAGAGTACCGGTCCCGTGGAACTGCACCAAGCGATTTCTGATGAAGCTGGTACGGGACTGATGGACGAAGGACCAGCCCAGCTGGACGAGAGTGAGGCCAGTCGACCAAGCGACGCCCAGGTTTTATCCGGTGTGAGCGTGAGGATCTTGGGGGAGAGAGCGACACTGAAGCCGTCGGTCTTGGAGATCCGACTCGACGAGAACGGGGCGTAACTCTTCGCGTGAGAGCCGGCGATGGAAAGGTCAAAGCCAAAGGGTTGCCCGATAATGGACTCCAGCGGGGCCCAACCGTGCACGATGACTTCGTCACCCGGCGCCGAGCGAGACGCGCTGAGGTGAAGCGACTCACACGGTCGCCCTTTGACGCAGCGCCGTGGCGAGGGGGCCACCAACTTCATGGTCGTCTGCGCGGCGGCCGGACCGAGCGCACAGCCCGAGGTGAGTTGCACGCACTCAATCGCGACGTCGTAGGTACCGGAGACGAGCGGCTGAATGGTCACGCCACCGCGGTCAATCTCCAGCCACGCCGTCGAAGGGACCTTCAGTGCAGCGCGAAAGGACCGCGGTCCGGTCCAGTGCAGAGAAACGCCTTGTTCTACGAGACCCTTTCGACAACCGTCCCAGCAGAGATCGGCGAAGGAGTTCTTCGTGGCCAACGAGCCCGAGGTATATCGACCGACGATGGTAACCGTGGCGCCCGGTCGAGTGGCGGGCGATGACGGAGTCAATGAGAGGTTGCCATGTGGTGAAGATGCCAGTGAGGTCGTCGGGCCTTTCGAAATCGTGCCGGAATTCTCGAGATACGCCTGTAACGAGACGACCAACGACTGACCCTCGTTGTCCGGGACGCGGAAGCATCCGGTGATGCGCCCGTCCATCGACTGCTGGATGAAGTTCGCAGTCGACGAACACAGCGAGCTCGCTTCGACAGAGTCCGTTGGCGTCGAAGTGGTTGACGCCCTTATGACCGATGAACCTTCCGACGGGACACACGCGCTAAGGGCCAACGCCGCGGCGACAATCAATGTAAGGCAGAACGTCAATCGGTGTGAACGTCGATTCACGGAAAGCCTCCACTTCACTCGCCACATGGGAAATCACGAACGCCGGCACTATCTTGCGCCTGAGTAATTGCCAACCTATAGCGATTCGCACCGACGTCGCGAAGCGAAGGGCCGGTGATCAATTCGTTCCTTCTGAATCGACGGCGGCCGACGGTGCGAAGCCGAGATCGTTCAGTTGCAACGCGCTCAATCCCAAGCGTGTTCACCGGACTTCGGGGTTCACAAGGGTTTTCCCCTATGGCGGGTAATTGCTTATTCATTTATCCTGACTGCAGTAGTCCGACACCTGGAGTAGGAGTTGACCTGATGAGTGCACTGACGACGGACGAGAGGTCCAATCCGAACTCCGGGGATAGCCACTGGGCCGTCGAGACACATGGTTTGACCAAGAGATTCGGGGACACGGTGGCGGTCAACGACGTGGAGTTGCTCGTTCCTCGAGGTTGCGCCTTCGGGTACTTGGGTCCCAACGGCGCGGGCAAGACGACGCTGATACGTGTCTTGCTCGGTTTGACTCACGCCGATGCGGGCACGATGTCGCTGCTCGGCGTTCCGGTACCTCGTCATCGTGACCGCGCACTCTCGCGCGTCGGCGCCATCGTCGACGAACCTCGTTTTCACGGCCACTTATCCGGTCGACAGAATCTTGAGATATTGGCGGCCGCGCGCGAGCGTGCAGCAAGAGAACGCATCGATTCGTCGTTGGAGCGCGTCGGAATGATGCACCGCGCCGACGACCGCGTGTCGAAGTACTCCATGGGCATGCGCCAGCGCCTGGGCGTTGCCGCGTGCCTTCTGGGCGACCCACAACTCTTGATCCTGGACGAACCAATGAACGGGCTGGACCCGGCGGGCATGCACGAGATGCGCGACATGATCCTCTCGCTGGTGGCCGAAGGTCGCACCGTCATGCTCTCCTCGCACCTCTTGGATGAGGTTCAACGAACCTGTGACGCCGTGGCCATCGTGGACCGCGGCAAAGTTATACGTCAGGGTCCAATATCTGAACTGCTCGCCGGCGCGGCCATGGAAGTGCACGTCGGTTGCTCGTCCCCCGAGCGGGCCCGAACGGTGCTCGCCACGACCGCCTTCGGGGAGAAGATCGACGTCGAAGCATCGGGACTGTCGATTCACCTCCCGTCGGGTACCGCGAAAGACGCCATTGCCGAGATCAACCGACTCTTGGTCGAAGATGGGATCGCCGTCTACCGCCTCGAGGAGCTGCAGGTATCGCTGGAGTCGTGGTTCTTGCAGGTCACGAGTCGATTAGGGGAAAACGTATGACGTCCGTCGCGAATGGTCCCGCGCCCGCCGTCGCCCTCGTGGCAAACGCCGACTCGCGCGACAATCGAGGTTCGTGGATTCCCAATGGCGCGATGATCAGGACCAGGATCATGGAGCTGCGCAAACGTCGGGGCCTGATGGCGGCGTTGATCGTCGTCAACATTGGGGTACCGACGATATTTCTCCTCGTTCGCTTGATCGCCCACGCCGTGGCGCCCAAGTCCTACGGTCCGGCCGGCGGCTACGACATCTTTACGGCACTCGTCGTTGGCATCATGTTCTTTTTCGGCTTCATCGTCGCCGCCACGTTGGGCTGTACCGCCGGTTCGGTCGACCTCACCGACGGGATGTTCCGACATCTCGTGATCACCGGCCGATCGCGCCTCGCCCTGTATTTCGCGCGAATCCCGGCGGGCCTGGCGATCATCGTTCCTCTGGTCGCGGCGGGATTCACGATCGTCTGCGCCGTCTGCGTCTTCGCCGCGCCGACCAAACTCGACTACCAAGGCGTCACCGTGCCTCCGGGGCTGAGCGCCACGGGCTTCAACCACTGGGCGGCCAGCCATCCGAAAGAAGCGGTCTGCGGCCTTCCCTACAACTTCAACGGACCCAATGGCGTGCCGCCGTGCAGCATTAATGGCAAGGGGAAAATTATTGTTTTTCCTGGACCTCCAGGAACCAAGGGATTCAAACAAATATCGTCCGCGACGCTTCGGGCCGACGCCGTGAAGGTCGCCGAGCAGAACTACACGGCGTACAAGAAACTGTTTTTGTATCCGTCGGACGCGCTGATGATCCGGACCGGGTTGTGGATCGAGCTTGAAGCGATCATCGGCTTCATCGTCGGACTGGGCCTGGCTTCGCTGATGGGCCAGAGAACTGTCCCGGTCGTACTGATGATCGTGCTCGAAGTCATCCTGACGCCCGTGTTCTCGCGTACGGCGATTCCTCATCTCATCAACGCCCAGCGCGGCCTCGTCGGTCTCGCCATGTCGCATTTGGAACCCTCGGCGCTCCCTCGCGGCTTGGGTGGTGGCGGCGGCGGTCCGGGTGGGCCCACGCTCGTCCCGGAGAGCTTGACGGTAGCGATTTGCGTCGTTGTGGCCTGGCTCGTCGGTTGGACCGCGCTCGGCGCGTGGCGGATGGTGAAAAGAGACGCTTAAGCGGGCGACATTGCTGATGCCCTTGGAACGAGCGCCGTTCATTTAGACGCGAGCCGGATCAATTTTGCGAATCGCCAACCCGTGTGACAATGAAGTCGGTATGAATAATTCACTAACGCAATCGGTCGCCATTGTGGGCGCGATTGGCATTGCGGGAATGTCGATCTTTCAGATCTTGCTCGCAGTGGGTATGCCACTCGGTCACGCTGCCTTTGGCGGAGAGAACCGAGTGTTGCCCAAGAAACTGCGCCTGGCCAGTGCGATTTCCGTGGCGATATTGGTTGCCGCCTTTTACATCATCCTCGCTCGCGGTGGACTCTTTGGTAAAGCGAGCCAATCGTCGCAGGTGCCACGTTTTGGGATTTGGGTACTGGTCGTGATTTTTGGCGTAAGTACTCTCGCGAACATCGCATCGCGGAGCCGATGGGAACGCCTCGTCATGGCCCCCGTCGGACTGGTCCTCGCCGTCTGTTGCATCATGGTGGCTCTGGGTTGATCCCTACGACCAAGGTTCGAGGATCTCGAGGATGCACCGATTCAAGAATGGTTCACGCGCTCTAATTGGGGCCGCAACTCTCCGTCACCGGCGCCACGTTCTTCATTGAAGGTCCGTTTGCACCGACGTACATCCGAGCGACTGCGGGACGCTGATTTCCCAATGCCACAAGGCTGATCGACGGTGTGACCCCTTCGAGTGAGATTTGGAGAAAGCGCACTGTCGTGGCGCTCACCACGCCATAAGCCGCCGCGTCCGTATCGTCGAATGGAGGGAGGTGGTGGGCCGTGAGCAGTTCGAGGAACCACTTGTTCGGTTGGTGAATTGCGTCGTACAGCAGTACGCCGTGGCCCATCGGATTGCACTGGTCGGCGCGGCTTTGCACGACCAGAAGGTCCGGTCGACTGGCCTCGGCGGCGTACGACTGGTACGTGTCTTCGGCGCCAGACAGGATGATCACCGCGCGATAGTCGATTCCCGTTCGCAGACTGGCGTAGTTAACGCCTTGGGGGTCGAGGCCGTGATCGTAGGCCAGCATACCTACCGCTTCGGCACCGTCGGAGTGCCCGGCCAGCGCGATCTCCGAGTGGTCAACCAGACCGAAGGCGACGGGGCAGTTCGACGTTTCAGTCACCGACGCCTGAAGAACGGCGCTGGTGACGAAGGCGAGATCGCCGGGTTCGTTGATGAGATCGTTCTCCGTGTTGGCGCCGTGCTGCGCGGCGACGGCGGAGGCGCTCTCGTCCGGGAAGATTGGCGCAATGACAATGAATCCGGCTCGCACCCACGCGTCCAAGAGGGCCGCGTACGTATCGGGCGTCACGTCATAACCGTGAGCGAAGACGACCATCGGGTAACCGCCACTATGCGGCACGGGCGCGGCGCCGACACTTTCGGCCGGTCCTCCGGCGAGAAACTGGGTGGGATATCGAATTTCGGTCACCAGGACGCGACTCGATGATGAGACGCGATAGGGCGTCGTCGCATAGTTGAGCACGGAGCGCGAGTGATCAACGAACGTGCAGCGTGTGATCCCAACCCCGAAGAGGGGAGCCGCGGTGGCCCGACTGGTGTCGGCGCCGAAGGGAGCGGCCAGAACGAACCCCACCACGAGAGTCGCCAGAATGGTAATCGCGCCTCGTTGGGCCGTGCTCTTGCGACGTCGACGGGCGGTTGTTCGGATGCACCAACTCATATCCATCGAAATGGGTCCCCGATTTCACTTGGTCCAGCGTTACGAACCGCTAGAGAAAACGTTAACCATTGTTGGCCCCTTGCTCGATTCATTGGGAATGGGGAGCAGGACTGTTGAAGACGGAGTACGTCCCAACTCGTTTCTCGCCCGCCGATAGCCAGCGCCGCCGACGTCGCGGCGATCCGAGTAGATGACCCGTTTGTATCACGGGAGTGGCGCCAACTGTGCCGAGAGCTGAATCGAAGTGGTTTCGGACGAGATTGAGTGTGCGATTGATCTCAATTAGCACCTCAGCCGTACTATCTGGAGATGAGAACGCACGGAAGTTACGACGACGAGGCTTCCGACGAAGCCCTGCTTTCGGGCGTGGCGGTCGGTGACGATCGGGCGGTCCTCGCATTCGTCCGGCGCTATCAACGACGGTTGTTCGGATTGGCCCTCGGCATCGTCGGTGATCCCGGTATGGCCGAAGACGTGGCCCAGGAGGCCTTCATCCGCATACTGCGCCACGCGGCCGTCTACGACGTGCGTCGCGGTTCGGTCGCTACGTGGACGCTTACGATCACGCGCAATCTCGCCATTGATGCGGTGCGAGTTCGACGACCCATACCGACCTCTCCCGAGGATCGCACGTTCCTCTCACTGGTTAGCAATGATCGTTCCCCCGACGACGCCGCGTCGGTGTCGGAATCGATGACGCAGGCACGCTTCGCGCTCGCCGCACTGCCCAATGATCAACGGCGAGCGATCGTGCTCGCCGTGATGTACGGAAGGACGGCTTCCGAGGTCGCCTCACTGGAGGCGATTCCCCTCGGTACCGCCAAGAGTCGGATTCGATTGGGCTTGGCCAAGCTTCGCGAGGTCGCCGCGATCACGGAGGCCCCATGAGTCGCCGACCGGAGGAATCAATGAAGTGTGAAGCCCTCAGCGACGACCTGATCGAATTCGCCCTCGGCACACTTTCCGGTCGAAGCCGGTCACGGGTCCTCGACCACCTCGAGTCCTGCGCGCACTGCGACGCGGAGTTGGAATCCTTGGCCGGAGTCGTCGACACGATGTTGTGGCTCGCCCCCGAAGCCGAACCCTCCTTGGGCTTCGAGACGCGACTCATTGAACGGTACCGAGCGAGCGACACTCGTCGTCTGACCGTTCGACGACGCCGGGCCAGCGTCTTGGCCGTGGCCGCGGTACTCGTCGCGGTGCTCGGCATCGGTGTTGACGCGGTGCTCACGTCTCATGGCGGCGCGACCAGCCCTTCGGCGACGGTGCGACCGACGTCGAGTCGCCTGACGGCGGACGGCATAGTGGTGGGCCATGTGACCATTTCATCCGGGAGCCCCTCGTGGATGATCATGGACGTGGACGCGGGAAAGTTGTCGGGCCTCGTGTGGTGTGAAGTCACACTGGCCAATGGCCGAGTAGAGACGGTCGGGAAGTTCACCCTCTCACACGGCTACGGTTCGTGGATCGCTCCGATTAAATCACCGGGCAGTCTGGTTCGTTCCGCCCGTCTCGTGAACACGCACGGTACCGTGCTCGCGCGGGCCACCTTTGCGACCTAACCGTCCCTATGAGATTGAAGTGATCCCTTCGAACCAATCGTTCGTATTACTGGATAGCAATGAAGCAATGAATGCGCCGGGTGCAGAATTTCACATTCGGTTCCAAGGATCACGCACCAGCCTTTCCATTCGAAACCAAACTTCAGGAGACACACGACATGGCCCAGACATCCAATGACCTTGTATCGCGCGCGAACTTGAAGGGACGCATCGCGGCCGCGTTCCTCGTCGTCGGAGGCCTCGGCCTCACGGTCGGCGCGTCGAGCGCGTCGGGCGCGGTACACAGTCACGCGCAGAGTGTCGTCATTTCGACTCTCAAGACCGCCAAGTACGGCACCATCCTGGTGAGCGGCCGGACCGTCTACACACTGAAGCCCAGCTCCGTCAAGTGCACGACCACGTGCCTTAAGTTCTGGGCCGGGGTCTTCTTGCCCAAGGGCGCTACGAAAGCGACCGCCGGCTCGGGTGTGAATGGCGCGAAGCTCGGAACCGTGAAGGGAGTGGGCGGGAAAATGCAAGTGACGTACGGCGGCAAAGCGCTCTACTACTTCTTCCAGGACAAAGCTCCGGGACAGGTGAAAGGTAACGTCACCGACACCTGGGGCAAGTGGTCCGACGTCGTGACCGCGAAGCCCAAGGGCAAGCCGACGACCACGACGACCGTCGCCGGCGGTGGTGGCGGCGTCGGGTTCTGATATCTAGGTTGTGAACGAGGAGGCCAGTATGTCGTCCGTCATCATCTCGTCGAACCGTGCGCCCGATACTGCGAGCCCATCTGAGTCCCGCGTCCTTGCGGAGAGTCGCCGGCGCGCGATCTCGTCGCGCATCTACCTGCCCGCCCTCTCGATTGTCGCGGTGGCGATCGTTCTGGTGGCCATAGGTCTGTCAGGTCGTTGGGGAGGTTCCGGATTCGCCGCGTCGATGACGAGTCAACGCGTGGTCGTCGTGGGACCGATGACGGTGGGGATCCTCTTGCTCTTCATGGTGGTGGAGCGACTACGACCGGCGCAACGTAGGGCGTTCTTCGCCCGTGGGTATCGACAGGACGTCTTGTACACGGTGTTGAACGCGACCCTCGTGGTTCCCCTCGTCGTGGCGCTCTCGCTTTCCTTCGCCGAGGTCGCCCGGCATTCACTGCCCTGGATCGTCGTACCGCGTTTCGAGTTTTTGCCTCGTTGGCTCGTCATCGCGCTCATCTTCGTAGCCATGGACGCGTGCAACTGGACCGCGCACCTGGCCAATCACCGGGTCCGAATGCTGTGGCGATTCCATGAGCTGCACCACTCGCAAGAAGACATGAGCGTGCTCACCGTCTTTCGCACTCATCCCTTGATTCACGTGTCCTACCTCATCGCGTTGATCCCGGGAATCGTGCTGGTCGCCAATGGTGCGGTGACCACCACTCTGTTGGTCGTCTACGCCGCCGTCGTCGCCTTCGAGCACTCCAATACGAATCTCAGCTTCGGTCCCTTGAATCGGATCTTTTGCAGTCCGAACTATCACCGAATCCACCACCGGGTCGAGGGACGCCAGGACGTCAACCTCGGATTCGCCCTGACCATCTGGGACCAGCTCTCCGGCCGCGCGATATTCCCGACGAAAGAGACGATCCGAATCGACACCGGTCTCCCGGGCCGGCCGCTCGCCGTCGAGCAGAGTGCACCACGCGCGCGCCACCTCTCGGTCTTGGTCGCGCAACTCCTCGGTCCCTTTCGACCGCTCGAGGTCCGCGAGGAAATCGTCGGTGATCGCTCGGCGTTCGGAAGTTTCAACGACACTTCAACCAGCGCTCCCGTGGAAGTCGGAACGCGTGACTCGCTGCACGAGACCGCTCGCGGCGGAACTCGTTAATGACGGCGGCGTTGCACGAGCCGAATCGACGTGCTCGTGCCCTATTGTCGATGGTCTTCTCGACCCGTCCCACGACGCGCGCCAGCGACGCCGCTCTCATTGCCGTGCGCATCGTTCTCGCATGGATCTTCATCTACTACGGCGCCGGGAAACTGTTCGGAGCGTTCAACGGTCCGGGGATCCACCAAACGTCCCTCTTCTTCTCGAACACCGCGCACCTGCACCCCGGCGGATTCTTCGCCGTTCTCGGAGGGATAATCGAATTCGGCGGCGCCATCGCTCTCGTCTTCGGCCTGGGCTCGCGTTTGGCCGGACTGGCCCTGTTCGGAGATCAGGTGATGGCGATGATCACCGTCACTTGGGTGAACGGGATCAACTCGGAGTCATTGACGCCGGGATACGAGTTCAACATGGCGCTCGCCGTCATGGCCCTGGTGATCGTTTTTCTCGGGGCCGGCCGAGTGAGTGTCGACGCGCTCATCGAGCGCCGATTCAGTCGTTCGAGGTTGTCGACCGGTTAATGACGCCCAACACGTACCGTGAACGAGAACGCGCGCGGTCGCGTTCCGACGGCCACGGGTCCGCGCTCAACGAGCTCGAGCAACTCCCTTCGAAGGGCGAAGCGCGCGAGAGGCCGCATCGTTCATCGCGAGCAGTCTTTACCGCACGCATCACGGCGAATCTCGTCGCCGCGTTCGGTGCGGCGCTGTTCGCCCGGGCGGGCTTCGAGTATTACTCACGCACGCACTCCCTGATCGGCGCCGTATTCTTCGCCGAACAGCTGTGGGTCGTCGTCGCCTACTTGGTGCGTCGTCCGGCTCGCGTGGTGAGTCAGCGACCGCTCGACTGGCTCCTCGCCTTCGGCGGCACCTTCGGCGGCGTGTT
>OBLU010003559.1_pt1 | contig 14118 bp, 9 predicted proteins | sample 1518681 | NCBI WGS metagenome assembly OBLU01 (sample SAMEA3539304, study PRJEB22396) | soil metagenome | biome: tundra; feature: field; material: soil | place: USA | collected 2010-05 | depth 0.15 m
CCCAGCCGTACCGGAGCGCCGTTGTGGTAGGCGACAATCAGCGGCCGGTACTGATCCGCGGTAAAGAGTTGATCGTTATCGTTAAAAGTCCAGGATGTAGTCCCGTTCGATACTTGCCCCTTGGCCTGGTTCGCATTGGCCAGGTTGAGCGCATTGCGCACCGTGTCCAATCCGATGCCCAACTTGTTCAGCAGCATCGGATTCACTTCCGCCCGTACTCCGGGCTGCGCTGCGCCCCCCACGAAGACCTGCCCTACCCCACTCACTTGCGCCAGCTTCTGGGCCAGAATGGAGTCCGCGGCATCGTACATTTGTGGCACGGTCTCTGTATCCGAAGTCAGCGCCAGAATCAGAATGGGGGCGTCTGCCGGGTTGGCTTTGCGGTAATTGGGATTGCTGGGCAGGTTTGCCGGTAGCTGGCTGCGCGCGGCATTGATTGCCGCCTGCACATCGCGTCCCGCCGCATCGATATTCCGGTTCAGATCAAATTGCAAAACGATGCTGGTCGATCCGAGCTGGCTCGTGGAGGTCATCTGGTTCACCGCCGAGATGCGGCCGAACTGGCGCTCCAAGGGCGTTGCCACGGCGGAGGCCATGGTCTGCGGGTCGGCGCCGGGCAGACTGGCACCGACCTGAATTACAGGGAAGTCCACTCGCGGCAACGAAGCCACCGGCAGGAAATTGAAAGCAAGAATCCCAGAGAGCAGCAGCGCCGCCGCCAGCAGCGAGGTTCCAATCGGACGTCGAATAAATGGAGCCGAGATACTCATCGCGAATGCAGAAGTAAAAAGTCAGAAGTCAGAATGAAGTAGTCAGTATGCAAAAGTGCAAAGCACCGTCTTTACTTTTGCATTCTGACTTCCTACTTCTGACTTTTTACTTCTCACTTCCCCTTTTAGTCGCCAATCCCCTCCTGCGGAATCGGATTGCCGATCTTGTACTTCTCAAACCTATGCGCCAGCCGGTCAAACCACAGATAGACTACGGGCGTCGTGTAAAGTGTGAGCAACTGGCTCAGAATCAAACCTCCCACAATCGTGATACCCAAGGGACGCCGCAACTCCGCACCCGTCCCCGACCCCAGTGCCAGAGGCAACCCACCCAACAGTGCGGCCATTGTCGTCATCATGATGGGCCGGAAGCGCAGCAGGCAGGCCTGGAATATGGCTTCTTCCGGCGGCTTATGTTCCTCGCGCTCGGCCTCGAGAGCAAAATCGATCATCATAATGGCGTTCTTCTTCACGATGCCGATCAGCAGAATGATGCCGATCAGAGCCACCACGGTAAGATCGTTGCCGGTGAGCTGTAGGGCCAGGATCGCGCCCACGCCGGCGGAGGGGAGGGTGGAGAGAATTGTGATGGGGTGGATGTAGCTCTCATACAACACTCCCAGAACGATGTACACCGTGATGATTGCGGCGAGAATCAGAAACGGTTCACTGGCGAGCGAGTTCTGGAATGCTGCCGCCGTGCCCTGAAATGAGGCATGAATACTCGGCGGTAGCTGAATATCTTTCTCCGCCTGCTGGATGGCTTTCGTGGCCTCGCCCAGTGAAGCGCCGGGAGCAAGGTTAAACGAAAGGGTCACCACCGGGAATTGTCCCTGATGGTTGACGGCCAGGGACGCGCTCGACGATTGCATCTTTGTAAAAGTTGAAAGCGGGACCGGGGCTCCAGTGGTTGTTGCCGTGGCTGCATTCGCGGTAGGTGCGCCAGAATTCGGAATCGTGCTGGCCGGCCGGACGTACACATCGTTCATCGCATCATCCGGGCTCTTGGCGAAAGTCGGCAGTACTTCCAACACCACATGGTACTGGTTCAACTGCGTGAAGATGGTTGAAACCTGCCGCTGCCCGAAAGCGTCGTAAAGAGTGTTATCGATGGCCTGAGGAAGTATCCCAAGCCGCGAGGCGGTATCACGGTCGATCGTCAGATTCGTCCTCAGACCGCCGTTGAGCTGATCCGTGGCTACATCGCGGAGTTCCGGTGCTGCGCGCAGTTTATCCACCAGCTTCGGTGTCCATTGCGCCAATTCCTGCGCGTCCGCATCTTCGATGGAATATTGAAACTGCGTGCGGCTCACCCGATCCTCGACCGTCAAGTCCTGCACGGGCTGCATGTACAGAGTAATTCCATCCACGTTGGCCAGGGCGGGCTGCAGCCGCCGTATGATCGCGGAAGCGTCATCGTTGCGCTCTTCCCGTGGCTTCAGGTTGATCTGAATGCGGCCGCTGTTCGGAGTTGTATTCGTGCCATCCACACCAATAAAGGAGGACAGGCTGTCTACATCTTTATCCCGGAGAATCACCTTCGCCAGTTCCTGCTGGCGCTGAGACATCGCGTCAAACGAGATATCGTCCGGCGCTTCCGAAATCCCGAGAATCACGCCCGTGTCCTGCACCGGGAAAAAGCCCTTGGGCACCACTACGTAGAGAATCAGAGTGAGAATCAAAGTTCCGAAGGTCACAACCAAGGTAGCGGTCTGGTGCTTCAGAACCCATTTCAGGGTGCGGCCGTAAAACGCAATCACCCGGTTGTAGTAATCTTCCGTGACCTCGTAGAAGCGGCCCTTTTCGCCTTCCTTGCGGTGCTTGAGCAGTTTGGCGCACATCATCGGCGTCAAGCTCAGAGAAACCGCTGCCGAGACGAGGATGGTGACCGCCAACGTCACCGCAAACTCGCGGAACAGGCGGCCAACAATGTCTCCCATGAATAACAGCGGAATCAGCACGGCAATCAGGGAAACCGTCAGCGAAACAATGGTGAATCCAATCTGTCCCGAACCTTTTAGCGCCGCGTCCAGCGGCGAATCCCCAGCTTCGAGATAGCGATCGATGTTTTCTATCATGACGATGGCGTCATCCACCACGAATCCAGTGGAGATGGTCAGCGCCATAAGCGTCAGATTGTTGAGGCTGTATCCCAGTAGGTACATCACGCCAAAGGTTCCGACGATCGACAACGGGACCGCGACGCTGGGAATAAAGGTGGCCCGCAAATTTCGCAGGAAAAAGAAGATGACGATGACCACCAGCACAATGGTCAGCGCCAGTTCGAACTCAACGTCCTTCACCGATGCACGAATGGTCGTGGTCCGGTCGGTGAGAATCTGCACCTTGACGGCCGATGGCAGCGACGCTTGCAATTGCGGGAGCAGCTTCTTGATCCGGTCGACCACGCTGATGATGTTCGCGCCGGGCTGACGCTGAATGTTTACGATCACCGCCGGAGTCTGATTCATCCACGCCGCCAGCAGCGTGTTTTCGGTGCCATCGATCACGTTTGCGACATCGCTCAAGCGCACGGGGGCGCCATTGCGATAGGCAATGACAATCGGTTTATATTGCTCGCTGGCAAAAAGCTGGTCGTTGGCGCCAATCGTGTACGACTGCCGCACGCCATCGATGACGCCCTTGGCTTGATCGACATTCGCCTGGGCGATGGCGGTGCGAATATCTTCCAGGCTCAATCCATACGAAGCCAGCGCGGTTGGGTTCACCTGAATCCGCACCGCAGGCTTCTGCCCCCCACTGATGGAAACCAACCCTACGCCCGGCAATTGGGAAACTTTCTGCGCCAGCGCGGTGTCGGCCAGATCCTCTACTTTGGACAGCGGCAGCGAGTCCGAAGTCAGCGCCAGCGTGAGAATCGGGGAATCCGCTGGGTTGACTTTGTTGTAAATAGGAGGATTCGGCAAGTCCGTGGGCAGGAATGTCGACGCCGAGTTGATCGCCGCTTGTACCTGCTGTTCTTCGACATCAATGTTCTGGTCGAGAGCAAACTGCAGCGTGATCACCGAACTGCCCAGCGAACTCGTTGAGGTCATCTGGCTCAGCCCGGGAACTTGTCCGAACTGCCGCTCCAGCGGAGAAGTCACCGACGATGCCATCACGTCGGGATCCGCCCCCGGATAAAAAGTCACGACCTGAATGGTTGGGTAATCGACTTCGGGCAGAGCCGAGACCGGCAGTTGCAGAAACGCAACCCACCCCACCAGCAGCACGCCCACCATTAACAGCGTGGTCGCCACTGGCCGGAGAATGAATAAGCGTGAAGGACTCATGAAGCCGGTGTTCCTGAAACCGGGGCGCTGTCCCCGTTTTTCCCGTTCGGAGCATTGGCCGGGTTGGTTGCGCGCGGCTCAATCTTGCTGCCGGTTTGTAATTTGTCCTGGCCGTCGGTTACCACTGTGTCCCCGGGATTGAGCCCGCTGGCAACTACTGTGGTGTTTCCCTGGGTAAGCGAAATTGCGATCATGCGCGCTTCGACCGTGTTGTCGGGCTTTACCGCGTACACAAACGCTCCCTGGGGACCGCGCAAGATTGCTGCCGTGGGCAATACTGTACTGTTCTTGCGGGTCTCGAGAAGCAGGTTTGCGTTCACGAACTGGTTGGGCCAAAGCTCGTTGTCTTTGTTATCGAAGACGGCTTTCAGCTTGGCGGTTCCCGTCGTCTGATCGATCTGGTTATCGATGGTCATCAGTTTGCCGGTCGCCAGTTTTGTCTGGTCGTCCCGGCTGTAAGCTTCCACCGGCAGCGTGGAGTTCTTCATGTGTTGCGCCACGGTCGGCAACTGATCCTCGGGCAGTGTGAAGATCACTCCAATGGGCTGCAATTGCGTAAGAATCAGCATGGCATTGGTGTCGGCCGCGTGTACGATATTTCCCGGATCCACCTGCCGCAGGCCGACCCGGCCGGTGAACGGCGCCGTGATGTTGCAATAGACAAGCTGCAGCTTGGCGTTATCGATCTGAGCCTGATCCGTCCGCACCTGGCCATCGAGCTGGTCCACCAATGACTTCTGCGTGTCCACTTGCTGCTGCGCAATGCTGCCGGAGGGGATCAGCGTGGTATAGCGCTCCAGGTTCAATTTCGCGTCGCGCAGCGTAGCCTGGTCCTTGAATATCTGAGCCTGCATCTGCTCCAGCTGCACTTGATAGGGGCGCGGATCAATAACGATCAACAAATCGCCTTGCTTTACGGTCTGCCCTTCCTGGAAGTTGACGCGCATGATCTGTCCGTCGACGCGACTTTTTATGTTCGCCGTGTAGAACGCAGTCACCGATCCGAGTCCCACCAGGTAAACCGGCACGTCTTGCCGTTGCACCTTGGCCACCGCAACCGAAGCCACGCGTGGAGCCGCGGCTTGCGCCTTTCCCTTCGAATCGGCGCTGCTGCTGCAACCGGACAAGGTTGCGCACACCACCAGCGCGACGGCCGTAGCCAGGCGAAGCCTGCACCGCAGGAGAAGCAGGTAGGTTGATTGGGAACAACTTAAAGCAGTTGGGTTCACGGTTTCCGTTGGGTGCGACATTTCACAAGATCGGCGATGAAACTGCCACTCATTAGACGTATTCATTTTCGACTCGGTTGCGGCATCGCTGCCAGGAAAAAGGCAGCAGATCTTCTTACGCCAAGGTCCTCCCGCTGGAGAGGCTCAGGTAGGAACCGGAACGCAGCTTTAATAGTAGAACCGTACCAATCAAGCATCAACTGTGGTGTCGTGGCTGGTCAAGCCCAGGGCGAAGGTTTTACAAATCTTTACTCGCTTTGACCCTTCGTTACTAGCGGGGCGTTTGCAGTGCAGAAGGCGCGGGATGTAGGACTTCGTAGGCGGCAATCTCCGCTTCGTGTTGCAGGGTAAGTCCAATATCATCCAGCCCGTTGAGCAGGCAATGGCGCACAAATTCGTCGATGGGAAACTTTGCGACGAAGCCCTGATCGTCACGCACCTCGCATCGCTCCAGGTCAACGGTCAATTGATAATCTTTGATCTCACCGGCCCGCCGCATCAGTTCCGCAGCCTCATTCTCCTTCAGGCACACCGTGAGGAAACCGTTCTTCGTGCTGTTGTTTGCGAAGATATCCGCGAATGAAGAAGAAATCACCGCGCGAAATCCGAAATCCGCCAGCGCCCACACCGCGTGCTCCCGCGAGGAGCCGCAGCCAAAATTACGGCCTGCCACCAGAATGCTGGCGCCTTCGTAACGCGGCTGGTCCAGGACAAAGTCAGCATTCTTCTTTTTTCCGTCCGCCTCGAATCGCCAGTCGTAAAACAAAAACTGCCCAAAGCCCGTCCGCTCAATCCGCTTCAGAAACTGCTTAGGGATGATCTGGTCCGTATCCACATTGATCCGCTCAAGCGGCGCCACCCGCCCGCGATGCACGCGAAATGGTTTCATATCCTTTTCCCCACGCTTGTCATTCTGAGCGGAACCGTTCTTCGGGCGCAGCGAAGAGCCTGCCCTGAGCCGAACGGCGAAGGGATCTCAGTCTCCACCGCCCCTGCAGGAATTAACGCCCTCACCGGAATTTCCAATCCCGAATATCGGTGAAATGCCCCGCGATCGCCGCCGCTGCCGCCATCATCGGGCTCACCAGGTGCGTTCGTCCGCCGCGTCCCTGGCGTCCTTCAAAATTGCGATTACTGGTTGAAGCGCAGCGCTCGCCCGGCTGCAGAATATCCGGATTCATTCCCAAACACATCGAGCATCCCGACTCGCGCCACTCGAACCCCGCATCCAGAAAAATCCGGTGCAAGCCTTCCTGCTCCGCCGCGCGCTTCACCGTCTGCGATCCCGGCACCACCATGGCGCGAACCTTCGCGTTCACGTGATGTCCCCTGGCCACGCGCGCTGCCGACCGCAAATCCTCCAGCCGCGAGTTCGTACACGACCCGATAAACACCCGGTCGATCCCTATATCTTCGATACGCTTCCCGGGCTCCAGCCCCATGTACTGCAAAGCCAGCTCGGTTGCGCGCCGGTCGGATTCCTTCAAACTACTCGCCTCCGGCACACGCCCCGTCACCGGAGCCACCATTCCGGGATTCGTCCCCCAGGTCACGAACGGAGAAAGCTGTGCCGCATCGATCTCCACAACATGGTCGAACGTCGCGCTCTCGTCGGTGGCCAGGCTCCGCCAGTATTCAACCGCCTTCTGCCACTCGCCATCCCGCGGAGCAAACCGCTTCCCCTGGACATAAGCAAACGTCGTTTCGTCGGGCGCCACCATTCCCGCGCGCGCACCGGCCTCGATGCTCATGTTGCACAGCGTCATGCGCCCTTCCATCGACAATCCGCGCACCGCTTCGCCGGCATATTCAATCACGTGCCCGCTCGCGCCGTCGGTTCCGATCTGTCCGATGATCCCGAGCGCCAGATCTTTCGCGGTTACGCCGTCCGCCAAACGCCCGCGCACGTCGATCTTCATTGTCTTCGGCTTCTGCTGCGCCAGGCACTGCGTCGCCAGAACGTGTTCCACTTCCGAGGTTCCAATGCCGAAAGCCAGTGATCCAAAAGCCCCATGCGTGCTGGTGTGGCTGTCGCCGCAAACAATCGTCATCCCCGGCTGCGTCAACCCCAGTTCCGGCCCAATCACATGCACAATTCCCTGCTCCGGCGAGTCCATATCAAACAGCCGCACGCCAAATTCCTTGCAGTTAGCCTGCAGCGCCGCAATCTGTTTGGCCGCAATCAGATCGGTAATCGGAGTACCGCGCGGCTCGGTAGGAATATTGTGATCAACCGTGGCCACCGTCCGCGCCGGCTGCCGCACCTTTCTCCCCGCCACTCGCAACCCGTCAAACGCCTGTGGCGACGTCACTTCATGCACCAGATGCAGGTCAATGTAAATAATGGGAGACCGGCCGCTCGGTTGCGCCACCAGGTGAGCGTCCCAGATCTTCTCGAAGAGTGTTCGTTTTGCTGACATAGCCTTAAAGAGGGCGCACCAGCAACAGTGCGGCGAAACCCATAGCGAGTCTCTAGTTTTTCACAGCGCGCGGACGGGAGCAAGCCGCCGGCGATCCCGTAGAGTTACACTTAGGATTGGACTCCAAATTGAGGGTCGAGGCAGTGGCGTGAAACAGAAGCCAGCACCCGAATGGATAGCGAGGACGGGACAAATCCTGAACCCTGGACTAGGGCTGCTTATCGACTTGGTCATGTGGGTCAAGAAAGTAGTGAAACGCGCCATCAGGCGCAAAGTTTCAAATTGAGCCACAATCAGACCTTCCAGATCGTGCCACCACGGGCCGCTCTCAGGTATCATAAGAGCTTGTACCCATGATAAACGGCAAGCGCATCGCGGTCGTCATGCCCGCTTACAACGCGGAAAAGACACTCGAAGTCACGGCAGGCGAACTGCCTGATCTGGTGGATATCCGCATCCTCGTGGACGACCACAGTTCCGATCGCACTGTGGATCTCGCTCGCCGGCTCGGCCTTCAAGTTTTCCAGCATGACCGCAACTATGGCTACGGCCGCAATCAGCAGACCTGCTACCGCGAGGCTCTGGCCGCGGGCGCCGACGTGGTCATCATGCTTCATCCCGATTACCAATACACGCCGCACTTGATTACGGCCATGGCCAGCATGGTGGCTTATGGCGTTTATGACGTGGTGCTGGGATCGCGCATCATCGGTGGCACAGCGCTTCTTGGCGGCATGCCGCTCTACAAGTACATCTCCAACCGGCTGCTGACGGCTTTCGAAAATCTCTTTCTGCGCGTGAAGCTTTCGGAGTACCACACGGGATATCGCGCCTTCAGCCGTCAAGCCCTCACCGAACTGCCACTGCTTGAAAACTCCGACGACTTTGTCTTTGACAATCAGATTCTCGCTCAATGCGTTCACTTCGGCTTCCGCATTGGAGAAGTGTCTTGTCCTACTAAATACTTCAAAGAGGCCTCATCCATTAACTTCCGTCGCAGCGTGAAATATGGCTTTGGCGTGCTGGCCACAACTTTGCAATTTGCGCTGCAGAGGGCGGGCTTAATCCACTTGCCGCGCTTCAGCGCCCAGGGACGTAAACTCGAAGCCAGCTATCCCACGTACTACGAGCGTAGAACGGCGCGTCCTGCTTAATCGGAGTCATACAGCTTCGTTCGGAATGCCCAGGCGAGTTTCAGATTTACTTTTTCCCCGACAAAAATCCCAGCACCTTGCTGGCAAACTCATCGGAAAATCCGAACCGGGCCTTCGCCCGCGAGTAGAGATCCACAGCCTTCTTGTCGAGCCAGATCATCGCCGACTTCCCCCACCCATCCTGCGGCCGCGCAAAATAATCGGTGGAATGCCCGGTAACTTTCTTATCCTGCTCAATCGTGTAGTAGTACAGAGCCAGACTCTTGCGCGACTGTCCGTCGGGGCACGTAAGAGGATCAGGGAATCCGTGCAGCGATCGCTCGTCCGTTGTAAAAATGAGAGCATGGTTCAACCGCGGCGGATACTTCGCCGCGCACCGCGCCATTTTCTGTTCCCATAACTCGAGCGCTCCTCCCCACTCCTCCTGCCATCCCGGATTCAGATAAAGAATCAGGTTCACGCGCCGGCGCCAGTTGGTATGGAAGTGGTGCATCGAAAAATCCGTATGCACGTTCAGGTATCCGCCCGGCCCTGACTGGTGCAGGCCGCCGCCCTCTAACATGGAATCCGCCATCAGGTTCGGAATCCCGGTCAACTCCGAAATCCAGGCCACAAACTCCGGCGAGTTCAGTTCATCCGCGACCGCCCCGATGGTAACGGGATAAAATTCGCGCTTGGCCAAGCCGAGCTTATTTTCATTCGCGTGTTTGTATTGTGTCCACGCATCGCTGGTGGGATCGGGAAACTCCTCCGCCATCGCCGAGGCAGTCTCCGACTCGAGAAAATCTTCCAGGAGAATATGCGGACAAGGCTTGTTCTCGCGATACTGCCCGGCTAACGCGGGCAGTCGCGCTCCCCACTTCTCATAAGGAAACAGCCGGTCGGTGTCGTGAACACGGTCCTGAACTGCCTGTGCGGTTGACATTCGAGAAGGGTTCTCCAGATTTTAGTATTGTAGCCGATCGAGTGTAGGGTAAGGCACAATGGCTCACCTCGGGCACCTGAACAGTAAGGCCCTACGGCAGACGGCAAACGCGAACCGTTCCGTTGTCATAGGCGCAATCGAGGCTTGCGCCTCCTGACGTTTGCACCACCACCCAGCCCACACCGTATTTGTTTTTCAGCCGCAAGAAGTCTTCCTGCCGGAAATTCTTCCACGGACTCTGATCCTGCACCTGCGCCCACCATTCTTCGGCTAACGGCGGAAACATACTGACCACTCCATTGTCTTTCACTCCGTCGGCCAGCCGGCTTCTCTCGGCAAGGCAGCGAAATCCAATCTCATCTTCGCCGGCAATATCCATGTAATAGGGATCGAGAGCGAACACCGCATCCACCGGCGTTTTCTGCTGAATCCAGACAAATGCCTGCGCCCATGGATTCTTGGGCGCAGCGCCCGGCCATTCTACATGCGCACTCGCAGGAAAAAGCGCCTGCTGCGCCAAAAACATTCCCGCACTCAAAGGCAGGAAGAGCATCAGCCAGCGCCATACGCGGTCTCGGAGCACATACTCGCCAAGAAATCCGCCGATCATAACGAACATCACAGTGTAAAGAAAATGCAGGCTGCGAAGAGGCTGCAAGCGGGCCAGCGCTTCGAAGCGCGCAGGAAGATCGACCACTAACGCGCCGACGAAATAAATCAAGCCATATACGATGAACGCCCGGCTCACGCGCTCGACCATGCGCCATTGTCTGCCGCCTGCGATGCGTCCGAACCACCAGAACAGCACTAGCGGCGCAACGATTCCCAGCAGCTCATACCAGGCCCAGTTCTGAATGTAATGATAGGCGTGGCGTTTCGCCGCTTCGTGATAGAACGAAGAAGGCACTGGCGCCAGAGGTATTTGCAGCCACAATAGAGACGCGAGTCCGGCCGGCTTCAGGCTCTTCCACCGGCCCTCGAGTTTTTCTATCACCACGAACAAGAGGCAAAACGAAAAGGGAAACACCCACATCAGCGGATGCATGCACGCGGCGAACACCAGCCACAGCAACGCGCGCACGTACTTCTTTTCCAAGACCCGCGCCAGCATGAAGATTCCCGCGAAGGCCGCCAAATTCCGCGGGTTCAGGTACTGATCCATGATGTAGAGCGCCGTCCCTGCGACCGGGATCGACAACAGTCCGGCGATCAGACAGACGCCGCACCACCGCGCTCTCGCGCTCGAAAACAACAGTCCGGAGAGCTCCCAACAGGCGAGAAGCAGCAGAAAAATAGACGCCACATGCCACAGGAATAACCCGGCTTCCATGGGCAAGTGAGTCACACGCAGAGAAAAAGCGACAACATTGGGAAAGAACGTCAAGCTGGCGTGCGAGAGAAAGAATTCCCGTCCCACTGGGAACAGCTCGGGATGCAGGATTTTCTCCACGCCTGGCAGATAGATCTCCGCATCCTCGGCAAAGGGATGGTATCCCTGCACCAGCAAGGACCCCACTGTCAGCAATAGCAGCCAAAAAAAATCCAGCGTCTTGTGCTTGTCAGAAAGAATTTCGCTCACTTGATGGTTGCGATCACAACCTGCGGCGGGATTGTCGCTAACCTGCGCTTCCTTTCAGCGACCCAGGAAGCGACGGCAAAAGCCGCCAAGACTACATACTGCGGATCAATCGGCCTCCGATAATAATCTTCGGGATGTGTCAAATAATAGATGATCGGAAAGAACAGAAAAACCAGTAAGTATGGCATGGCAATGGCAGAGTCGATGCGCCAGGCTCGCCGAAATCCCAACAATGTCAATATTGTGAGGCCGGTGCAGAAGACCATATTGAAGGGATCAGCCGGCTCTTCCTGAAGATAGCGCGGACTGAAGCTCCAGAAGCCGGTCCATAAGTAGACCACACGCCGTACCGTCTGCTGAACATACAACAGTCGATGCGAATTGATGAATGCCAGTCCTTCGTGAAACTTCTTCTGCGTGTAGGCAATCTCGCCGAGTTGTCGATACTCCTGCCACTCGTTTTCGCTATCTGACGGATGATAGCCCGGAGGTCCCCAGTGCCACGAATCTTGATTGTTGCCAAAATAAACTTCCAGGCCAAGACAACTTCGGAATGGAATCACTTTATGAAATGTTTCGTAGTTTCGAATGAACCAGGGCGCGACCACCAGCGTCACCGCCAACACGGCTCCCAGCCCCGGACCCAGCCACTTATGCCCGCTCTTGTAAAGACGATACCAGGCCCACGCGCCTAGGAATGGCGCGACCGACATCACCACCGGATCGGTTAGGCCGCCGAATCCGCTGAGCGCGCCAAAGCCTACCCAATGCCACACCGACGATGAAGTCTCGAGATGCAGCGCCACCAGGAAAACCAGGCTCATTAACAAAGTGGTCAGCGTGGTGGCCCAGATGAAATCGGCGGAGAAAAAAATTGCGTAGGGAAAGAATGCCCAAGCCCATCCTGCCCATGCGGCCGCCTTCTCTCCAAAATGTTTTTGGGCGATGAAGTAAATGGGGATGCAAGTCAGCGCCGAAAACAGGCAGTCCAGCGCCAGTGCCGCAATCGCCGAAGCTTTGCTGTAGACGCCAAATATCTTGAAAATCCCCGCCAGCAGATATGGAAACGCCGGAGCCAGCCATGCCGTGGGGCCGGTCTTGCCGAACAGGGGATTGCTGAAGCCCTCGCCCTGCGTAATCGATCGCGCAATCCTGCCGGCCTCGCCTCCGCAGCGCCAGTGATCGCGATACGGATCTGTCCGCTCGGGATACAAGAAGGTCATCACCACGAGCCGCAACACGAGCGCGACGATCACCATCCAGAACAGCGAGCGACGCGAGTTTCCTGAAGTCTTCAGTCGGGCCTCAATTGCTTAGATTCGCCTCTACTTTGCCACAACAGAACATCCCCAGTCTGTTTTTCTTACGATTCTTTACATGATGAGCTTTATTCTTCATGCCTCCAATGCTTGCGACTTTCGTTTCCGCTACGTAGCATCTAGTCAGATGGCCGCTGCCCTCATGCCCGATCGCCTTAAGCCCAAGATGGCCTTCGGCGAGATTCTCGCATTCTCCTACGACACTTTTTGCAGTAACAAGGTGCGCTTCATCCTGACCGCGCTGGGCATGGTGATCGGCACGGCGTCGCTTATCCTCGTCGTCACCATCGGCATGACCGGGCGGCAATTTGTTCTCAACCAAATCCAGGCCATCGGCACCAACGAGATCTGGGCGGAATATCTCGGCGGCGCCCCACACATCAGCAATTCCAATCCGGACCCGCTTACTATCGACGACCTCCACGCCGTGCAGGAGGTCGTGCCCGGCATCGTCGCTTCCTCGCCCGTGACCCAACTCTCCGATCGTGTTCCCGTGGGCAACGGAAAAGAGAAAGATGTCACTATTCTCGGGGTCAATCCCGAATACGTGCGGGTGCGCAACCTCGTGATTCCTTCCGGAAGATTTTTCGATCAGGAGGATTCGCAGGCTCACAACAAGGTTGGCGTGATCACCGAGAAGATGGCAATAGAAGTCTACGGCTCGCCGCAAGCCGCCGTGGGCAAGGTCATCAAGCTCACCGGGCTGCCGTTCACCATCATCGGAACTTTCAAGGAGCGCGTGGAAACTTTCGGCCAGTCGGAGATCGTCGATAACACGATGTTGATTCCTTACTCCGTCAGCCGGTATTTCATGGAGACGCCCAGCGTTAAACTTCTGTATTTCTCCATGGAAGATCCCTCGATGGTGATTTCGGCTACGGCGCAGATCAAGCGCGTGCTGCAGTCACGGCACCGCTCGGAGTCGGTGTACGACGTGGCCAATCTCACCGCGCTGCTTTCCATGGCGGACCGCATTGCCACGGGCCTGACCTGGGTTCTGCTTCTGATTTCCATGGTCACTCTGCTGGTCAGCGGCATCGGCATCATGAACATCATGCTGGCCACGGTGACCTCGCGCATCCGCGAGATCGGCATCCGCAAGGCCATCGGCGCCACCAATCGCGAAATCCGCTTTCAGTTTCTTGCCGAGGCCATCCTCATCTCGCTCATCGGAGGCTTCGCCGGGATCGTCATCGGCTATGCCATTCCTTACTCGGTGCGTTTCCTTACCGAGTACCGCATTCCAATCTCCGGACTGTCGGCGATCATCGCCATCGTCGTATCTTCGGTGGTAGGCGTGATCTTCGGCACCGTCCCCGCCGCCCGCGCGGCGCAGCTTGATCCGGTGGAGAGTTTGCGGTACGAGTAGGCTCGCGACGTTATCCCAGCCCGACCCTTATCCCGCCTCGACCCTGTCCACGGACCCCTC
>OBLU010003560.1_pt1 | contig 14117 bp, 9 predicted proteins | sample 1518681 | NCBI WGS metagenome assembly OBLU01 (sample SAMEA3539304, study PRJEB22396) | soil metagenome | biome: tundra; feature: field; material: soil | place: USA | collected 2010-05 | depth 0.15 m
GCTGGAACAGCTCCCGGAGTAAGTTCTTTAGTTTCGTCTGGCTGTCGGCCATGTTTGCTTTCCCAAGTAAGGTTACTCCACCTTCCAACGGACGGTGAAAATCGTCTCACGTTGCGTTTTCTGCGTCATGCGCTCTTCCAGTTTCGTGATCAGCCGGTCGCGTTTATCCTTTACGTCGTCCTCGAGGTCGAAAATCCGCTGGCGTTGACGCCGTTGTTCCTTCTCTGCCTCGCGGATATCATGTTGAATCCTGAGCTGTTCCTCTGTCGTCGTCGTCAGACGGGCCGCGCGGTTCAGGGATTTGATTCTAGCTTTGGTGTCAGAGAGCTCGCGCTCCGCCGCGATGATCTGGTCGTCCGCCCACTTCTCCAGGCGCTCGCGCTCCTCCTGGAAGTGCTTGTTATTGGTCTCAAGGGAACGACTGATGGTCGCGGCAGCGTGACGCTCTGTTTCCCGTCTCAGCGCCGGCAGCACACCCGGATCCACTCCCCCTGGGGTGACAACCGCGTCACAGTGGAAGAGCTTTTCGCAGGTCTCCTGGTCGAGCGACTTGCCGTCGTCCGTTGAGCCACTGAATAGGAGGTACTCTTCGCGGTCGAAAGAATCGATGACCAGGCGATTGAGCACGAGAATACCGGACTTGCCCTTGAGGTTCTCTACGACCCGTATGCGTACGGGATTGCTCGTGATCTGGAACTTCAGAGTGGCCTCTGGCGTAGGGCACGTCTTTGCCGTATCGATTGCGTGCTCGCCCAAGGGGTGCGAAATCCGGTACAGGAACTCTCCGTCGACGTTCTGGTGCGTCTTGGAAATCAAGTGGTAACGGCCTGGCTTGACTTCCGGTCGGGGTGTGTGGCGCAAATCGAAAGCCAGGGTCGTGTCGTCGAAGGTGGCAAAGTCCACAAGGATGAACTTCGTCAGTTGCCAGAACATGCGGCCAACCCAATCAAGGCGCTGGCGGGTTTCGTCAAGTTGGACCCGCAGTCGCTCGTGCACGTCCTCATCAAAGTTCTCCAGCAGCGTTCGTCTTGTGTCAATCAGCCGGTTCCGGATCGCCTCCTCCATCTCCACCTGCAACTGCACGAACGCGGCTTCTATTTGCTCCGGCGTCCGGCAGGTCTGGTAGATGGCGAAGACCCGTTTCTCAAAGTCGACCCCGGATTCGAGTGTGCCGAGGATGTCATCGCTGGCGCCGAACACGCCGGAGAAGAGATGGAACTTCTCGTTGAGGAGCTGGAACACACGCTTGTCAGCTTCATTCCGCTCGTTGAGGAAATTGATAACAACCACATCGTGCTTCTGGCCGTAGCGATGGCAGCGCCCAATGCGTTGCTCGATTCGCTGAGGGTTCCATGGCAGGTCGTAGTTGATCACGAGCGAGCAGAATTGGAGATTGATACCCTCCGCGGCAGACTCGGTGGCGATGAGGATCTCCGCGTGGTCCCGGAAGTGCTCAATTAGAGCCAGCCTCTTGTCGGCCAACTTGGAGCCACTCAGCCGCCCCAGCGGCGAATTGACGCGCTCCCATTCCTGATAGATGCGGTCTACGTCAGGGCCGGTGTTGGTGCCATTGAACAGCACGATCTTTCCGCCATAGCCGTTGGCTTCGAGAAAGTTCCGCAGGTACTCCTGAGTGCGCCGGGATTCGGTGAAGATGACGGCCTTGCGCAGCGCGCCGGTCTTCTGCATCTCATCGAACCCGATCTGGATCGCCGTAAGCAGCGCACGGGTCTTGGCGTCGATCTGAATGGATCGGGCCCACTGGACGAACCGGTCGAGCTCAGCGATTTCGGAGTCGAGCTTCTTAAGGTCGATGGGCGCGGACGCAACGCGTGCATGGCCGTCCGGGACTTCGCCGTTTGCCGGCTCTTCGAGGAGTTCGGTGTTAAGCTCGTCCTCCGCGATTAACTTTTCGGCCAAAACCTCCTCCTCGGGCACGACCGTCCCGGCTTGGGTGCGACCCTTGAGATCCAGCAGACGCTGCCGGATCATATCGAGCGTACCAGCTACAGCTTGAGAACTGGAGGCCAGCAGCTTGCGGAGGATCATCGTTGTCAATTCCCGCTGGCGATGTGGGATGGAAAAAGTGTCGTCCCTGCGCAGGAAAGCGGAAACGGCATCATAGAGCTGCTGTTCTGAATCAGCTGGCGCGAACGGACGGGTGATCGGCCGGCGCTCCGTATACTTCACGTACTCCAGTACCTGACTACGCAGTGTGCGATAGCAAAAGGAGCGAAGGCGATCCTTCAAACCATCGAGATCGCCGTCCTTCGAGCAGTACTGCGTGCGGAAAGCGGCGAGGTCACCGAACAGATGCTCGTCAATCAGAGTCGAGAGTCCGTAGAGTTCGATCAAGGAATTCTGCAGAGGCGTAGCGGTCAGTAGCAATTTCCGGCGGCCGGAGATGGCCGTGCGGATGGCCTGGCCCATCTTATTGCTAGCGCGGTACGCACCACGGAGTTTATGAGCCTCGTCAATCACGACGAGGTCCCACGGCACGAGTTGCACTTCGCTCGCCATCCGGCTGGCGAAGTTCATTGACGTGATGACGACACCTTGGGCGTCAAACGGCGAGGCGTTCCCTTCGCGAACAGCTTCTCGGTACGATGCCGAGTCGAGGATGACGCTGGACAGATGAAATTTCTCTGAAAGCTCGACGCTCCACTGCTTGCGAAGAGAGGCCGGGCAAATGACGAGCAGCCTGCGGCGGCGTTCGGCCCAGCACTGGCAAAGAACTAGGCCGGCTTCGATAGTCTTGCCGAGGCCGACTTCGTCGGCAAGGAGAACACCCTTAGATAGGGGGGATCGGAACGCGAATAATGCGGCTTCGATCTGATATGGGTTCAGGTCAACGGCAGCATCGAAAAGTGAGACTGACAGCTTCTCCACGCCGTTGGCACCGGAACGGCGGGTCAATTCGTTGCCGAAGTACTTGGCATGGTAGCTCGTCGACACTAATCCTCTGCACCACGCGGAACGCCCGCGACCCCCCGTGGAAATTTCCTATACTGCCTATTTTCGGCCACTTCCGGGCTCGCACGTGTGGTCTGGGCTCCATCCGGAACAACCAGCATACCCCTCAACGGCATCCGCACGCCACAACACGCCATTGTGCTTGCCGGGCTGCAGCGCTGTAACCCAGACGCCAAGCGCGCACGATATCAAATAATTGTGTTGATTCTTCTTGTTTAGTTAATTAATGTTGACAACGTTCACAAAACAGCCGTATAGTGAACTTGATGAACAAAACTCAACTCGTCGGAGTTTCCGAGATAGCTGAGATGGCAACCCCGCCGGTTACGAAGCAGGCGGTCGGAAACTGGCGCCACCGCTTCGACGATTTCCCAAAGCCAGTTCAGACGCTTCAAAGTGGTCCCGTCTGGGATGCGGACATCATCCGCGAGTGGCTGAAGGCGAAGGCTGGCCACGCCCCCGTGGTTCTCAGTTTCATCAATCTTAAGGGCGGTGTCGCAAAAACCACGACAGCGGTTGCTGAGGCTGAAATCCTTGCCAAGGACTTCCGAAAGCACGTCCTATTTATTGACTTGGACCCTCAGACGAACGCTACTATCAATCTCATCGGAGAGGAAGAGTGGCAGAAGCGTGACTCTGGCGGCAGAACGCTGGCGCAGTTGTTTAAAGACAAACTCCGACCAGAGCTGCCCCCAAAGTTCGACATCGAACAGTCGATCGTCCGTGGTGTTTCTACGATCGACGGAGGCATCGCACGTCTAGATTTACTGCCGTCGAGCATCGAGTTCATCGACATTCAAGAAAAGCTCCCGTTCGTCGCGATGCAGGGAAACTATGACAACAACCCTCAGGACATCCTCAGGCGGGCGTTGTCGACGGTCATTGATCGTTATGACTTCGTCATCATTGATTGTCCACCGAGCCTAGGGATCGTCACCAAGAACGGTTTGCGTTTTTCAACGCACTACATCATACCGACCATCCCGGATATTTTGTCCACCTGGGGGATCTTCCAGATCGTCACCAACATTGCCGCATTCGCAGAGAGCACAAATCGTGTGATCAAGCCGCTAGGGATCGTTGCGACTAAGGTCCAGGGAAACATGGATCTCCATTCGAGAATCATCTCTGAGCTTCGCGATGGCCAGCTGTTCAATGGCAAGGAGACGGAGTTCATACAACCCCCGCTATTCACGAGCATCGTAATGCAGAACGTGAACACCGCTCGTGGTGCCGATTCGGAGGCTAACCTCAATACCTTTCGCAAAAAGTACGGACCTAACTATGAGCCGCTTCAGAGTCTGGCAAAGGAGATACTCGACAGATGCAGTCCACCAAAAAGCTAGCGAGCGCGTTCCGAAATCTCCTCGCCCTTGTGGAGGAAGAAGCAGAGCGAAATCCATCATTCGCCGCTCGACTCGAGGAGATCAGCTCTAGCCTGATGGTATCGGCGAAAAAGGACACCAGAAACAAGCCTATCGGACCCACGGAAGCAACGCCGAACGTATTCTCGGTGCACCAGGAAAAGGGTGAGGAAGAATTCCGATTCTGGCTCCGGTCTCTGAATCTTCGGGTATTGAAGGCGATCGTCAAAACCAATGGATTTGATCCCGGGAAAACTTCGCAGCGATGGACAGAACCTGACAAGTTCGTGGAGCTGATAGCCGACCAGACCGCCGCGCGGTTGCGACGAGGCTCGGCTTTCCTGACGTCGAAGACGTCGAAGGACGACCAGAGTGGCGATGTCTGATTGGTGTTCCCCGGATGCAGGGATAAGGCCACGCACACTTGGCTGCGGCGCCTCACCCAGACGAGCGTTAAGTCGACCCGGAAGAATGAACGGCAGGTCCACCGCGACCTGCCTACTAGGGCGATCCTCAAATTCAGAACCAAGAGAAGCGGTCGAACAATGAGCGCACTCGGAGATTTTCCGTTCCTGACACTAGCGGACCCTCTCACCACCGGTGAGGGCGCGCTCGATCCTCTTGGCCTTGCGACCATCGGAGATCGCTTAGCAGATCAGGCATTGCCCGGTCTGCGGGCGCGAATGTCCAGGCCTCGCTTCGTCACGGCGATTGCGGTTGCCGCTGCAGTCTGCGATGGGATGGAAGAAAGAGTAGCGGTCGACGATGTGACACCCGCCCACATCGTCTTTGAGTGGCTGCTTGTCGAGGCCTTCGTTCGCATAGGGCAAACTTCGACAACGAAAGGCACCCCGGGCACGATGAAAGCGCAACGTGCGAAGGCCGCCGGCATTGCACTATCTGCGAAAACCTACCTGCATGTTCCCGGGATTTTCGGTTTTCACGGAGTTTACAAGCCGCTGGCTCGCCATCTCGGGATTGTCGATGACGACATGCGGCTTGGCGACAACGGGTATGCCCTAGTCAAAGAATGGCAGCAGGAGCAAGGGCTACTTGGGTTCCTAGAGAGCTCGGTTACGAGGGGACCGGGCAGCTCTTTCCGGCAGTTGCTGCGGAGCGCCGTCGAAGAGGGGCTGACCCGCGGACATTCGACGAGAAGTCCAGCTTGGCAAGGATGGGGACTCCTGGCGAAACACTTGGCTCCAGGAACAATCGGTCCTGCAGAATCCGCCCTCATTCGCCGAATGGTGCTCGACCAGAAGGGCGGGACAAGAGGTGAGGTATTCCGGCTATTGGAGGTTGCCCAAGTTAACGACGAACCCGAGTCCAACATCGTGCGCGATGTTCTTATCCCTGAAGCGTCCAAGGAGTTGCGGAACAGACTCACTGCAATTGCCGCCTACGAGGCTGTCGGAACCCTCCTGGAGGACGCGCTTGACTGGATACGGCATTTGTCGTCAATGGCTGGTGCAAGAGCGATTACAGTCAGCGACTACGGCAAGCAATCAGACACTCACCGTATCGCGACCGAGTTGCGGGGAGCGTTCCGATCCGCTGAAGAGGCTCTCGCTAGTTCACCGTTGCTTTTGCAGCAACAGCTCGCGGCTCTTGCGAAGTCCTTCGATCGAGTGCGGGACACAGAACAGTTGTTTGAAGCCGTCCTGGCGCATCACGGAGAGATTCAGAAGGCTAAGAAGCCAGATGGCAAGCGTGAATGGTTCGAGCGCGGAGATCGAGGCGCGACGTTTGTACGGGTGCCCTACCGACTGATCGAACCGCCAAAGCTGAGGGATTGGTGGAGCAGACCCTACAGGATCAACACGGCTCGGTCGTTCTTGAACGACCTGCGGCCAGGCGCAGCATGAGCAAACAAACGAAAGATGAGGCGTTTGGGAAGGCGCTGGAACTCTGGGAGGCTCCTGCTGGCGCGGGAGAGCCACTCGTCTGTGTCGCGACGAGCTTCACGTTCGATGCGACGTTCTTCGAAACAGAGTGCGTCGGGCGATTCCTTCAGATGCAGACGCATCCTTCGGAGAGCGAGTCCGTAGGGTACCTGATCGAGAGGGAGGAGAAACTGGCCTCCGCCCGAGTGTGCGCGCTCGTTGACCGGCGGCATGCCCGCGACAAGGAAAGCCTCCGGTGGGATGTCATCGGAGTGCTGGTTCCCAGAGGTATACAACACGCCAAGGTTGCTCTCCTCATCTGGGGCAATCGCGTACGTGTGATCATAGGGTCCGGCAACCTCACCGAACCCGGTTATCGCAGGAATCTGGAAGTATTCGGCTTGATCGAGGTGTCAAGAACCGAAGGTGGCGACCGGGCGGCGGTCGGGCAAACCATCGATTTTCTGGAGGCAGTGCTCGGACTAGGTGTCGGTGAAGATGGGCCCGATACTCCCAGACGACGGACTGCCGATGCGCTTGCGGCTGCACGCAGGCATGTTTCCGGGTGGCCGCAGGTGGATGCTTCCAAGCGCACACCAGTTCCCGCATTCGGTCTTCCCGGGCGGAGCGCCGTGAACCAGCTTGAAACCCTATGGCCGGGTGAAGCGCCGGCGCGAACAGCCTACGTCGTGTCGCCGTTTTTCGATAAGCCTCCTGCCGACGGGGTTGCTCTTACTGGACTCCTTCCGCTGCTGGCGAAGAGGCGGCCTCGAGAGCTGTGTTTCTACGTCAGGGCCGATTCGCAGCCAGACGGCCGCATCCGCGTTTTCGCGCCCCTCGGCATGCTCAAGTTGGCCCGCCAAACCAGTGACGTGCATGTTCACCATGTCCTGCCGGAGCAGAAGAACGAACTCCGTGATCTCCACGCCAAAATGATTATGCTAGCCAGCGAAGACTGGCAAATGCTGCTTATCGGGTCGAGCAATTTCACCGGTGCCGGGCTGACCGCTCCCCACGGTAACGGAAACTGCGAAGCGAACATCGTCTATCGGATCAAAGTATCCGATCCGGACTTCAGGTTGTTTGAAAGCATCTGGCCTGAGACCGGAACTGAGTTCGATCTCGGTTCCCAGAACCTCGTGTGGGACCCCATTCCTGAAGAACTCGAAGGGGGAACCGACGAAGTGCCATTGCCAGCGTGCTTCAAAGACGCCATATTCGTGCCGGGGAAGGATCCGTCTCTTCTCATCGTGCTTGAACCGGAGCTACCAACCGTGTGGAGCATTAGGGAAGTGGGTGGAGAACCACTACTCGACTCGGTGCTGGGATCAGACTCCGGACGACACCAGTTTCCATGGGGAAGTCGAGAGGTGCCATTCGTATTGCAGGTCTCATGGGAACAGGCGAAGGGAACTGCTGCAGCTAAATGGCCTGTGAACGTTTCGAACCCAAGTGCGCTTCCGCCACCCGATGCCCTGCGCGATTTGTCTTTGGAGGAGCTACTTGAGATCCTCGCGTCCACTCGGCCGCCGCACGATGCCGTCACGAAAGTGCTGGAGAAGCGAGCAAGGGGAAAGCGACTCGACGTCGAACTCGACCCCTTGAAGCGGTTCGACTCCCAAGCGTTCCTGCTGCGTCGCACAAAGCGAGTGGCTGCTGCGCTCGAACGGATGCGAGAGCGATTGCAGCGCGCTGCTATCACTAGAGACGCCTTTGAGTGGCGTCTCAGCGGTGCCATCGGGCCGATGGCGCTTGCAGACGCGTTTGTGCGTGATGCAAAAATTGACGGCGAGGCGAAATTCTATCTGGCAGAGTTGGCGCTCGCGCTCAGCCGTGTGAAGCCGGAGCAACCGATGCCGGGCGAGTTTGCAACCGAGGCGATCAAGCAGATGCTGGATACTGCCATTCGAGAGATTCAGAGTAAGGCACTCGCCCTCCCGAGTACTCCCCAAACCAAGATGCTCGACGACTACGTTAGCGCTGCGTTCGTTGAGGCGGTAACCCGATGACGTACGCGACATACGCGAAGTCTTCTATCCAGCTGGCGAATGATCGCATTTCTCTGGAAGATGCAGACCGGCAGGAGCGCGCTGCCACCGAGGTCCTCGCTCGGCTTCATCGACAGCCCGGCGTCGTCCTGGCCGATGAAGTCGGCATGGGGAAGACTTTCGTCGCGATGGCTGTCGCCGTGTCCATCTTGCTGGAACGTGGTGAAGACGGCCCGGTCGTCGTAATGTATCCTCCTAACCTTCGCGAGAAGTGGCCCAAAGATTGGGACATATTCAAAAGCAAATGTCTGTCAAATCAGGTGGGCGTTCGCCTTAGGGCGGCGTCAGCCAATTCCGGGATTGAGTTCCTAAAGCTGCTCGATGACCCCGCAGATCGGAGAGCCCACGTGATCTTTCTGGCACACGGGGCCCTTCATCGCGCGATCGGAGACGGATTCGCGAAACTCGCCGTCATCAAACGCGCGTTCAAGGGCCGATCGTCCTTGCGCGTCCAACGGCAGAGTTTCTCGCGATTCGCAGGCAAGCTCCTCTGGCTCGATTGGGTCGAGCGGCGATCACCGGGGGTGCTTGGCCGGCTCATGGATCGGCCTTACGACGACTGGTTGAGGCTTCTTCACCGGGAAGATGGCATGTTAAAGGAACGGATCACGGACGATCCTGTCCCGCAGCAGCTTGCGGACGTACTCAATTCCATGGAGAGTGTTGAGTTCAATGATCTGGTTGAGAGCCTGCGTCAGCTTCCGCAGCGGGAATCTCCGAATATCGAAGACCGTCTCAAGGAAGCGAGAGAAGGCATCGCCGCGGCTATGGAACGGGTGTGGCGGCTGGCGCTGGCTCGTGCCGACTTCCGATCGCCCCTGCTGGTACTCGACGAAGCACATCACGTCAAGAATCCCGCGACGCGCCTAGCGTCGCTATTTGCGACTGAGGATTCCGTGAAGGATTCGGAATTCTTCAAGAGCGCGGGCCCCCTCGGTGGCAAATTTGACCGGATGTTGTTCCTCACTGCAACGCCCTTTCAGCTGGGGCATGGAGAGTTAATTCGCGTTCTGGACCGTTTTGAGGGGATCGCCTGGGCAGGAGCGAACGCCCCGGTCATGACGCGCGATCAATTCAAACTCGAACTGGAACAACTCGGACACGTGCTGGATGATGCGCAGGCATCTGCGCTGAGACTTGACGCCGCGTGGGGCCGACTAGAGTCTCAACATCTTGAGTCTCCAGACGGGACAGCGATGGAACTAGAGGAATGGTGGGAGGGGGCTCGGCACGCCGAAGGTGAGGGACTCGTCGCAGAGGTGGCGGAGCAGGTGCGACGAACCCGGTACGCGATGGAGGGTGCGGAGACCGCTCTGTCGCCTTGGGTGCTCCGTCACCTGAAGCTCGCTTACCTGCCGAATACAGGTGTTCTCAGACGCGTGACGCTTCCCGGTGCGGCGATCCGCGATAATGGCGACCCCTCGTGTGGGATCGAGATCTCCGGTCCGGTATTGTTGCCTTTCCTTTTGGCTGGGCGCGCCCAAGGCCTGCTCGCGGCATCGACCCGCGGCCGCGCTCTGTTTGCTGAGGGGCTCGCCTCATCATTTGAAGCGTATCTGGAGACTCGCGACGGACGCCAGGAGATCGACGAAAACAGCGACCCGTCGAATGCCGATACGCCGCCCGAGCTTGAGTGGTATTTGCGTCATCTCGACCAAGCGTTGCCACGATCGAGTCAGGATGTCAGGTCCGCTCATCCAAAAATTCGTGCGACCGCGGAACGAGCGGTAGCGCTCTGGCGGGCGGGTGAGAAGGTACTCGTCTTCTGTCATTACCGAGCTACAGGCCGGGCACTGAGACAGCACATCTCGGCGCTGCTGAATGAAGAGATCGGCCACATGGGGCAGGCCAAGATGCCTGGTCGCTCTGTGGACGAAGTACACCAGGCACTTGAAGAGTTGGGCGAACGCTTTTTCAAAGACGATGAGCTTCGGACATTGGTATCGAGTTGGATTGACGACATCGTCATTAAGTTTCCAAAGCTCATTTCTGACCATCGAGACAAGATCGTCGACGTGGTGCGCCGGTTCCTTCGAACCCCTTCGTTCATCGCGCGCTATCTGCCCCTCCAAGGCGACGATCTATCAGCCGCCGCGTTCGCCACCGCCTTCAACGTGGCCGACGAGGGGCAACAGTCGCTACGCCAGAAGATTGAACACTTCTGTCGATTTCTCGCTGAGCGTTGTATCGACTCTGAGCGCGAAAGTTTCCTCGCAGCACTCGAAACCATTCAGACCGGGTCGCACTTCGGGAAAGAAGTTCGCGCGGTCTTCGATCCCGCCGAAGACCGCGGTTATTCAGACGGAAGGGGTGCGGTGCTGCTGCCGAACGTTCGCCTGGCAAATGGGGAGGTGCGCCAGGAGACGAGACAGCGCCTGTTGCTGACATTCAATACGCCACTTTTCCCCGAGGTGCTGATTGCTAGCAGCGTTCTCGCGGAAGGCGTCGACCTCCACCTCAATTGCCGCCACGTCATTCACCACGATCTCTGCTGGAATCCCTCGACTCTCGAGCAGCGTTCAGGACGCGTCGACCGCATTGGCAGCCAAGCCGAACGCGTGGGCAAGTCCATTCACCTGTTTCTGCCTTATCTGGCGGCCACGCAAGACGAGAAGATGTTTCGGGTCGTCCGCGACCGGGAACGCTGGTTTCAGATCATCATGGGGGAGAAGTACGAGGTGGATGAAGCCGCCACAGATCGGCGCGCTGAACGGATTCCATTACCTTTGCGGGTTCAGCGCGAGCTTTCCATGCGGCTTCACCCCAAGGAACTCTGAATAGCCAAGCACGTCACACCGATCGAGTCGTGTCGGCTGCGCCGCGAAAAGTGCTAGCAGATTGCTAACAAGAGATCCAGAAACAGTCGGTATCGTCAACTACATGAGCTGGTTACGTGCTTGGGCTGATCGCGCGACGCGCGGATGAGGTGGGACCAACTTCATCCAGTATTCGGCCCTGAGGCTCGGGCAGGTTACACGAACGTGCTCCGAGAGGGGGCGGCAGGACGCACACGGATCGTTTCAATGCCTTGGTGAAACCGGAATCTCATACCGGCTAGGGGACCATATGGCAAACACTAACGCGTCACCCAAACGTGGAGCCTGGCGGAGCGTATTTCAATATGACGATGTCGCTACCTGAGCTGAAGGTAATTCGCTCTGCTCGCTTGCGCTCCCCGAGCCCCCCCCGTTTTTGATTTCCGCAACGCGGCGGGGGGAGTCTCGGCCCATGCGGGTGACGATCCCTTTCGCGGAAGGAGCTACGCACCACGCTTGTTCTTCATGTGCGTTCTTGCTCCTTATTCCGCTGCGCTTCGTTCTGCACCCGCAGGAATGCCACTTCCGGGATTCAAACGCGTTGCCGTAGCTCAAACTTGGTTCATGCCGCCGTCGACAGCAAGCTCGATTCCCGTGATGTAGCTTGAATCATCCGATGCCAGAAAAACCATGGCTTTGGCGACTTCTTCCGGCGTGCCGACACGCCCCAGAGGGATGCTAGCGGACATCTGCTGAGAGAACTGAACGACTTGCTCGGCGCTCATGCCGAGGCTGGTGTTATAACCTTCTGTTGGCACGACGCCCGGGCTGATGGCGTTCACACGGATTTTACGCGCCTTGAGGTCGGTCGTCCAGCCGCGAGCGAAGGACCGGATGGCGGCTTTGCTGGCAGCGTAAACGCTGAAGGCGTCCATGCCTTTCGAGGCGGCAGACGAAGCAGTCAGGATGATAGATCCGCCGTCTTTCATCAGCGGCAGGGCTTTCTGAACTGTAAAAAGTGTACCCCGGACGTTTCCGTCGAACGTTTTGTCAAAATGCTCTTCCGTTATTGCGCCGAGCGGCGCAAAGGAGCCGCCCCCGGCATTGGCGACCAGGATGTCGATGTGTCCTTTCTCTTTTTTCACCTGTCCATACAAACGATCGAGATCGGCCGGATTGGCGATGTCGCCCTGAATGCCGGTGACATTGCGGCCGACTTTCCTGACGGCCTCTTCCAGTTCTTGCTGGCGGCGGCCCGTAATGAAAACATATGCGCCTTCCGCGACAAACAGCTTCGCCGTGGCGAGGCCGAGGCCGCTGGTTGCGCCGGTGATAACTGCTACTTTTCCGTCTAGTTTATTTGCGTTCATAATTTTGCTCCTTGAGACCGGTTGTGGCTGTGTTCGTGGTGTCGCTCATGGATTTCCTCGATTTATGTAGCGATCATTATACAATAGGTGTTGCGGGAAAGAGTCAAGGCGTTTAGTATCTCAGTACATGGCGCGACCCTCAAAAAGACCCAGAAAGGCACGTGGACGTCCTCGGGCATTCGACCGGGACGCGGCGCTTCATCGTGCGATGGAATTATTCTGGCGACAGGGGTATGAGTCGACGTCAATCAGCGACCTGACCTCCGCGATGGGAATTACTGCACCCAGCCTCTATGCCGCGTTTGGCGACAAGGAGCGCCTGTACCTGGAGGCCGTGGAGCGTTACAAGTCCGGCCTCGGGGATTCAGGCAGCATTCTCGCCGGGGAGGCGACTGCACGGGGCGCCATCGAGCGGCTTCTCGAAGCCTCGGCGATCGAGTTGACGAATACCAAGGACCATCCGCCCGGATGTATGGTTGTTGCGTCCGCCATAAACGGCTCGCCTCAATCCGCCCACTTGCAGGCCGCCCTCAGGGATTGCCGCCTTGAGGCGGAGGCGCGCATCACCGCCAAGATTAAGCGTGGTGTCAGGGACGGAGAACTCCCTCCCCGCACGAATGCAGGCGCGCTGGGCAAGTTTTATATGACGGTCATGCAGGGCATGACGATTCAGGCCAGGGACGGGGCTACGCAAAAGGAACTGCTTGCGGTGGCCAGGGCGGCAATGCTTCAGTGGCCCGAGTTTTCCTGAGGACAGTCTGTTGCCTCCCTACTCTGGTGGTGTCGTCGCAGTTATCCGAGGACCATCGGGCGGCCATCGTGGGTGCCCAGGCATACTTAAATTGCATCCCAAGCCGAAAACGCCGCACGACCTGCTGAGCCACAAATGCATCAACTTTCGAGATGGGTCCGCCGGTCTGTACCGGTGGGAGTTTGACAAGGGCAAGAAATCCCTGTCCGTTGCGGTATGCGTGCATGCGCAGTTACGGCAACCAGTTTCAATGGGAAAACCTGCACCGGAACTTGGTGTCGGACTGGCTATCCCAAGTTCTGGAGGATGGCTTCGCGGCCACGGAGGGGGATGTGAACTGACCGAATGATGCGGTTGTCCGCCGCCTGGCAGGGAAGCGTTCCTAATGAATGAGGGGCTGGACTAACTACTACCGCCACCGGCACGTCGAACCCTGGAGGACCCCGCCGGCCGCATTCGGGCCGTGGTCAAGGGCACCGAGGACTACACAGTGGATCTCTCCTCCGACGACGGGATGCTCGACTATTCCTTGGAGAGCGCAAAGCCGGGCTCCCAATATCTTATCTCTCGCCTCACTATCGTAGAAATGGAATCCGTTTTTGCACTGAAGGCGCGGGCTGGAGAAATCGATCAGAAAGCTGTGCTGATCGCACGCCCTCGCCTCGAGGCCGATCTGGGTCATAGTCGCCTTTTGGTGGCTGCCGTTAACGACGAGCATTTTCGAGGCGCCAGACAATTGCTCTTCAAGCATGGCGCAGTCGAAGCGCTCCGCACGCTCGATGCCTTACAACTTTCAGTCGCACTTGGGCTCAAGCGAGCCGAATTTGTAACAGTGTTCGTCGCAGCCGACCAGAAACTCTGCCGAGTGGCCACGCTCGAAGGGTTCCCGGTGACGAACCCTGAACAGCCAGCTTCAATCGTGATTTAGATCGGAAGAGCGTCGTGTAGGGAAAGAGTGTAGATCTCGGTGGT
>OBLU010003561.1_pt1 | contig 14114 bp, 8 predicted proteins | sample 1518681 | NCBI WGS metagenome assembly OBLU01 (sample SAMEA3539304, study PRJEB22396) | soil metagenome | biome: tundra; feature: field; material: soil | place: USA | collected 2010-05 | depth 0.15 m
GCGTCTATCTTCCAGCGGCGAAGTGGTATGACTTCTGGAACGGCACGTCGGCCCAAGGCGGGCGCGAGGTCCGTGCGGAAGCTCCGCTGGAGAAGTTGCCGCTGTATGTTCGCGCCGGCGCGATTGTTCCCATGGGACCGGATGTCGAGTGGGCCACGGAAAAGGCGGCCGACCCTATTGAAGTCCGTGTTTATCGCGGGGCGGATGGCGCGTTCACGCTCTACGAAGACGAAAACGACAATTACAACTATGAGAAGGGCGTCCATGCGACGATTGCCCTTCGCTGGGACGATGCCGGGAAAGTATTGACCATCGGCGAGCGACAGGGACAGTTTCCGGGAATGCTTGCCAGCCGGACTTTCCGCGTCGTCTTTGTCAGCGAGAATCACGGCGTTGGCGTCTCGCCTTCCGAGATGGCAGACAAAGTTGTGCAGTACGCTGGAAAGCAGATTACAGTTACGCCGTAACGCTTTGAAGGGACGCGGCTTCACAGTTTGCGGAAAAACTCAGGTTTCGTATCAGGGCATCGCTTTAGCTATGCCGCAAGCCATTTGAAATCAAAGGCCCCTTTAGGGGCTGGGCCTCGGAATCCGAGTATTTCAGCAAACTGTTCAGCCGGGCCGTCAAACTTCTCAACCTGATGCCCCTTTAGGGGCGATCTGCATAAATTGGAGCGTCCATGTCGACATCTTCCCTCTCTTTCCTTCGCGCAATCTCGATTGCTGCTCTCGTTCTTTCAGCGGCAGCCTTCGCCCAAACTCCTCCGGGCAAGCCCATCCCCACACAAATCCCGGGACAAAACGCCATCATGGTCGGAGCCGCGTGGTATCCCGAGCAGTGGCCCGAATCGCGCTGGGAAGAAGACCTGCGCCTGATGGAAGCTGGCGATTTGAAAGTCGTGCGCATTGCTGAGTTTGCCTGGAGCCGCATGGAACCCTCCGAAGGCCATTACGATCTCGACTGGCTAGAGCGCGCCATCAACCTGGCCGGCAAGCATCACATCGTCTCCGTACTCGGCACGCCGACGGCCACGCCGCCAGCATGGCTCACGCAGAAATATCCCGACACGCTGCGGGTCGAACCGAATGGGCAGCGGGTCACGCACGGGAACCGCGCGCACGCTTCCGCGAGTTCCGTGCGCTATCGCGAATTCTGCCGCAAGATCGCTGAACAGATGGCAATCCGCTTCGGCCACAATCCGAATGTCGTGGGATGGCAGATTGACAATGAATACGGCTACGCGCTGATGTCGTATGACGACGCGACGCGAAGGCAATTTCAAGAATGGCTAAAAGCAAAATACAAGACGCTCGACAGCCTAAATACGCACTGGGCCACCTCTTACTGGAGCCAGACTTACGACAATTGGGAAGAGGTCCCGATTCCCATCGGCGAGCACAATCCCGGGCTGATGCTGGACTGGAAACACTTCATCGGATATGTGTGGACGTCCTACCAGCAAAATCAGGTGGACGTGATTCGCAAACACGCCGATGCGCGCCAGTTTACGACCGGCAACTTCATGGGCTTCTTTGATGGATTCGATCACTACACCATCACCGAGCCACTCACCTTCGCCTCGTGGGACGACTACGTTGGCACCGGACACGTCGATCCCGCCTACAACGGGCTGTCGCATGACCTGACGCGCGGCTTCAAACGCGAGAACTTCTGGGTGATGGAGACGCAACCGGGCGCAGTCAATTGGTCTCCGCTGAATAACTTCACCAACCGAGGCGAAGCGCGCGCCACGGCTTGGCAGGCGATTGGGCACGGCGCTGACGACGTCAACTACTGGCAGTGGCGCAGCGCTCTCAACGGACAGGAAGAAATCCACGGTGTGCTGGTTGGTCCCGACGGCACGCCAGTTCCCTTTTACGACGAAGCGGCGCAAACGGCACATGAGTTCGCCAAAGTGGAAAGCAGTTTCCGCGATACGCAGCCCGTTTCCCAGGTGGCGCTGCTTTACTCCTATGACAGCCACTGGGCGATTCAGTTTCAAAAGCACACCGAAAAGTATGACGACATCGGACTGCTGAAGAGCTACTACCGCGCGCTCCGGCAGATTTCGCAATCAGTCGATGTGATCAGCGCCTACGCTCCGCTGGACGGCTACAAGCTCGTGGCCGCTCCCAGTTTGAATGTGCTGCCGAAGAATCTGGCGGATCATCTTCTGGAATATGTGCGCAACGGCGGCCATCTGGTTCTTGGTCCGCGTTCCGGCATGAAAGATGAATTCAACGCGCTTCAGCCGCAGCGCCAGCCGGGCTTCCTGGTGGATGCTCTTGGTGCACGCGTCGAACAGTACTATGCACTGGAAAAAGATGTCCCGCTAACCGGAGCCTGGGGCACCGGAGAAGCCAGCATCTGGGCCGAGCAGCTGAAGAGTCAGGCTCCCGGCGAAGAAGTTCTGCTGAAATATGGCAAGAGCAACGGATGGCTTGACGATCAGCCGGCCGTGATCACGCGCGCCTATGGAAAGGGCCGTATCACCTACGTGGGTGCAGTGCTCGACGACAAGCTGATGAGCGCGGCTGCCGAATGGATGACGCAGAAATCAGGCGTCACTCCCGTATTCGGCCCGGTGCCCGAGGGCGTCGAGGTCAGCCGCCGCGTTGGCCCGGGTAAGCTGGTTTTCGTGATCATCAATTATTCGCAGGAAAACCGTGAGGTAGCGCTGCCCCACTCCATGAGCCTGGTGCTCGATGGCAAAACGGGAAACGTAGTGCAACTACCTCCCTATGGCGTGGCCGTCGCACTGGATAAATGAAACTTCGGGTACCAGGTCTCAGGTGTCAGGTGTCAGGTCTGAGCCCTTGTTATTCCTGAGACCTGACACCTGAGACCTTACCCACTGGAGAGGATCGATGAGAGCACCCCGATTCACTGTGATCTTCGTTCTGCTGACTAGCTTCTCCTGGTCGCAGCAGTATCAGTATCCATTTCAGAATCCAGCCTTGCCGGTCGAAGCGCGCATCAACAACATTCTTTCCTTGATGACGCTTGATGAAAAAGTCAGCGCCCTCAGCACGTCACCCGACGTGCCGCGACTTGGCATTCAAGGTTCCGGACACATCGAAGGCCTGCACGGCGTTGCCTACGGAGGTCCCGGCGGCTGGGAGGGTCACGGCCTCAAGCCATTGCCGACGACGCAATTTCCGCAGTCGGTCGGGCTCGGCGAAACCTGGGACCCGGATCTGCTGAAGCAGGCCGCCGCGATTGAAGCCTACGAAGCGCGCTACATTTTTCAGAGCGAGAACCTCTTCTCGACCGGACGCAGAGGTGAGCACTGGCGCCGCGAGGGCATCGTCATCCGCGCGCCCAATGCCGATTTGGCGCGCGATCCGCGCTGGGGCCGAAGCGAGGAATCCTTCGGCGAAGATCCCTACCTCACCGGAACCATGGCAGTCGCGTTCGTGCGCGGGCTTCAGGGAGATGATCCACATTATTGGCGTACCGCTTCGCTCATGAAGCACTTCCTCGCCAACAGCAACGAAAATGGCCGCGACGGATCTTCTTCCAATTTCGACGAGCGGTTGCTGCGCGAATACTACTCTGTGCCTTTCCGCATGGGCGTGACCGAAGGTGGCTCTCGTGCCTACATGACGGCCTACAACGCCTACAACGGAATCCCCATGGCAGCGCAGCCGATCTTGCGCGACATGACCATGCACGATTGGGGCTTTGACGGCATCATCTGCACCGACGCCGGCGCGCTCACCAACATGGTCACACAGCACAAATATTTTCCGGACATCGACCTGGCCACCGCGGGCGCGATTCATGCCGGAATCAACCAGTTCCTCGACAATTACCGCGCCGGAGCCAATGCGGCCGTGGAGAAGAAGCTGGTGAATCTCTCGGAGATCGACGAGAACCTGCGCGGCGTCTACCGCGTGATGATCCGGCTGGGATTGCTTGATCCGCCGGAACTCGTCGCCGACTCGAAGATTAAGGGCCCAACTCCGGCATGGGACAAGGAGGAGCACAAGGCCCTCGCCCGCAAGATCACGCAGGAATCGATTGTGTTGCTGAAGAACGAGCAGCAGTTGTTGCCGCTCGACTGGACAAAACTGAAATCCGTCGCGGTGATTGGGCCCTATGCCGATCAGGTTGCACTCGATTGGTACAGTGGCACGCCGCCGTATGCGGTGAGCCCACTCGACGGCATCAAGAGCAAACTCAGCGGCATCAAGGTGGAGTTCGCGCATGACAACTCGTCGGGCGACGCGGTGAAGATTGCCCACGCGGCTGAGGTTGCAATCGTAATTGTCGGCAATCATCCTACCTGCAATGCGGGCTGGGCAAAGTGTCCGCTGCCAAGTGATGGAAAAGAGGCCATCGACCGGAAGTCGATCACGCTGGAACAGGAAGACCTCGTTAAGCAGGTTTTGGCGGCCAATCCAAGGACGGTGGTGGTCCTGATTTCAAGTTTTCCGTTTGCCATTCCATGGACCGAAGAACACGCGCCTGCGATCCTGCACATGGCGCACAACAGCCAGGAGGAAGGAAACGCCCTGGCGGACGTGCTGTTTGGCGACTATAACCCCGCCGGGCGACTGGTGGTGACCTGGCCCATGTCGCTCGACCAACTGCCGCCCATGATGGATTACGACATCCGCCACGGCCGCACCTACATGTACTTCAGACAGAAGCCGCTGTATGCGTTCGGCGAAGGTCTGAGCTACACAACATTCGCGTATTCCAATCTGCGAACGAGTTCGGAGAAGCTAGGAACCGACGGCGAAATCACGGTGAGTGTCGATGTGCGGAATACCGGATCGCGCGCGGGAGATGAAGTCGTCCAGATGTACGTGGCGCACGTAAATTCAAGAGTCGAGCGGCCGATCCAGGAGTTGAAGGGATTCAAACGCGTCACGCTACAGGCCGGAGAGACCAAGACTGTTCCCATGACCTTGAAAGCCAGCGCCCTCGCCTACTGGAATTCGGGCAAGGGCGCCTTTGACGTGGAACCGGACCAGGTGAAGGTCAGGGTCGGGAGCTCTTCGGCGGACATCAAGCTGCAACAAGTCGTGAGCGTCAGTCCCGAGTAGAACGTCTACCGAGTCCTTCTTGCGCGGGCGTTCCAGGCGCGCCGAATATTCAAAAGTTATTATCTTGCGTCTCCCTTCGAGCCGGGCTCCCGTTGCAGGGGAAGGCGCAAGACATATGCATACTTTCCGGGCGGCTGCGTGGGAAGTTGGATGCGCAAGCCATCCGGGTCCTGGTCCCACTCGAGTCTCGCATCCGATCCGAGCAAGTCGACGCTCTGAACTTTCTGCCCCTTCAGCGCGCTGCTGCCCAGGCTGTGGATCGTCACTTTTCCATCCGCCGGCCAACCCAGTTCGATGGCGTAGAGAGTCTCTCCCTTGGTGGTGAACCGGAAGTCCTCGGAGGTGTACGGTTTCGTATCCGTGTCGTGGAAGGCGCCGCCCGCTACTACGGTTGGCCCTTCTCCGTAGCGCGTCCATGGGCGGGTACCGTAAATTGCCTCGCCGTTGACCTTGAGCCATGCTCCCACGTCGCGCAGAACCTGTTGTACGGGCTCGGGAATCGTTCCATCGGGCCGGGGGCCGACGTTCAAAAGCAAGTTGCCGTTCTTGCTGACCACATCGGCGAGCTGATGAACGATGAACTCGGGAGACTTGAACGTGTCGCCCTCGATGTATCCCCAGGAGGCGTTGCTGATCGAGGTGTCGGTTTGCCAGTGCAGAGGGCGGATGTCGGACAACTGGCCGCGTTCGACATCGAGCGTGGCGGAATGTTCCTCGAGCGCGTCGTACTTGTAGTTGATGACCGTGCCGGTGCCACGCCTCGCGCCCTGGTTGTAGTAGAAAGCTGCAAATTCAGCCAGGTGGTTGCGGAAGGACGGCTGGTTGATCCACCAATCGAAGTAGACAAGGTCAGGGTGATACTTCTTAACGATCTCGGCCGTGCGCGCGAGCCAATCGTCCAGGAACTCGGGCGAGACGTAAGTCCAGTCTTCGTACACCCTGTCCTCGTATCCGGGCTTGACCAGGCGGAAGTGCGCCGGCCCATAGAAGGCTGCAAAGCGCGGGTCGCTCACGTCGGAATCGAACTGGCGGCCGCCGTCGAAGAACCAGTCGTGTTCGGCACGATGAGAAGATGCGCCGAGATGAAGCCCCTCCGCACGAACGGCTGTCGCCAATTCCCCGAGCAGGTCGCGTTTGGGGCCCATCTTGCCCGCGCACCAATCCGTGAGGTTTGAGTCGTAGATCGGGAAGCCGTCATGATGCTCCGCCACGGGCACCACGTACTTCGCGCCGGCTTCGCGAAACAGGCGCGCCCACGCGTGCGCATCAAAGTGCTCAGCTTTGAACATCGGAATGAAATCCTTGTAGCCGAACTTGCTTTGTGGTCCGTAGGTGGCGACTTGGTGCTTGTATTCGTTAGAGCCCGGCTGATACATGTTGCGCGAATACCATTCGTTGGCGAATGCAGGGGCCGAGTACAGTCCAAAGTGAATGAAGATTCCGAACTTCGCATCTTCGTACCACGCAGGCACCTGGTACTTCTGCAGCGATTCCCATTGGGGGCGAAAAGGGCCGTCGCCCGCTTGCCGTTCGACGTCTTTCAGAATTTCCTTGCGCGCGCCGTCGTACTTGTTCACTGCCTGCTGCCATGCGCTTTCGATCGCAGCGAGGTCCGGGCGCGGTGGCTGAGCGAACAGAGCAGGGCACGAGGCGGCCATGAGGATAGAGAGCGCCACCAATGTTCTCAGGGGCCGAACTGGCCGACATGCGTGTAGTACGAAGGGGAAGAGGACGTGCGTTTCTGTCATAAGTGCTCCAGCCGCGGCTGAAAAACCGCAGGCTGACTCCAGATTGGTTTCAAACTATCTTTACAGTTTTGAGGCTGACAGTCACCACATGGCCGATGAGGCGAAGGATATCCTCCGAGTGAGGGCCCAGTGTACAACGGGGATTCCGAACGGGGGCGCATAGAGTTGAAAACATGACGACCGTGCTGCTTCAGGCGCGTGAGAATGCGGGATCCGAGCGGGAAGACGTTTATCACGGAACAGCAGGCCATCGCCGGCGCGGTCGCTGCTCCAACGTTCGGGTACACGCCATACAAAACCGGTCGCCGGGTCGTGGAGCTGGGGGTGAAATATGCGTATCTGGAGGTCGAGCCACATTCATTAGGTAGCTCCGCACGTTTGGTGCACAACTCCCATCGCATCGAGATGCGCGGAGAATCGATGCGCCACGCCCAAAGAGCCCGTTCGGAACCACTGCAGAATCAGGCTCATAGTTTCGGTTCAGTTCCCCGACAATGCCCCTCCGCCAGTTGGTTGCAAACCGACGATCTCACCATTGAATTCTTTTCCTCTTGCGCCGCGTCAAGTCAAACTGGAGGAAAACCATGACGCGACGCAGATACCAAAATGGATCTTTGACCAAGAAAAGCAACAGGTTTAGTGAAGATGTCTGGCAGTTCCGCTTTTACGAGACCACGCCAGAGGGCCGCCGGTACCGTAAGTCAACAAGCGTGGGGACGGTAGCCCAGTACCCGACGAAGTCAGATGCCTTGCGCGTCATCGAACCCCTTCGCATCCGACTGAATCTGTATCACCGATTCGGGAGGCCGGTGTCAGTCGGTGCACTGATGGATCACTATGTTGAACACGAATTGCCGGAACGGCGGCACTCAACCCAACAATCTCATTCCTCGAATCTGAACCGCTGGATTCGCCCCCGCTGGGGTGACTCTCTGCTGGAGCAGGTCAAGCCGCTTGCAGTCGAAGAGTGGCTGCGGTCGCTTGCCTTGGCACCGAAGACCAAGGTCAACCTTCGAGGCCTGTTTCACCTTATCTATGAGCATGCACGACGATGGGAACTGACCGATCGAAATCCCATCGACCTGGTACGACAGCGGGGCGGCCGCCGATGCATACCGCGCGTGCTAACGCCGGTCGAGATCCGCCTCCTTCTGGCGCAATTGGTCGAACCATACCACACGATGGTTATGGTTGCTGCATGTTTAGGCCTTCGCGCCAGCGAAATCATGGGCCTGCAGTGGCGGGACTTCAACTGGGAGAATCTCACCGTCCTGATTCGGCGGGGAGTTGTGAACGGCCGGACTGGCGACACCAAAACTGAAGCCTCCCAAAAGCCACTGCCCATCGATCCCCGGCTCGCCCGTTCTCTGGAAGAAGTATGGAAGCGAAGTTTGCACAAAAGCCCTCAAGACTGGGTCTTTTCAAACCGCGCTGGCCGACCGAGAGCTCAGCAGGACATCCTCCGGCGCCACTTGAGATCGGCAGCGTTACGGGCTGGGATCGGAAAGATCGGTTGGCACACTTTTCGGCATTCGTACTCAACGATGTTGCGAGGTGCAGGCACCGACATCAAGGTGCAACAAGAATTGCTCCGGCACGCAACCATCCAGAGCACCATGAACATTTATACGCAAGCAGTTTCGGAGCAAAAGCGTAACGCGAACAGTGTGGTCGTACGAATCTTGTTCAATGAAATTGCCTCTGGCGGGCAACTTTCCCCTAACGGGAGCGAACAGGCAATAAGCGGACGAACCTTGGGCCTCACGCGATCCTGTCCAAGTGATTGTTTTTGTGGAGCTTATCGTGGCGGTGCGATTCCCCTGTACCAGGATCTGCGGGTGGACGTCGGTTTCAAACCCATCCTTGATGAACTTCACTTCATAGGTGCCGATGGGAAGGTCGGCGATATTGAACGAGCCATCGGCCTTGGTCGTGGCCGTCACTTCCAGATTTGTGGCAGTAGCGCGAGCCTTCACCTGGGCGCGCTGAATAACGGCACCTGAGCTGTCGGTTACCTCGCCATTGATCGAGCCGAGCGTTTGCTGGCCAAACGCGAGGTGTCCGCATGCGACCAGGAAAATAATCGTTAGAAGGCCTGAAAGGGGAGCGAGGAAACACTTCTTGCACGAGAAGCCAAGGGCTAAACGAGAGTTCACGGATTGCCTCCTGGAATGACCGGGAATTTTACCGGGAGCGGATTCAGAGAGCAAGCAATTTTAGATTAAAGATTGATTAATAATGACTTAACAATCGCGATTTTTCACGTGTGCGGCGCGGCGCATGATCGCAGACAATGTCTAAAACAATGGATTGCTCTTCTCGAAGTGCAATCGAGAATAATTTTGAAGTAATATTGACTCGACCTTTCGACGGATCCTTCCTTCTCTACTCCACGGGGGACGTTTTCGCATGGGGTTTCTGCGGGTACTCTTACGGGCAGCGGCTTGGCCATTGCTGGTGTTAGCCACCGAATTGTTCGCACAGAACAGCGAGTCGACACCCCAACCTGTCAAGCCCTCAGCCTCTGCCTCGGAAACTCGAAGTGCGGCTCACAAACTGGAAGTCCAACCATTCGAAGTCGCACAAACCTGGTCGTTGTAGATGTTGTGGTGAGCGACGACGGCAAGCCGGTAAAAGGCTTGCAACGGTCCTCGGGACCGGAAGCTGGCTCCGGAAGTTGTCCAGAAGTCGGCTTGTCGGAAGCTCTGCTAGCGAATCGTGCGTGGATCACCGGAAACAACGCAGGGTGGCTGAGCGGGTTCGCAGATTCACCCGCTCAGACGCCCAGATACGATCGTACGATCACCGTTGCCCGAGAGAACTACTTCCCTGCGGCAAACACACGCGAATGAAACATTAACGTTTCCCCGAGGTGTGCCAGAAAATACGCGTCGCCGTGGTTGCCGGGATAGAGATGAAATTCGTGTTGGATGCCTTCTGCCTGGAGTTGCCGGTGGAGTTCCGCGGCTCCTTTGTCAAATCCGAATTCGTCCTCACGGCCGCAGTTGAAATATATAGACAGCCCCGTAGTCCGTAGCCGCGCGCGGTTCTGTTTTGCCACGACAAAAGGACTGTTCTGGTTCCAGTGATGGAGGTCAACAGGGTTGCCGAACACCGCTCCCAGCGGCCCATTTAGCGGTGTCGCCGCATGCATGGTCTCAGTCTGTCGCGGCGACTCTGCGATAAGCGCAGCACTCTGCGCGCTGACCGACGAGAATAGCGCCGGATAGGCAAAAGCAAACCTGAGCGCACCGTATCCGCCCATCGAGACACCGCTGATGGCTCGTGCGGAGCGCTCCCGGCGGATAGAGTAACGGGACTCGATGTAAGGAATGAACTCGCGAATGAAGAAATCGCCGTAGCGCACGCGGCCATCGGCGGAGTTGATGTAGAAGCTGCGCCTCCCTTCGGGCGCGACTATCAGAAAATCGGAGATCTGTCCTTGCTGGCGGAGGTCCTCGATCAGGTCCCATCCTCCGCTTTTAAAAAAAGTCTGTTCGTTATCGCCGAGTCCGTGCAGAAAATAAAGCACGGGATAACGCCGCGAAGAACGGCCGGCAGTCGCGGTGTCGTAGCCGGGTGGCAACATAACGCAGTAGTGAACGGTTTGACTGAGGACACGACTTTCCAGCGCGTTGCAATCGATGCGGCCCTGAGCGTGGGCTTGGCAGAACAGGAACGCGACACAAAAAAGCGTAAGCCATCGCAAACAACGGCGCATCGGATCAGTTTACTCGTAGCGCAGTGCCTGCACCGGATCGAGACGCGCGGCTCGGGCCGCCGGGTAGAGCCCGGATAGCAGACTGACAACGATGGAAAAAGCGATCGCGCTGAGAACGAGCCATAGCGGCACTGACCAGATCTCCGCTGGAGGAAAATGCTGGCGTTCGAGATAAATGTTCATTGCGAAATTGATGAGGCGTCCGAGCGCCCAACCGAGCGTGACTCCGACGGCACCGCCGACGAGACCCATGGCGCCGGCTTCGGCGAAGAAGAGGCCGCGCACGTCAGCATCACTGGCGCCGAGGGCCTTCATGATTCCGATTTCGCGCCGGCGTTCGAGGATGGCCATTACCAGCGTATTCACGATGCCGATGGAAGCAACGGCCAAGGCCAGACTTCCGAAGATCGCGAGGAACCCGTCGAGCACGGCAAAGAACTGGCGCATACTGCGGGTCGCATCGACGATGGAAAAAGCGCTGAATCCCATCTTCTTGATGGCATCTTCAATGGCCGGGACCTGATTGGGGTTCCCTACCCGCACGCTGAGTGAGGTATAGCTGGGCGAATCGCTGGCCGAAGTGTCGCGCAGGTTGGACTGCATGATGTGCAAGTCTTGCGCAAGCTTGAGCGGGAGGAAGACACGTGCCCGGGCGGTTCCGCGCATGCTATCTGGATCGAGGTCGGTCACTCCCACGATTTTCAGTGCCTGCTGGCGCGAGACGACCGAGTACGCCGCAGCGTCACCAGGCCCCCTGTCACCGGGCCCTGTGGTTGTAGGAGATGCCGAGCGAGACGCGGTGCGCTCGGCATAGCGCATCGTCAACTCTTTGCCGAGTAGAGGTTTGGCCAAATCGGCAATATTTGTATCTGGGTTGCTCGCGCCCGGCTTGGATTTTATGCCCAGCAACTCTTCGGCAAACGACTTCTGTAGGATGACTTCCGGAGCGGCCTCGGACGAGAAGAAACTGCCCTGCATTCCATCGAAAGCATCATTGTTGTTCTTGGCGGAGAACGGCACGCCAGCCACCATGGTCAAGTGGGGTTTGTCGTCGAAACGCAACTCGCTAACGAACCTAATATCAGGATAGGCCTCGACTACGCCAGGGATTTGCTCGATTTTCCGTCGCGCCGGTTCATCCAGCGCAGGGCTCTCGGCCGGGGGTGGGCCGTCCTCTCGCTGTTCGCGGAAGTTGCGGAGATCCCGCCGGGACGTGACCACGACAGTGTCAAACAAGCCGGACTTCTGCAGTCGGCGCGAAGCGAGTTGCTGCAGGCCGATGCCGAGCGAGAGCATCGCGACCAGCGACGCCACACCGACGGCGATCCCGATGGTGGTCAGCGAATTGCGGAAGACGGACTCGCGCAGGTTGCGAACAGCGAGGTCAGTGACGTCGTAAAACTTCATCGTGTTTCTCCCCGCGGCGTGGGCGCCTCGACGGACGAGATGTTGGGCAGGTCATCGTTGGTTACGTCATCGACGAGCTTTCCATCCGCCAGATGCAACATCCGCCCGGCATACTTCTCGGCGAGGGCCTGCTCGTGCGTAACCATCAGCACGGTCATGCCCAGCGACTGATTGAAGCTACGAATGAGTTCCATAATTTCTGTGCCGGTGCGGCTGTCGAGATTGCCCGTCGGTTCGTCCGCCAGAAGAAGCTTGGGCCGGTTGATGAGTGCACGCGCCAACGAAGCACGCTGCTGTTCACCGCCCGAGAGTTCCATCGGCCGATGCGAAAGCCGTCCAATCAAACCCACACGTTCCAGCGACTGGCGTGCAAGAGTGGAACGCTCGCGGCGATCGACTTCGGCAAAGCGCATGGGGAGCTCTACATTTTCCAACAATGACATGCTCGGTATCAGATTGAACGACTGGAAGACCATGCCGACAGTATGGAGGCGGTACTTGGCCAGTTGCTCCCGTGAGAGCGCGGCCAAGTTGTTTCCGTAAACGATCACCGCCCCGGAGGTAGGACGGTCAAGGCCCGCAACAAGGTTAAGCAGCGACGATTTGCCGGATCCCGAGGCGCCCAGCAAAGCCACAAATTCCCCGGCCCGAATGTCGATGGAAATTCCGTCCACCGCGCGCACTAACGCCTCACCCATCTGGTAATGGCGGTAGACGTTCTCGGTACGGACAACTAGGAAGTTCGGCCAGGGAATTTCCATGCTATCGAATGTCTCCCCACACGAAGTACAGCGTCTCGCGCAAACCAAAAGGATGAAAGGCTTCTGCGAAGCCCCGGCCACCGCCGAATTTACCGCCCGCGATTAGGATTATGTTGCCTCTAGTTTTCATCGGAATCGTTCCTATGCCCATTGTAGGATGCAATTGTCAGATCTGATCAGCAAAGGGTAGCCTCAATTGGGGCTGTTACGATTCCGCAAGAGGTCAAGCACATGCTAGACCTATAGATATCGGCGAGGAACGGGAATCCTCCGATCCGCCGGCAGGACGGGGCAGGTTTGGACTAATAAAACTCAGAATATTTTCGGGTACGTGGTCAGAAGCTGATGCAATACCCACACAGACGACGGAACGCTATAGGATGCGAGCAAAACTTGGGACACCCGGTAAACGACCTGTTTACTCTCGGGATAGCCGCAGCCACTAGCCCCACAAATTGAACCCCTCGCGGACAGGCAGTGTCTAATCAACAATGGTGACTGCTCATTCGAGGACCTCGGGCCCTCAGCTGCGTGCGGTTCTGCCCTTGGTGTGGGAACTGGTCCGTCCGCGCCGCGGGTTGTTGGCGGTTGGTTTCGTTTTGATGGCGATTAACCGGGTGGCCTCTCTGGTGCTGCCTTATTCCACCAGATTCCTGATCGATAGCGTCATCATCAAGCGCAACATTCAACTGCTCAAGCCACTGGTGCTTGGGGTATTGCTGGCGACTGTCATTCAGGGGATTACTTCGTTCTCGCTCACGCAATTGCTTTCCAAGGCCGCCCAGCGCCTCATCGCTGAGCTTCGGCAGAAGGTGCAAGCTCATGTCGGACGGTTGCCGGTCTCATTTCATGATTCGACCAAAAGCGGAGTGCTGGTTTCGCGCATCATGACCGATGTGGAAGGCGTACGCAACCTAATCGGTACCGGGCTGGTGGACCTTGTCGGGGGACTGCTCACGGCAGGGATCGCTCTGGTGGTTCTGTTCCGAATCAGCACGCTGATGACGGTACTGGCGTTTGGCTTCCTGTTGTGTTTCGGACTCGCTCTGAAAAAAGCATTCCAGACGATCCGGCCGATCTTTCGCGATCGAGGCAAAATCAACGCCGAGGTTACCGGGCGCTTGTCGGAATCTCTTGGTGGCGTGCGAGTGGTAAAGGGCTATCACGCCGAAGACCGGGAGGAAAAGGTCTTCTCGCTCGGGGTGATGCGGCTGCTCGATAACGTGATGCGCACGCTGACTGCGACTTCGGTCATGGGGCTTTCAGCAAGCGTGCTGCTGGGCGTGGTGGGTGCCGTCATCATGTTTGTCGGCGCGAGGCAGATCCTGGCTGGGGCGCTGACGATTGGCGGCTTTTTTACCTACACCTTGTTCATGGGCTTCCTCATCGCGCCCATCATGCAGATTGTTCAGATCGGCACGCA
>OBLU010003564.1_pt1 | contig 14111 bp, 12 predicted proteins | sample 1518681 | NCBI WGS metagenome assembly OBLU01 (sample SAMEA3539304, study PRJEB22396) | soil metagenome | biome: tundra; feature: field; material: soil | place: USA | collected 2010-05 | depth 0.15 m
ACCCGCAGCCCTCTCACGCGCAGGGTCACCAATTCGCGCGTGGGAAGCGCTCCGCGGCGGTCTTCCAACGCAACGATAATCCTCGAAAGAGCATGATCGCTGGCGATTGCCTCCATCTCGGCAGTCGACCCCAGCACCGGAAACCCGAAGATTTTTTCTCCCTCCCGCGACAACGGGCCCGTACTCAGGAATCCCTCCACCTGCATGCTCAGATCGCCCCGGCGGGTCAGCTCGCGAGCCAGTTCCAAGGCCAATGGCCCCGTGCCGAGGATCGCCACCCGCTGCACCGGCGCGCTCAATTGCCAAGCCTTGTCCAGCACCCTTCTGCCGAGTCCGAGGAACGCCCCGATCAGCAGCATCCCGATAAGGAACACATACCGGGACAGCAACATGCCTGGGAACAGGAAGTAGAACGAGCCCAGCAGCAGACTCGCGGCCCCCAAAGATTGCTCCACCCGCAGGATGCGCTCCACCGGATTGTCGCGCGTGTTGAGATTGTAAAGGTCGTTGAAATAAAAACAGGCCAGGCACACCAGCACAACGAGCGCGATTTGCACCTCAAAGTCCGGCCAGGCTTCGTACTGCGCCAATTCGATTGGATCGTTCCAGAACCGCACCTTCACGGCACACACCATACACAACACCATGACGAGACTTTCCACAGTCAGCACCAGGAAGCTCTTGGCGGATACGTACTGGTTAAAAATCCGAAACATATGCGTTCAAGTCGTGTGCGCGCCCAATCGGAGAGTCAGCTCTAACATCGGAGCGTGCGCCTTTTGCCACAAGCTCTGTTCGGGCTTTTCGGTATACGCAATTCTCCGGCCATTTCTTATGCAGGGCACTTACTAAAGCAATCGCTGCGTCGCCGACTTGATCTTCCGGGCGGCCGGCGGGGTGTCCCAAGCCATGGCATATTTTTTGGCAAATAAGGCGAAAGTTTTTCGTTTGTCAGGGACATCTCCACTTGTTGTTTCCTTCTTCCGACGGAGCGATGGCATCAGACATGCTAAACTGGCGATACTGATGCCAACAGAGTCGGCGGCCAGCCCTCCGGCCGCGCGCAATCCCGCTGTCGACAGGCCCCCACATTATGCTTTGGCGGTGCAGGTTGGGACTGTGGTCGCCTTGATCGGGGCGCTGTTTGGCAGCGTATTGGCCGACATGGCCCACGATTGGTGGATCGAGCCAGCTTGGTCCCAGGGGATGCTCTTGCCCCCCCTGGCGCTATATATCGCTTGGATAGAGCGCCGCCGTATTCTCAGTTCTGCCTCCACTCCCGATCGACGCGGCCTCTTCCTGACGGCCTTCGCCTGCACAACGTACGTCGTGGGCCGGCTGGCCTCCGAGTTTTTCCTGACACGGTTCTCCTTTGTCATCTTACTGGCGGGCTTAATCTGGACCTTTTGGGGTCTCGGGCGGCTGCGGAGACTTGGTCTGCCCCTGCTGCTACTGGCTAGCATGGTCCCTTTACCGGTGATGCTTTACAATTCTCTTGCCGGGCCCTTGCAACTGCTGGCATCCGAGGGCGCTACACGAATCGCCCAGAGCGTGGGAGTTTCGGTGTTCCGCGATGGCAACATCATCCAATTGGCAGGCGTTACGCTGGGGGTTGCCGAGGCCTGTAGCGGATTGAACGCCCTCTCGTCTTTAGTCGTAGGCAGTCTGCTGCTGGGCTACTTGTTCTGCTCCCATTGGGCTGCGCGCATCTTGCTGATCGTAGCCTCGGTCCCGTTGGCGATCGCCGTCAACGTGATTCGGGTGGCCGGGACTGCCATCCTGGCCGACTTTAATCGGGACTTTGCGATGGGATTTTACCATGCCTTTTCCGGCTGGCTGGTTTTTGTGGTGGGCCTGGGGCTTCTCTATCTGACGGCACGTGCGCTGCACGCCATCTTCGATTCGAAGCGATTACCATGAGTGGACGAATATCGCCGCAGTTTGCCGCCACCACGGCGCTCTTGATGGGCACGCTTGTCGCGAGCGGTTTGACGGCCCGCCGTATCTCGCAACCGCTGGCCCTTCCTCTGGAGCAGATCGATTCCAGTATCCTCGGATGGTCGGCATTCGAGGAACAGACCCTGCCGCCCTACACATTGAGGGCTCTCGATGCAACCGCGTACCTCTCCAGGAGTTACCGTAAGGGAGGCGGGCGGCTAGACCTCTTCATCGCATTCTACGCGCAGCAGCGTGCCGGAGAAAGCATGCACTCCCCCAAGCATTGTCTGCCGGGCTCCGGTTGGGAAATCTGGCAGCAGGGCTCCGCCTTGGTTCCCGTCGACGGAAGAGAAATCGAGATCAATCGGTACCGGATCGAAAATTCTGGCTCCCGGGAACTCATGTTTTACTGGTACCAATCCAGGAACCGGATCATTGCGAGTGAATACCTTGGGAAGCTCTTGCTGGCCCGGGACACCCTGGTTAGCGGCCAAACTGCGGGCTCCATCGTGCGCATTATGTTGCCCGATGCCCCCGGAGCAAGCCAGGAGGGCGTGGCATTTGCCGCCAAACTCATCCCCGCCGTGTGGCGCTGCTTTGGCCGCGGACCGAGCTAAACCGGGAGCCAGAGCCTGCCGGTGAAGACTGCGGCAAACCGAAGCTTTGTCGCAAAGTCCTGAAACTTGGGAATTCAACAGCCCGAGGTCCAATCCCCGTGTAGCTTGGAAGTCAGCGCAGATGCCTATCTCTGGACTTGCCGGGTTCGGCTGTTGATTTGCTGGTATTGCACCAGATGGCTTCCAGTGCCACGGCCTTAAGAACCACGGATACGCTGGTCCTCGGATTGTTCTCGGTTCTTTACGAGATCGCAGTGTTTCTCTTGCGAATTCGGTCCCGGCTGTCGGCAAGCTCTCCGCGATGACAAATGCCCTCAGCGTTGACCTCGAAGAGTACTTTCACCCGACCGAGTTGCGAATTCCTTCCGACGCCGCCCATTGGTGTGCGATGCCGTCTAGGGTGGAGCGGCAGACGCAGGAAATCCTGGCGCTTTTGAATCGTCACTCCGTTTCCGCTACATTTTTCGTTTTGGGCTGGGTTGCCGAAAGACATCCGGCCTTGGTGCGTCAAATCCGGAGCGCCGGGCACGAAATCGCCTGCCACAGCTACGCCCACCGGCTGATTTATGACATGACCCCCGCCAGCTTTCGAGAGGATACAAAGAGGGCCGTTGCCGCCATCGGAGACGCTTGCGGGATCAGGCCAACTGCCTATCGCGCGCCGAGCTATTCGATTACCGACCGGTCTTTCTGGGCTTTGGAAATCCTTGTGGAGTGCGGATTCACCCGTGATTCGAGCATCTATCCGATTGCTCACGATCGGTATGGGATCAGGGGCTTCAACCGCTTCGCCCATGAGCTTCGCACGCCCTCCGGGACAATCTATGAGATTCCCATGGCAACTACACGGCTGAATCGGAGAAGAATCGTTCCTGTGGCCGGTGGAGGGTATTTGCGGGTGCTCCCCTACCGTTACACGGCAGCGGGCCTCCGGCGGCTCAATCTTCAGGAGCAGCAGCCGGCGTGCTGCTACTTCCATCCCTGGGAAATAGATCCGGAACTGCCGCGCCTGACGAACAGCCCAATCTCGCGTTGGCGCACTTACTCCGGCGTTTCAGGAATGCGCGGAAAGCTCGAGCGCCTTTTGACGGATTTTCAATTCTCAACGTTGAGCGCGGTTTTCCCGTGGACGCCCAAAAACCCGAGTGCTTGATGCGGCCCCGGAATCGCGTCCTCGGCTGATCTTGCCGAATCCGTTCGCCAAGTGCTCGATTTGCAGGCTCTCCACGCTTGTGATTAAATTCTATGCACGGCCTGACAGAACCGCCCGGCGCCCGGGCACATGGGGCGCTTGGTTCCAGACGTGCTTCGCCCTTACTTCTGCGGGGGCAGATGCGGGAACGCCGGATTGTGTGAGGCATGCATTGTAAAGACCAACCTATGCCCCTCGACCGCCGGGACGGCAGGCGTGGGTCCAGAATCGCAAAAGCGGACGGCTAGTAGGGAACCAACAAAGAGGCTTTTGGAGGCTTTTGGAGGCTTTTGGAGGCTTTTGGAGGCTTTTGGAGGCTGTTCGAACCTGATCGCCGGCGATCGCTTGCACGGCGAGGGACGCATCCCACTCCAGATCGAATTGCATGCCGGCGATCCCCTCGCCTTGAGAATCAAAGATAAGGAAACAGTAAGGGTCTGCCCAGGACTGGCCGTCTGATTCGAGGGAGCGGCAGCGAGAATTTGGGCGTAGCCGGGAACCGAACAGAGGACCGTGAGCCACAGTGCAGTACACGAGCTGATCGGCGGGAGACGCGAGGTGATACGACTTCGCATAGCGGGGCCCCGGTACAATTTCGCAGTATAACCCACCTTGCAGTCTTTCCCGCCGAGAGGCCTAAATCCAGCCTCGAATGCGATACCAGAGCAGGCCAAGAATCTCGTGCAATGTATCCTCATTTTGCCGAACGGCTTTCCAGCTTGGCAATAACTCGTCCCGCCACGGTCCCCAAGTGCGGAAACAGCAAGGCGCCGGCACAATGTCGACTCGCAGCTTGCGGAAACACGCCGCCGCTCTTGGCATGCTGGTCGCGTCTACGACCAAAGCCACGCGCGACACCCCATGTTCGCGTAGAATCATGGTGCTGTAGACGGCGTTCTCGTGTGTTGAACGGGACCGATCTTCCGACCAGATCATGCTCTCCGGTATGCCATCTCTGCGCAGCAATTCACGCATGGTGGCGGAGGCCGGAGGGCCTACGTGAGGATCCGGGCCACCAGAAACCAGAATCGGCAATGGTCCGTAGCGCCTATAAATCCAGGCAGCATATTCGCAGCGGCGGTATGTGTTACCTCCGGCCAGTGGATACGGCTGTTCGAATTGCGGAGGCTGTACGGATTCCCCTAACACCACAATGGCCTGTAGCTGTGATTCTGGTTTGAATGGACGCACCGGGTACTGCCCCTCGGCCGGCCGTGAAAACAACCAGTCGGCCACCGGCCAAGACGACAGGAAAACCCCGGCGACACCCGTAATTGCGAGCAGTTTTCCCCTGGAGCGCGGAATCCGCCACAGACCAATCGTCGCGATCGCCAGGAATACGAGCAGGAGCGGCTGTATATAAGTCATGGGGGCCTTCGAAGCCAACGACTGCACTTTCGGAAACCCGGCGGTTTCCGCATTTTTAGGATGAACTTCGGTTGGCCAAAACGAAACGGACCCATCCTCCTGTATTCCCGCCCATGGCCGGATCAAATGAGGGTGGTTTCAGAATCCCGCACCAACAGCCGCCATGGCTTTCTTGCCGTTTGAACTGGCAGCCGTGGGAAAACGGGTCGACTGATCTTTCACGCCAAGCTTCTTCATCTTGTAAAGCAGGGCCTTATAATCGATCTCCAGGAGAGCCGCCGCTTGTTTGCGATTCCAACGGGCGGAGTGGAGTGCTGCCAGGATGGCATCGGTTTCGGCCCGGTGTTTGGCTTTAGTCACCTGTTCGAGTATTGGGGCTGCCTTAGTTTCTTGCGGAACGCCAACGTTTTCAGTACCGGCGGCCAGCCGTAGCGCCTTTCGGTGTGCTTTGGCCAGCAATTCGCGCGCAACCAAATCGCCATCCCGAAGCACCAACAGTCTGCGAACTATGTTTTCGAGTTCCCGAACATTGCCGGGCCAATGATACGCCGTCATGGCCTCTTTGAGCTTGCCGGTAATGAGCACCTGGGGCGTGTTTGGATGGATATGCCTATTGAGGATGAATTCCGCCAGCGGCATGATATCCTCCGGCCGCTCTCGTAACGGCGGAAGATGTACATTGATCACATTCAAGCGATAGTACAGGTCTTCGCGGAAGGTACGTTCCTCTATGGCCTTCTCCAAATCCTGGTGGGTCGCAGCCATCACGCGAACGTCGACCTTGATGGTCGTCTTACCACCGATTCGTTGAAATTCTTGATCCTGCAATACCTGGAGTAACTTTGCCTGAAGCCGCACATCCATATCGCCGATTTCATCGAGCAGAATGGTGCCCCCGTCGGACACTTCAAACATCCCGGCCTTCTTTTGAAAAGCACCGGTGAAGGCGCCGCGCTCATAACCGAACAACTCGCTTTCGACCAATTCGGAAGGAAGCGCGGCGCAATTCAGCTTGACGAAGATCTTCTTGGCACGAGGGGATTGGGCATGGAGCTCGCGGGCAAGCACTTCCTTGCCGCTGCCGGTTTCGCCTTGGATCAGTATCGGAGCTTCCGACCAGCCGATTTGGCCGATCAGCGCCTGGATTTCCTGCATGCGCGGATTTTTGCCGACGAAGGACCCAGTGATAGGCCCCGTTTTTCGAACCGGGACAACATCGTCCCTGACCTTCATTTCCAGGGCCCGGGTAATCGCATCGCGCAGATCGTCCAGGGTGACGGGCTTACAGAGGAAATCCGTGGCGCCGTTCTTCATCGCAGTGACTACATCGACCGGGGAAGAGGTAGCGGACACCATGATCACAGGCAGGTTGGGGTCCATCTGGTGGATTTCCCCGAGGATCTCCATTCCGCTGCGGTTTGGCATCGTGATATCGAGCAGAATCGCGGAAATCTCCGATCTGGAAGATTGCAGACAGGCTAATACTTCGTCGCCGTCCTGGGCCAATTCCACAGCATAACCAAGACAGTTCAGAGCCATATCGAGGTAGCCGCGGACTTCCATTTCGTCTTCGCCAACCAGAATCGTGCGGCCATTCTTTGGGATCTGCATCGAGGTTTCCTCCGATCAATTATGGCTATTATTATTGTCAGCAATGTGACGTTTGGGCAGAACCAAGGAAAATCGCGGACCGAAAGCCGTGTTCTCCGCCCAGACCTGCCCATCGTGCTGGGCCATAATCATGCGAGCAATGGCGAGACCCAAGCCGCCGCCCGAACGATCGCCGCTTCCGTCATAAGAGGTATACTCTTCAAAGATCCGATGCAGGTGCTCGGAAGGGATGGGCGCTCCTGAATCCCGGATGTCGATCCGATAGCAATTGGGATCGCTCCGATCCACGTGCCGGCGCTGCGCCGTCGGTACCGCCGATCTGGAGGAACGCCGCTCCCAAAAATACGCGTATCCGAAGACCTCGATCATGCCAGCTTTCGGGGTGAACTTGCATGCGTTGTCGAGGATATTGATTAGCACCTGCTCGATCTGGCCAGCTTCGAAGTAGAGAGGAAAATCGCAAGGAGCCAGATCCGTGGTGATCGCGATCCGCTTTTCTTCGGCAAATGTCATGATTTCATGCAAGGCCTGTTCGAGGCACTCCCGAATATCGTTTTGCACCAGATGAGGGCATCGCTTCACATGCCGCCCGACGCTCAGTTCGAACATGGCAGCGGCCATCCGCGACAGGCGGCGAGCGCTGTGCTGCATGCGCTGCAGGACCTCCTTTTGCGTCTCATTCAAAGTACCGAGGTGCTCTCCTAGGAGCAGGCCGCAATAGCCGCTGACGGCGGTCAGCGGAGCGCGAAAATCGTGCACCGCGCGGGCTAGAAACGCGGTCCGTTCATGGTCGTAATCCTGGAGGCGCAGGCTCGTCTGGATGAGGCATTGGAGAAGGTCGTCACGCTCTTCCCGTAGCGAAGTGGCAGCCGAAACGCCCTCCCAGTGTGCCGAGACCGCCAGGCCCACGGAGGCCTTGAGGGTATTGCGGGTGACCGGTTTCAGGAGAACGTTGGCTTCGGCGGGAGCTATGGCAGCCCGAAACTCGGCGAGGTTCTTCCGGTCGACCAGAAACAAGTGCCTGGACGCGCCGAAACCGGCTTTCAACGGAAGAGGCTTGCCCGGTTCGTAATCCCATAGCCAGAGATCTGCCTCCGGCTGGGTCTCTTCGAGTTTCGCAACGGTTGTTAGAGAGCACCGCGGCTCCCGGATTTCGGCCAGAACTTCGCGCAGGAGTGTCCTCAACTCCCGATCCGAGGAAACAAAACTAATCTCGATTGCGGCGACCTCAGCCGCGATGGTCATGAGAGATCCCCCCGAAAACCCGCCATCCCGGTCGATACCTGACGCCGCCAACGGAGTGCCGTTGCTAACCGGCCGCCGACGGTTTCGAATAGGGACGCGCCTTCGCGTTGTGCGTGGTTCCTGGCAGGGGAAAGCGGGTACGGTCCGTGTCGTCTGGGGGAGCATGACCTCCCAGCTCTTCTTGAGGCAGGTTGTCCCAATTTTTGGCATTCTCGTGTGGGACTCTCGCAGTGGGCAGTGCTTAACCCCGTTCCCGACGGAGGAGCGCTGCAACCGGCTAAGCCCCCCTGGAGGCAACCTTCCAGCAGGAGGCACACGAATCGTTCGCGATCATTCGGGTGATGCATGGTGCTACGGTGTTTCCCCTCGGCGCGAATCGGTGAAACTTGGTCGTCCTTCAGTTAAGAAAGATAACATATCTACAGCCCCTGTCAAGTAACAAAACTCAAGTACTCAAAGTACCAATCGAGTACCATTTTTCTTCACGGAGTGCCCTTTTTCTTCACGGACCCCCCCCAGGCGCGGAGAAACTGTGGGATTTCGTGCCGGATCGTTGCAATTCTTTCGAACTTCAGATGTTGCGCGATGGCAGTGTATGTGCTCAAGAACCGGCAGCGCTTTATGGTTCCCGTGAATCCTTTGGAAGTGCTCGCGCCGTCCGTCGGACACGACAACCCGGATATTGCCCAATCCGCCCCAGCAGAGCGGCGAAGACGGGTGCGAAGTCGCGTCCATTGGCCAGTCCTGCTCTTCCGTAACCACACGGGCGAGGATACCGTGGAGACGATCACGCAGGATTTGAGCAGCAACGGGTTTTACTGCCTATCCAAGAAGCCATTCGCCGTGGGAGAGCTGTTGCTGTGCACACTACAAATTCCGACGAACGACCCTAACGGCAGACAGGGCCATCTGGAACGCCGCGTTCTGGTTGTGCGGGTTGAGGAGAATGCGGCGGATGGCCAATACGGGATAGCATGCCGGACGGAGGATTATCGCTTTGCCGGTGGCCGTGGCTGGTAGGGTTCTTCCTCCACCTCCCGATACCTGCTCGGAAAAACCCGGCCAACTTCTGGCAAGCTTGATATCTGTTGACTCAGGTCGCCCAGTTGTACCGGCTTGAGCCGCCCAACGAAGCTGCTGGCCAAGCAAATTTGCAAAAAACTGGGTATCCCCTTCACTCAGCCGCTGGCGCTGACCCCGGCTTCGTCGGGCGGTCCCCCCCTGGACCGCGCGGGACGCCTGCGTTCCGCTACTGGACGCGGAGGCAGAGGGGCGCCCGCCCCACACGTGGTCGCTGGCGACGTCTGGCTGAGTCAAGCGGATATCCACTTGCGACAAATTGGTTTCTCCTGTGTGAAGATAAACTGCGTGCCAGATTAGGCGCTCGCGGCATTCTGAAACCAGCCACCGAAAGACTACTCACATCCAACGTACATCGAAGAGGCCGTGGTCTGGAGGTGAACACCCCTTGCGTTGCCTTTCCTGGCCGTGGCACAGCCAGTGATGATGATGCCGGATTGTTGCCGATTTTTTGCTACTAATCCGACTGTTTTTCCGGGCTGCTGTGGGGAATGTGAGAGAATGGAAGGTCCCGAGATTGCTGGAGAGTAGAATCCAGTGGCGACGGGCCGGTGTTTGGTGCCGTAAGTGCGGCTAAGGAGCAAAACGCAAGACATGAAGAAGCAGATTCGAGCGGCGTCAACTTTATCTAAAGCCATCGCCGTCATTCTGGCCGTCGGTTTTATCTGCCGGGTTGCGGCCATGCAGGATTCCGGACCACCCAAGGAGTTGGTGGAGTACGTCAGGGAAGCCAGAAAGGCCGGTATGGCGGAGGCACAGATCCAGAAGAACGCAGCTTTGGCAGGCTGGCAGGAGAGCGAGGTCAGCGAGGCACTGCGCGCCACGTCTGGGGAATCGCCGCACAAGGCCGAGGGCAAAGCCGCGAATGGCGCGAGCGAGCCAGCTAAGAACAGCCAATCGGGTCTTCCGAATGCTGGGGGGACTGAAGCAGCGTCGGCCGCAGCGGGTGCAAAGGGTTTGGCAGGCAGTGTACCCACCGCCGGGAGTGCGTCTTCTCCGCCGGCAGCGGAGGCTGGAGCAAGCATTACGAAGCCGGCCGTGGATCGAGGGGTTCCGGACGATTATAAAATCGGCGCCGGGGATGTACTGCACATTTCGGTTTGGCACGAGCCGGACGCCACGGTTTCCGGCGTAATTGTGCGGCCCGACGGAAACATCTCGATGCCCCTGCTCAAACAAGTCGCGGTGCTGGGCTTGACCCCCACCCAGCTTGAAAAGCAGCTTATGCAGCAGCTGGCTAAATTCGTCCCGGCGCCGGACGTAACGGTGATCGTCACCGGCATCAACAGCAAAAAGGTATACGCGATTGGCGCCGTGAAAAAAGAGGGGCCCATTCCGTATACCTACCGAATGACCGTGCTGCAGGCGCTGAGTGAAGCTGGCGGGCTGACGGAGTACGCCAAGCGTAAGAAGATTTACGTGCTGCGCACCGAAAATGGGCGGGCACTCCGGCTGCGCTTTAACTATGACGCTGTCTTGAAGGGTGAGCGCATGGAACTCAATGTCCCCCTGATGGCCGGCGACACAATTGTTGTGCCGCAGTGAAGTTTCGGTTGATAGTAACCCGAAAAAGTGATGGGGCCGCCATGAGCTCTGGCCGCGTCTTGGCGCTGTCGGTTTATCGGTGAAGGATGGTCGGGGGAAAGCGATGAACAGCAGCAACGAACGCGATTATTTCGTGCACGAATCCGGCTATGTCGATGAGCCGTGCTTGATCGGGCTAGGCACCAAGATCTGGCATTTCTCTCATGTGATGAAGAACTCGCGCATCGGCGAGAGATGCAATATCGGCCAGAACGTCGTGATCTCGCCGGACGTAGTGATCGGCAACAACGTAAAGATTCAAAATAATGTTTCGGTCTACACAGGATGCATTCTGGAAGATGATGTATTCTGTGGGCCGTCCATGGTTTTCACTAATGTTGTGAACCCGCGAAGCCATGTTATCCGGAAAGACGAATACAAAACTACGCTGGTTCGCCGGGGCGCCTCTTTGGGCGCCAATTGCACGGTGGTCTGTGGGACTACGATTGGCCGTTATGCCTTTGTCGGGGCGGGTTCGGTAGTGACGCGGGATGTCCCCGATTATGCCCTGGTTTATGGCAACCCGGCCCGCCTGCGAGGCTGGATGTGCGCCTGCGGCGTGGGGCTGGAGTTTGGGGAAGGCGGCAACGGTCGCGAGAAATGCAGGGCCTGCGGGGCGGAATACATCAAGTCGGGCCAGCAAGTGGCGCCCGCGGCCTAGGAAGAGGAGAAGGTTGTGACGACGGTAATTGAAAAGCAGATCCCTTTGCTCGATTTAAAGGCGCAACACAAAACGATTCGCGAGCAGGTCCTCGCGGAGCTGGTGCGGGTGGTCGACTCGCAAAGGTTCATTTTGGGCGAAGACGTAAAGAAGTTTGAGGCGGACATCGCGGCGTACTGTGGAACAAAGTTTGCCGTTGGGTGCGCCTCCGGTTCGGATGCGTTGATCTTGGCATTAATGGCGCTGGAGATTGGCCCAGGCGACGAGGTCCTGACTACCCCGTATACATTTTTTGCGACAGCCGGGGCAATTTCGCGTGCGGGGGCGACGCCGGTATTTGTGGATGTCGAGGAGGATACGTTTAACCTGGACGCCGGACAGATGGAGGAGGTCCTGGCCGCACATCCCAAAGTTCGCGCGATCATGCCGGTGCACCTTTTCGGGGGCTGCGCCGACATGGACCCGATTCTGAAGATGGCCGGCGAGCGTGGGATCCCGGTCATCGAAGACGCCGCCCAGGCGATTGGCGCGGAGTACAAGGGGCGGCGTGCCGGGAGCATCGGGCGAATCGGAGCCTTCAGTTTCTTCCCCAGCAAAAATCTCGGCGGCTATGGCGACGGCGGCATCGTGACCACGGACGATGGATCGCTGGCAGATCGCCTGGCGGCGTTGCGCGTACACGGGCGGACGGCGAAGTACTTTCACCAGTGGATCGGCGTGAATTCGCGACTGGATGCGCTGCAGGCGGCCGTGCTGGCAGTGAAGTTCCGTTATCTCGACGAGTGGACCGCCGGCCGCCAGAAGAACGCCAACCGCTACCGCTCGCAATTGGCACAGCTATCGACTGCCGTCGTCCCGCCCCAGCCTCGCGATTACCAGACCCGTCACGTATATAACCAGTTTGCGATCCGGTCCGCGCGGCGCGATGAATTACAGGCGCATTTGAGGAAGCACGGCATTGGATCGGAGGTGTATTATCCCCTGCCTTTGCACCTGCAGCCCTGCTATGCCGATCTGGGATGTCGGAAGGGAGATTTCCCGGTGAGCGAGAGACTCGCGGAGGAATCACTGGCCCTGCCGATTCATTCAGAACTCGCTGCTGAAGATATCGACTATATCGTTGATGCGATCCGGTCCTTTCCCGTATGCGAATCGTCTCGGTTGTAGGGGCGCGTCCGCAGTTCGTCAAGCTCGCCGTTCTGTGCCGGGCGATCGCCGGACGGAGTGAGCCTTGGCTTCACCGGATCGTTCACACCGGGCAGCATTATGATCGGGGCTTGAGTTCCGTTTTTTTTGAGGAGCTGATGATCCCGAATCCGGATTACGACCTGGGTGTTGGCTCCGGCCCGCACGGCGAGCAGACGGGCGAGATGCTGAAGCGGCTGGAGCCGGTTCTGAAAGCCGAAAAGCCGGACTGGGTGCTGTTGTACGGAGACACGAATTCGACGCTTGCCGGCGCCATCGTGGCTGCCAAATTGGGCATAGCGATAGCCCATGTCGAGTCGGGCTTAAGAAGCTACCGGCGAACCATGCCCGAGGAGATCAACCGGGTGGTAGCCGACCATCTGAGCGACTTACTCCTCTGTCCGACGGAATTGGCTGTTACTAACCTGCGGAATGAGGGTTTGGGGGTGCGGGCGATCCTGACGGGCGACGTGATGTATGACGCCTCGCTCGAATTCAGCGCCGTGGCGGAACGACGCGGCGGCCCTCTGGCGGAAAGCTGGCGGCGCGGTCAATTTGGTCTGGCAACTGTGCATCGCGCGGAAAACACCGACGATCCGAATCGGCTTCGCGAGATCGTCGAAGCTCTCGACCAGATCGCAAGAACCGTATGCCCGGTTGTATGGCCGGTCCATCCGCGGACGCAGAACCGGTTGACGGATATGGGTTTATCGACCGGTTCCGTGGCCACACTCGGGCCGGTCTCGTACTTCGAAATGCTTCTGCTCGAGAGCCGCGCCCGATTCATCCTCACCGATTCTGGGGGCGTGCAGAAGGAAGCGTATTTTTTAAAAATTCCCTGCATCACACTGCGGCGGGAAACGGAATGGCAAGAGACCTTGGAAAACCAGTGCAACGTCCTCACGGACTGTTGCAAAGAAAGCATCTTGCAGGCCACGTTAAATAGCGGAGGGGCGGGCCCCTGGACTGCGGTTTATGGCGATGGCAATGCGGGCGCCAGGATTCTGGATGCATTGGCAAATCACTGAATGCCGCGATTCTGGCACCCAGTGAGGTCAACTTTTAGAACAATCCACTCCCATCAAATTGAGACAATCTTGTTGCGCACCATCCCACGCGAGCTGAGCGGCCGTGGGGCCGCAGAAACCCCGAACTGCTGTGCTATTTCCACAGCCGAATGGGGTCGTTGGCAGCCCAGCCCTAAGTACAGGCGGAGGACTTTTTCTTGCCTGGGGTGCAGCCTCCGTAGGAGTTCGGATATGCGATTGAGATCCATCGGGGTCACCTTCCTTTCAGCATACCCGCGGGATGGCCTCCGGCCACGCCGTATCTGCTTCGACTCCATGCCCCCCGGCCCACGCGCAGGTGTAGGCGCTTAACCAGGCGCATTGACGTTCAGACTATTAACCAGTTCGCGAAGTTCCCTGCTCGGTTTGAAGAAGGGAATATTCTTCGGCGGCACTGCGACCCGCGATCCGGTTTTTGGATTGCGTCCGATGCGCGCACGTCGTTGGCGCGTGTGGAAGCTTCCGAATCCGCGGATTTCAACCTTGTCGCCGGATCGCAGGGCACGGACGGCGATTTCGGATCTGCGGCGGTCTGGGCTCCCAGTGTTGGTATTCTGGGAGTT